>Ga0187846_10000246_pt1 | contig 32925 bp, 25 predicted proteins | sample TC_taG_FD_161473 | JGI IMG/M metagenome (GOLD analysis project Ga0187846, IMG submission 161473) | Biofilm microbial communities from the roof of an iron ore cave, State of Minas Gerais, Brazil - TC_06 Biofilm (v2) | ecosystem: Environmental > Terrestrial > Deep subsurface > Cave > Wall biofilm... | reverse complement strand
AGTCCAAACATCCAGTCCTACTATGTTAGTCGCAGTATAGCGCATACAGCCATGTTTTGTAGATCAATGTCGATTTTAGGGTCTCAGTGGCCATCTCCGATTAAGTTTCTTGTTAGCAAGGTCCCTGTAGTTTTGAACAAAAGAATCATCCGGATCCAGCCTGAGAACATAGTCAAAATCTTGAATAGCTTGTTGGTACTCTTTCAGTTCGAAGGAAGCAAGCCCGCGGCTTCTATAGGCGCTGGTGTAGTTAGGATCTAATCTGATTGCCTGGTCAAAGTCCTTGATAGCTTGCCCTAGTTCCTTGAGTTCAGAATATGAAAACCCTCGTCTATAGTAGGCCAGGGCATTTTTAGGAGCTAGCTTGATAGCCTGGTTAAAATCGGTAATAGCCTGTTGATGTTCATTAAGGTCTGCATAAGCAATGCCCCGGTTATAGTAAGCAAATGCGTCATTAGGATTCAATAGAATAGCCTGGTTGAAATCCTCAATAGCTTGCTTTTGCTCTTCAAGGTCAGTGTAAACTAGACCGCGGTTATAATAGATAATTGCGCTATTGGGGTTTAACTCGATGGCGTGGTCGAAGTCATCAAGAGCTTTCTCATATATTTCCGCCAAAGAACCATGAAAGGGTCGTTCACCGCACAGCCACTCATAGACGACTATCCCCAGCGCGTATTGATCACTGGCTGGGCGCGGATGGGCTTGAATCTGCTCCGGTGCCATGTAGGAGAGCGTACCAGCAATATCCTGCGGATTTTGGTAACGTGAACTCTGAGCTATAATAGCAATGCCAAAATCACTGAGCAAGAGCTCGTTACGCCGCCCGAGCAGCATATTCTCCGGCTTGATATCGCGATGAATCAATTTTTCATCGTGCGCATATTGTAGTGCGTCAGCAATTTGTTTGACATACTGTGTAATCGTGGCTAAAGGAACGGAGGTGCTTTTAGGATGACGCTCTCGCAGTGAACCATTCGGAGCATAGTCCATGACCAGAAAAGGAATGCCGTCCTCTACATCAAAATCGAGAACTCGCACAATATTAGGATGTAGAAGGCGAGCAATGGTACGTGCCTCGATGTAGAAGCTATCAGCGTCTTCGCTTGTCAGTTGCGTATGCAGGACTTTAACAGCCGCTTGTGTATTAAGGCGTATATGTTGACCAAGGTACACTTCAGCGAATCCGCCCTTGCCCAGTTTGCGAATAAGTTGATAGTTTCCAAGTTGATGGCCTACACAGTCGACCATCATCAAACCTTTCTCTGGTATGGATATCTCCAATCGTCCAATGGGTAAAGCGAGAGTGTAATTTATTAGTCGATTGTAGAGGTAAGTATCAAGTATGTCAAGCCATTCCCTCCATTGTTTGATAGAGTTTTGCAGCTACCTGTTATGCCAGGTATATTTTTGCGAGAATAGCCGGATGAAGTAGGCAATTTATGGCACTTGCCACACCTGCACCGTTTTATCGTCACCTGCGGATGCGACTCGCCTGCTATCGGGTGACCATGCCACACTCTCGACCTCTGCACTATGGCCTGTATACTTATAGAAAAGAGTCCCGCTTGTAGCAACCCACACCTGCACCGTTGTATCGACACCGCCGGAGGCAATATATTGACCATCAGGCGACCACCGCATTGCTACCACGAAACCAGAATGACCCATATAGTCGACGAAACGATTCGCATTCGTGGCATCCCATATCTGCACGGTGTTATCGTCACTCGCAGAAGCAATTCGAGAGTTATCATGCGACCACGCCACGGCCAGTACTTCATTCGTATGAAGGCTATAGGTGAGTACCTGGCTCCCACTAAAGGCATCCCATACCCTGGCCGTATGATCCCCGCTGCCCGATACAATATACCTGCTATCTGAGGACCAGGCCACTGAGTTCACCCGGCCGGAATGACCAGTAAGATTGGAGACAGGATTTCCATTCGTAGCATCCCATATCTTGACTGTTCCATCTTTTTGCCCCGAGGCAATTTTCATGCCGTCAGGTGACCAGGCAACGCTATACACTGTGCTGGAACCACTAAGCAGGTTGAAGAGAGAGTTCCCGGTAACAGGGTCCCACACCTCGATTACCTCACCATTGCCAGCAGAGGCGATTTTTGTGCCATCGGGTGACCATGAGAGAGTATATTCCTTGTCGGGACCGGAATGAATGAGTGGTCTATTTCGCACAGGAGTACTGGTTGTCACAGGAGTACTGGTTGGTGTAGAAGTGGGTTGTGGAGTTGCCGTTGCCGGCTGAGCAGGTGAATGGAAATGCTCGATTGCGAGCAAGGCAGCAGCGCCACCTGCCACGGCAGCTAGCCCAAGCAGGCCACCTAGCACCGCGCGTCGTGAGATCCCACGCCGGGATCGACCAGCCTCAGAGGGGACGGACATTGTCTCAGGTAGAGATGCAGGTGGAGTGATGGAAGGCGGCGAGGGCGCTACTCCAGGAGAGGGCTGGTAGAGAGCAAGCACAGGGATATATGTAGGTTCGTTGTTTGATGGAGTGATAGAGGCTGGAACCTGTGCTGGAGGCGTAGCAACTGCCGTGGGAGCAGTGGATGACGGATCTATGAAAATAGGAGAAGCGCCAGGTAAAGTAGATAGCCCTGCCTGGCAGGCCTGCTCCAATGCGTTAGCAAATGCTTCCACTCGAGCAAAGCGAGCGTCGGGATTTTTGGCTAAGGCCATCAGCAACACCTGCTCAACATCTGGTGGGATTGCCTGGTTTAACGTTCGCAATGAAGGGAGAGGAGCAAACATATGCTGCGAAGCGATTTCGGCAAATGATCCCTGGAAAGGGCAGTAACCAGTCAACCATTCGTAAGTGATAATGCCCAGTGAATATTGATCGCTGGCGGGCCGTGGCTTGCCCTGAACCTGTTCAGGAGACATGTATGCAATGGTTCCTGAGATATCCTGGGTATTCAGGGAACGCGACGTCTGGGCTATGGTAGCGATGCCAAAGTCACTCAATAAAACGTTGTTGCTGTATCCCAATAGCATATTTTCTGGCTTGACATCGCGGTGAATCAGCTTCTGGTCATGTGCATGTTGTAATGCCCCTGCTATCTGCCTGACGTAGGAGACGGTAAGAAGCATTGGTACGTGAGTGCCCCTTGGGTGGCGTTGACGCAAGGTGCCATTGGGGGCATATTCCATGACCAGAAAAGGAATGGCATTTTCCACGCCAAAGTCCAGTATATGTATGATATGAGGATGAGCCAGGTGAGCAATTGTTTGTGCTTCGGCGAGAAAGTTCCCTATCGTATCAGGTGCCAGTTGCGCATGAAGTACTTTGATAGCAGCCTGTGTCTGGAGGTAGATGTGTTCGCCCAGGTAAACATCGGCGAATCCCCCATGCCCTAACAAACGTATGAGACGATAGTTTCCAAGCTGGTGGCCTGAGCGATCTGTCATCTCGCACCCCCTGTGTGGACCTACTCTTCCCTCTTAGTTTGTTCAATAGTGTGCTCAAATCTATTATGTATTGAAATAATAGGATAATCAAGAGGATTCAATGACAAAATTGTAATGTAATTTAAATGTAAACAATAGTATGTGTTTAAACCAGGATTAATCTCACAGGTATGTTGTGATGGATATCACCATCCATGAATAGGATTGTATTGTTCAACTACCTGGCTGCATCTGCATCAGGGCATAATGCATCAGCCTGAACCTCTTTTAGCCAAAGTCACCAGCCGCAGGGATTATCTGCTAATGCGATATGAGACGGCGGTGTGGCAGCCTGCAATACGCTTGATTTGCCAACGCCACCACCTGCCCTTAGGTATCTGGTCGAATGTATGTAATGGTGTGATGTGCTAATAGTTTGCCTTCACTATTGACACACTCTGCGACTCCATAAATCAATCGCCTGCCCAGCTTCAAGATTTTGGCTGTGCAAAGAAAGTCTTCTTGTCTTGCTCCATTAAGGAAGTTTGTCTTCATTTCTGCTGTGACTGACCGATCCGCTATGCCAAGCCTGGTCATGATTGCCAGCCACATTGCCACATCCGCTGCTGCCATGAATACCTGGCCGCTCACAATGCCTCCTGGCCGCTCGAATGCCTCTTGAAATGGGACCTCGATACTGCACTCACCATCTCCAATCGCATGAAGCTGAAAGCCATAACCTTTGGTAAAGGCCACTTCTGAGAGAAGCTGTCGCAGCTCTCCTTCGGTCACAGCAAGTTTCATAGGCAGAACGCCTTTCATGTAGATTCTTCAAATGCTTAATCGTCGCTGGACATGAAAAAGGACTCAGAATCTGGCTGGCTGAGTCCTTTTCTCACTCTCTCAAATAACTTCTCACCACGCTCAAGGGAAGAGTTGCTCAACACGTACAGGAAAATCTGGCACTATTTGAGAAGGTAAGGTTTGTTGTCCACGAAAAACACCTGATGAGCGATATGTGTCACTCTCTAACGTTAATACTTCAACAGTGCGTCTCTCAGGATTGACAATCCAATACTCCTGTACTCCTGCATATGCATAAACGTCATACTTGGTGAGCCGATCAAGAACCGCTGTGCCAGGAGATGCTACCTCAACTACTAAATCAGGCGCACCAATGATCTTCTTCGCTGCTACTCTGTTCATATGAGCATTCAATACGACGACCACATCAGGCTGAAACACATTCTTCTGCCCCAGCTCTACATCTAGAGGAGCTGGGAAGACACGTCCCAATCCAGCAAGTTCAACATGGGCAAACAAGTAGTGAGAAAGCCGCAAGGTAATTGACTGATGGTCTGGAGTAGGCGAAGGTGCCATAAGCAGCACTCCATTCACAATCTCATAACGCCGCCCATCATCGGGAAGAGCGGCATAATCCTCATACGTCCAGGAACCTTGCGGAGGCCCAGGAACCCAATCAGCAGGAGTGACCACTGATAGTCTCTCAATTGTCGCCATAGTCGCCCTGCCTTTCGTGTGTAGCAAGGTGTGATCCATCGACGAGGATGGAAACGTGGTTAAAGCTAGCCATGAATACACCTTAAAGGTACCACACTTTTCACAATATGCCAATGCCTTAAAACTCCATTGCTCTTCCCGCCGCGCTATCGTCAGCGAAACATATTTATTCGTCATATGGAGTGTTGTATGCCCCATTTGACGCTGGACATCAAGAGGACTGCGGCCATCCGCTAACTGTATTGTCTCAATAATGGCGGCACTGATGCGCACTAATACGCTTACCATTTAACCTCTTTCACTTGCTGGTGCCTTCCTTGATGGGAAAATTAGGAGATAGCAAAATTATCAATACCAGGCCAGAGTATTTGGAAAATAGGCAGTTCTGTGCTATTCTATGCTTATTAAAGAGATGTGGCTTTTTCTTTAATAAGCATCATTGCTATTTAAGCAACCTTTATTAAGCCTGCGTCTATCTACGCCACTTATAACCATTCCAAAAGCATCACAGGAGACAGCCTTCTCTATTCCCACTGTTACAGCAGCGCTAACCCGTTTGGAAGATCTGGGGATCGTGCATGAGGTAACGAACAGGCGCCGTGATAAGCTCTACAGCTACGAGAGGTATATACGTCTGCTTAACGAGGGAACGGAGCCTGTCATGCGGTAGAAAAGGTGGGCGACAAGGGACTCGAACCCCTGACCTACTGCGTGTAAAGCAGCCGCTCTAACCACCTGAGCTAGTCGCCCATCAATACGTAAGCAAGAGGAAAATTTGAGCGGGCATCCCTCGCCGATGCCCTTACAACCTGGGGTGCCCTCGAGTGGACTCGAACCACCACGCCTTTACAGGCACAGGCCCTCAACCTGCTGCGTATACCATTCCGCCACGAGGGCCAGTCATAACGGATTACGCAGACCATTTTATACCGATCCTTGTGATTTGTCAACGATTTGGCGGCTATGGTTCCACCAAAACCAGGTGCCCAGTCCTGTAGGGGCGGGAGAGGTGTGGAAGTGGAGAGGGGGCGCTTGCGCCGCCCTCGATTCCTCCGATTCTTGGCCGAACCGAACCTTTATTTCTGACGTACTATAAGGGTGCTGCGGCCTGTAAATACGGGCTGTTGCTCGCTATCCGTTCCCGTGATCTCCAGGACAAGGAACGTCATAGGACCGCTTTTACCGGAACGGTCGCGCACATCAGCAACACGCACAACACATGTCACCTGTTCGCCTATGCGTAGCTGGCGCGCATAAGCGTATTCTTGCTCACCGTGCAGCAATTGCATCTTCGAGCCATCAAGCTCCAGCCCGGGAACGCGTATGCGGAAGGTGGTTGGAAACGTCAAAGGCGCGTATTGCAGGGGTTCGTTGCTTTGTAAGGCGGGGTCCTCTGTTGCTTCCATGAAACGCTGCACTGCTTCGCGCGTGACTTCAAATGTTTGCGGTGGCGAACTCTGGCCGGTGAGGTTGCTATCAATTGCCATGAATGTTCCTCCTTTTCAGCGCGATAATGCAGATTACACAATAATCCGACCATCAGTAGGGGCCGATTTATCGCGCCCATCGCCGATTTATCGGCCCTGATGTTATTTTGTCCGCATTAAAAGGTGAAAGTGCATAATCACGCCCTACAACGAAACGTTGAAATATCCCAGCCGTTCCAGGGCCATGTAAGCGGCGGCAATCTGCCCCTGTACGGCAAAGCTGCCATTATGGATCAGTTCGAGTAGTTCTTTGGGTGTAACCAGCAGATTCTCGATGACTTCGACGGGGTCAACCTTTGGCGTGCCTGTCTTACGCACGTTGTGTGCCAGGTACCACCAGATTTGCGTGCGCGCCCCTGTGGGATTGGCAAGCATTTGGGCCAGCAGCTCGACCCGCTGATCTTCAAAGCTATATCCTGTCTCCTCCATCAATTCCCGGCGGGCCGTTATGAGCGGGTCGTCCTCATCAGCATCGAGGCCGCCGGCCGGAAACTCCAGCACCTCGCGTCCAATGCCATGCTTATACTGGTTATTTAGCAGGAAGCGCCCGTCTTCAGTAAGCGGGACAATACCCACCCAGCCGCGATTCTCGATGATGTAATAATCCGGGATAATTGGCCCATCAGGAACAGCCACCTGCTCGCAACGCAATTTTAGATAGGGAGTATCGATAACTTGCCGGTACGTGAGTGTTGTCCAGGGATGATTTTTTGCCATAGTCACTTATTCTTCCAATTTGGTTTGCGTTTTTCTAAGAAAGCGTGTAAGCCCTCGTGAGCGTCATGCGTTTGCATGACCAGCGTGAGATAGAGCGTGTTGACTTGCTGTAATGCCTCCAGGCGTGTCGCCTGCCCCGCTTCAGCAAGATGGATACTGGCTTTTGCATGGCGCAAGGCGATAGCGCTTTTTGCTCGCAGCAGATCCAGGATGCGCTCTCTCTGTTTGCTTATGTCATTAGCGGGGGCAGACCAGGTGACATATCTCAATCGTGCCGCTTGCGCTCCTGTGAGCGTATCCTCTTCTCCAGTCTCTCGATTCAGTACTACCAGCACAGCGTCCTCAGCCACGAGGGTGAAGTCAGCGGCCTGTATAAGCATACAGGCCGGTTTTGAAAGGGTAGCACTCACAACAGCCAGCACGGGCTGTGCTATAGCGCGAACCGCTGCGCTCGCTTTTTCCGCCATCGTAGGGGCCCGATTTATCGCGCCCTGCCCTTTTTCCCCAATCGTAGGGGCCCGATTTATCGTGGCCCCCCGATTTATCGTGGCCCCCCGATTTATCGCGCCCGAAGTCGATTGGGTAGCGTCAGCATGGAAATCCAGAACGACCGCTTTGATACCGCTGCTGCTCTCTGTGTGTAGAGAAGCGCAGGCGGTGTACAGTTCATTGAGCATCAGCTCAGCAGGATCGGGCGCCAGCACAATACGGATCGTCTGTGCCTCGGCGATGATGCGTAGCGCTCGATAAGCTTGCTGCATGAACATTCCCTTCATTCGGATGACTGCGAAGCAGTAGACGCGCAGCGTCGTTTCCGAATGTGTAAGATACTCTAGTTCCCTCTCAACTTAAAGCGTTGAATCTTTCCGGTAGCCGTTTTAGGCAGTTCTGGAACAAATTCGATCCAGCGCGGGTATTTAAAAGCTGCCAGCCGCTCTTTCACAAAGCCTTTAAGTTCGTTTGCCAACGCTTCTGAAGGCTCGTAGCCCTGGTTGAGGACGATATATGCTTTGGGTTTGACGAGCGCGTCTGCATCTGTATCGCCTACAACGGCAGCTTCCAGTACAGCCGGATGAGCTATCAGCGCGCCCTCTACCTCGACAGGCGAGACCCACTGACCGCTCACCTTCAGCATATCATCGGAACGGCCGCAATACCATAAATACCCCTCGGCATCTTCATAGTACTTGTCGCCCGTATGAATCCAGTAGCCGCTTATTACTTCTTTGGTCTTTTCATGCTTGTTCCAGTAATACGCGGTCGTGCTATCACCACGAATCAACAAATTACCAATCTCGCCCTGTTTTACCGCGTGGCCGCTTTCATCGGTAATCAATGCCTCGTAGCCCGGCACGAGCTTCCCTGAACTCCCCGGTTTTATCTCGCCTATACGATTACTTATGAAGATATGCAGTATCTCCGTGCTGCCGATGCCATCGAGGATGTCTACATTGAATTTTTCTTGCCAGCGCCGCAGAATGTCGGCGGGTAGGGCCTCACCAGCCGAGACGCATATACGAACGGAGGAGAAATCGAAGCGTTTCTCCGCGTCAGGCAGTGCAAGCATGCTAGCATAGAGCGTGGGAACGCCGAAGAAGATGGTCGGGCGATACTGCTGCACCACTTTGAACATATCCTCTGGCAATGGCCGCCCGGCATGATATACCGCGCTTGCTCCTACACCGAAAGGGAAGTACAGGTTATTGCCAAGGCCATAGGCAAAGAAGAGTTTGGCGGCAGAAAACGTGATGTCACCTTCGTGAATGCCGAGAACTGGTTTAGCGTAATATTCTATGCAAAACGTCATATCGTGCTGCAGGTGAACGCAGCCCTTGGGGAAACCGGTGCTGCCGGAGCTATACAGCCAGAACGCGCTATCGTCTTTACTGGTCTCGGCAGCCTGCAGTTCCGCTGACGCATTCTGTGTCCAATGATCAAAGTCGTGCAGTGTGGCCGTTTCCTGCACACCATCCTGCTCCAATCCGACTACGACGATATGCCGGATGTACTTCAGTTCGGGAAGAATCTGCCAGATTTGCGGCCAGAGCGCTGCGTGGACAAGCAGGACACGCGCTCGACTATCATTGAGCATGTAGACGTAGTCGTTGGGACGTAGATTGGTGTTCAGAGGAATAGGTACCGCGCCAATTTTGATTGCGCCGAAAAAGGAAGCGGCAATTTGTGGCGAGTCGAGCAGTAGCAAGGCGACGCGTTGTTCCAGATCGACGCCAAGGTCGAGTAAGCCATTGCCTACCCGGTTTGCAAGATCGGCTATCCTCGCATAGGTATAGGTATTCCCTTCAAAATAAACGGCGGTTTTTGACCCGCGTCCCTCTTCGAGGTTGCGATCAAGAAAGGCTGTAGCGGCGTTGAACTGGTCCGGTATGGCAATTGTCGGAATGGTTAACACAGAGCACACCTCTTTTCTGATATATTTGGCTTCCGTAAGGGCGAGGGCTGCGTAGGGGCCCGATTTATCGCGCCCTGGGGAGGGGCCCGCCCTATCTGTGCTTACGCAAAACCTGCCCTTGCAAGCTCCTCTCCCGCCCCTACTATGATTACGAAAATCGGTTACTTGTATTTTATCCCAAACTTAGGTGTAATAGGAACTCGCGATTGCCATCTCGCCCATAAATTGGGGAATCTGTCAGGCCCTGAACCTGGAACGGCGTATGCTGCGCTATCCATTCCTGCAGCTCTTGTAAAACACGGCTATGCACGGCAGGATCACTGATAATACCCGCGCCGCGATCAGCCTCGGCTTTGCCTGCCTCGAACTGGGGTTTCACCAGCGCTACTACCCATGCGCCTGGGGCGAGAAGTGGCACAAGGGCTGGCAGGACGAGGCGTAAAGAGATGAACGAGACATCAATTGTTGCGCACTGCACCGGCTCTGGCAGGGACTTGAGATAGCGGATGTTGGTATGCTCCATTAGCACGACACGAGAGTCATTGCGTAGTTTCCATGCGAGTTGACCCTGTCCGACATCGACGGCATACACCCGCTTCGCGCCATGTTGCAATAAGCAATCCGTGAAGCCTCCCGTCGAAGCTCCAACGTCAAGCGCAACCAGGCCCGCCGGGTTTAATCCGAAAGTAGCCAGGGCTTTTTCAAGTTTCAATCCACCACGACTGGCGTACTTCAGTTCTTCAGGCACTTCTGTCAAGTGGCATTCAGCATCGAGCGGTACCAGGGTGCCGGGCTTATCAACCAGGCGATCTCCAACGAACACCTCTCCAGCCATAATCAATGCGCGCGCGCGTTCCCGGCTGGGAGCCAACCCGCGCCTGACGAGCGCCATATCAAGCCTCTCTTTTTTTGCTGCCATTGTTTTCAGACATCATGCGCTCTTCATCCTTGTTGGTGAGCACCCCTTCCCGTAGGGGCCCGATTATGCACACTAACGAAATAATCCAGCCATCCGTAGGGGCCGATTTATCGGCCCTCAGCGGATTTCCCAAGACTCCGATTATTTTGTTAAAAGCCATTATCGCGCCCTCGGGATGGCCTTTATGGTCGCCCGCCGTTCCCCGAAAGGATGGAGGACCCATTATTCGTATAATAATAGATCAATGCACCCGCGCCGGTGAGTCCCACATTTGTGCCGAGTTGTGCCTCCACGATGCGTACTGCGTCTAAAGGGGCTTTCATTGCGTGCTCTTGAACGACCCGCAGGGCAGGTTCCATGAGCATTGGTCCGACCAGCGTAACGCCACCGCCCAGGATAATGATCTCTGGATTGAAAATATGAATGATGTTGACAAGGCCAACTCCAAGGGCTTCAGCAGCCTTTGTAATGATGGCTCTCGCCAGTGGTATGCCAGCTTCAGCGGCCCGCGCTACAGTGCGAGCATTGACGCGCAGTGGTTCTATCTCGCCCATGAGATCGTCGAAGTCTGCTAAAGGTCGAGTATTTAGATCCTGCACAGGTAGCGCCGCCAGGTCTGGCACTGTCGCGGTGTGTTCCAACATGGTACTGGCGAAGGCGAGCAGCTCAGCACCATGTCCGGCGGCTATTGCTTCATTGGCGTAGCGAGCGATGGCCGTCCCGGAAGCCAGGTATTCCAGGCAGCCAACGTTGCCGCAATTGCAGCGCCCGCCTTGCCAATCAATGCTCATGTGACCCAGCTCCCCCCCTGTGCCGCTGGCTCCCTCAAAAATCTTGCCGTTGATAATGACGCCGCCACCTATGCCTGTGCTTATGGTGAGGTAAACCATGATCCTGCTGCCGCGCCCGGCGCCAAACATGTATTCAGCCAGGCCTGCCGCATGCGCATCGTTCTCAATAAAAATTGGTATCTTAAAATGGTTATAAAAGAGGTCACGCAATGGTACCGCGGTCCATCCAGGAAGATTGGGAGGAGAGTAGATCACACCTGTGCGGTTATCCAATGGCCCGGGCGTTGCAACACCGATGCCTGCGATCTGGTCGATGGTAACATGGGCTTCATTAAGCGCTTGCTGTACCGCTCCAAATATGCGAGGAATAATACGGTCAGGAGTGGGGTCCGCGCCGGTGAGTATACTTACGCGCGAGCGTAGCTTTGCGCCCTGCAATACTGCTGTGCGAATCTGCGTACCACCTATGTCGACTCCCACAACCAGTGGCAGTTGTTGTTGATTGGCTGTCGTCTCTTCATTCATGTTACATGTGGCTCCATTGTTTAGTAATCAGGTCAAAGTGGATATGTACCCACCCCATTTGCAACCTGGTACTCTGTGCCTGCCTGGCTTATGGATAAACCTGTATTGTACGTAGACCATCATACTCTATTTACCGGGATGGTACAAGCAGGCGAATCGTGCTCTATAGGGACAGGCATGCGGGGTGGTACACTATAAGGACGAGAGAACAGCGAGCCATGTTGGACTGTACATATCGTTTTGAGGCGAGGATAGAGGTGGGTAGCTGACAGCCGTGCCTTTCAGCGACCCGGTTGGCCTTTTTTTATGAGAGTCCTTCCGATTTAGTTTTGAATTCATTAGCTCAAAATGAGGCGCGAGCGTCGGAAACTCACCAGCGAGACTCCCAGCAAGATCGCATCCAGCACGGCAAGCACTGCCATGGCAATGAGCCAGATCTGGGAACTGCTCAACGAGGAGATTGTCTGCGCTGGCACGGCTCTGAGGGCCAGCACTCCTCCTACTACTAGTACCAGCGTGCACACGATTAAAATTTGTTGCGCCTGCCGCACCGTGGCTGACCGCAGCGAGATCAGCACTCCTCCACTCACGCCCAGAAGACTGGCGAGCAGGCTCAACGCCAGCGCTTCCAGGAGTAAGTCGAACTGCGTATAGAACTCCCAACTCCCCTGCCCTTTCGACAGGTTGGCCACGATCAGGCCGAGTAGCAGGCCAATCAGAGCGGTACCCCAGGCATAGCCGACCGTCACGATGACTTTGCCCAGCAGGATCGCTCGATCGCTGATGCGGCTGGCCAGCAGCGTTTCCAGCGTATGGCGCTCCCGCTCTCCCGCGATGGCATCGCCAACGAAACTGAGAATGACGATGAAAGGGATATAGAGGATGAGCCCCATGACGACGGGCGTGAGGGCCAGCCATTGCAGTCCAAGGCGCCACGGTAAAAGGATTCCCAGAATGCCGATCAAGAGCAGGGGGCGGATCAAAGCCGACCATCCTCCCTGCAAGACGGAGTCCTTCGTTTCTTTCCAGATCATAGTCCAGATGTCACTCATGTGCGTTCCTCCTCCATCAATGTCAGGAACACCTCTTCCAGGCTGGCCTTCCCCCTGCGCACTTCCTCAATCTCTGCGCCTGCATGGACCAGCAAACTCACGAGCGGGCCCATCTCGCTCTCGCCGCGTAGTTCAAGGAGGAGATGACCGTTGTGCAGCTCGGCATGGGCGACCTCTGGCTGCTCTCGCAGCGTGGCCAGCATCTGCTCGGTGAAGCCACGCCCCACGATCTCTGCCTGCGGGCCTCCCGTCCTTACACGCAGTTCATCGGGGGTGCCAACTGTCACGAGTTTGCCCTGGCGAATCACGCCGACCTGGGCACAGAGCTTTTCGGCTTCGGTCAGATTGTGGGTGTTGAGGAAAACCGTGACCCCTTCCCGCGCGACCAGGCTGGCCAGATCATCGCGCAAAGCCGCCGCCGCTATCGGATCAAAGCCGGCAGTTGGCTCATCCAGGAAGACCAGTGATGGATGGTGAAACAGCGCGCGAGCGACCGCGAGTTTCTGTTTCATGCCCCGGCTCCACGTGCTCACCTGATCGCGGCGGCGTTCCCACAGATCCAGGTGGGTAAGCAGTTCTTTGATGCGCGCCTGGCGGGCGGGCGCTGGCATGCGGTAGATGCGCCCGTACAGGTCGAGATTGTCCTGGGCGCTCATGCGCTCGTAGAGTCCGGCAAACTCAAGTAATGCTCCACTGCGGGCACGAATGGCATCGGCCTGGGTGCGGGTATCAAAGCCCAGGACCCTGGCCTGACCCTGCGTTGGGTCCAGCAGGCCAAGCAGCAGGTGGATGGTCGTAGTTTTGCCCGCCCCATTTGGTCCCAGAAACCCAAAGACTATGCCCGCAGGCACCTCCAGCGAGAGATCATCAACGGCTTTGACCGTGCCAAAAGAGCGGGAAAGGTGTTCAATGTTAATAATTGGTTCTGGCATAGCTCTCCTTGATAATATTGCTATATGTTATATGTACATATAACATATAGCAATATTTTTGTCAAGAACTGAACAGCCAGAAATGGGACAGAAGAAGGGCATGTTTTAGAAAGCTTCTACCCTCTCTGTGGGCATGGGCACAATTCGCTCAAACCCCCTCCCCTTAATAAATGCAGTGGGTTCACCACCCCCCTTGAACTCTCCTTGTAAATCGTAGCCTCAATAACCGTGTAACTTGCATGTATATAATATTATTAGAGATGGGATTCTCAATAACTATGAGGCACATGATGAAAAGGATAGCCTTACTGAGTAAAAATAGCTTTTGGACCGGCTTTGTCGCTGCACTGGCAGCAGGCATAGTGGCCACTGGCGTTATGTTGCTTCTCAATGTCTTAATTGGCGGGGTCTCATTACCAGATACTTTTGGCGCAGACCTGACTGCCCTCATGCCTCTTTCCGTTTTCGATTTTTTGCATCGCACGATAGGTGACAATGCAAAACACTACCTCTTTTATGGAATCCTCGTAGGCCAGTGCCTCGTATTGGCCCTCAGTGGCGCGCTGTATAATCGCCGTCTCAACGTAACAAATCGAAGTTTGCAGTGGTATGATGGACTACTACTTGCGTTCCTGCTCTGGCTCTTTGCAGGGCTAATCTTCTTGCCGTTAAGTGGAGCAGGCATTTTTGGCGCGGACCTCAATACTGGTTTCGGCTTTGGTTTGCTCAGCCTTGGTGTGGTTGGCATAGTATATGGCTTACTCTTCGTGCTCATCCAGCGCTGGATTGCGGCGCAAATGCCCAGTCCAGGTGCAGTAGCAAGCGCTCTCCCTCTCCACTCCGTGGAGAGGGAGCAGGAGGGTGAGGCCACACCTGGAGCCATATCGCGCCGGAGCTTGTTGAAGAATGGTGCGATAGTTGCTGGTTTAGTCATAGTAGGCGTGGGTGCCTGGCGTTTTATTGCTGCTGGTATCAGTACGTCGATGGTACCGGTGAATCAATTATTGGCGCATTATAAAAGCAAAATTGTGCCGCCACCAACACCAAACTACGGAGAGATTCAGCCTGCGCAGTTTCTCTCACCAGAGGTAACCTCGAACGACCAGTTCTATATCGTCTCAAAAAATCTCTTTACTGATCCAACTGTTAAAGCCAGTTCCTGGCATTTAACGGTCGATGGCCAGGTTGAAAACCCTTTTACGCTCACGTACCAGGACCTGCTGGCACAACCAATGAAGCAGCAGTATGAGACGCTGATGTGCATTAGTAATATGGTTGGCGGCAATTTAATAAGCAATGCGCTATGGGAAGGTGTTCCTTTGATGGATCTGTTGCAGCGTGCAGGCGTAAAAGCCGGGGCTACCAAAGTAGTGTTCCACGCAGCGGATGATTACACAGACAGCATTCATCTCACAAAAGCAATTGAACCGACCACCCTGCTTGCCGTGCGTATGAACGGTGCCACACTGCCACAGGAGCATGGCTTTCCTGTGCGTATGCTGGTACCAGGCATCTATGGGATGAAGCACTGCAAATGGCTCACGCGCATTGAAGTTGTCAACTATGATTTCCAGGGCTACTGGCAGCAGCGCGGCTGGAGTGATCCGGCACCTGTGCGAATGACTGCACGCATTGATACTCCTCTCACGGGCTCGACTGTAGCCGCTAATCGCATCACGTATATCGCAGGATTAGCCTTTTCAGGAAACAAAGGCATCAGCGAAGTTGATGTGAGCACCGATTCCGGTCAAACCTGGCTGCGAGCCACGCTCAAACAACCCCTTTCAAACCTCACCTATGTACTTTGGGAACTGGCATGGCAGCCAACAAAGGCTGGCACCTATATCGTGATTGCTCGTGCAATTGACCTGGCAGGGAACGTCCAGGACCCCAATGAAGAGCCTCCACTGCCGAATGGGTCATCAGGCTACCACAATATCATGGTAAACGTTTCATAGACAAGACCGGATTCTTAAGGGCTTTCATTTTGCGTGTGAAAACCCCTTCCTTTAGGAGCCATGGTGGTGTAGGGACCCGATTATGGAGTTGAACACATGAAACCGGTAATAGAGTGTAGGGGCCGATTTATCGCGCCCACAGCCGATTCATCGGCCAGATGCACGGCCAGCTATACCCGGATGATTGTGTTAATGTCCATTATCGCGCCCTGGGGTGGGCCTTTCTGGTCGCCCGCCGTCCCCAAAAGGATGTAGAACATTTTTTAAATTTCGGCAAAGTTCAAAAAAAACGCGGCAAAAAGTGTCCGGTTCAAACCTCCTCGAAGATTATTGTAAGTGTAAGCATATCGCCCAGATAACGCAAAACATTGCTGATAAGGCCAAAATGGTGACAGACGTTCAGGGGGTAGAGCGTCTGCGGGCGCGAGATGCACAGGCCTTTCGTTCTCTGATCGAACGGTTACAACAGCCTATCACAGGCTATTTGCATCGCCTCGTAGGTGATCGAGAAGTGGCTCTTGACCTTGCACAAGATACCTTCGTACAGGTGTATAAAGAAATAGGGAAGACGTCTGAAGATCTTTCTTTAGACGCCTGGATCTATCGTATTGCCACGAACTACGGCCTGCGTTATCTCAATCGTAAACGCCTGAAACAGTTTGTTCGACTTGATAGCCGCGAGAACTTTGACGAAACCCTGGCGGTTGCTGGCCCTGAAGATCAAATCGAGACCCGTATTCTGGTACACCAGGCTTTAGGTAGGATGAAGCCGAAAGATGCGGCAGTGTTACAATTGCATTTTGGCAATGGCTTCACCTATGAAGAAATTAGCCAGGTGGTGGGCATGAGCTCGGAAGCGGTGCGCAAACGCGTGGCTCGCAGCGCGAAGAAATTTCGTGAGGCGTATGAAGAAAAGATACCCTCCGTGAAAGCCCAAAGTACAGAAACTCAATGCGGCATACCCGAAGAATCTTAGACAGTTGGAAACGACGCTGTGCACTTATCCAACTGCCAGGAGTGTAAAGAGGCGTAAATAGCAAATGGCAAGTAATACATTGTGGAAGCCAGGAAAGCATGGCAAAGAACATCCAGAAGACAGTAGCTTACTTGCCTACATTCGCCAGCAGCACCTTGAGGATCAATCGAAAATCAACCAGCACATCGATATTGAACGATGTCCGCGTTGTCTTCGCAGGCGCAGCGAGCTCGAACAGGTCAGCAAAACTCTCGATGTACTGGGGCAAATGCCTTCGTATCAGCACTATCCCGAATTATCGGCAGCTCAAATGTATGCGCACGTTCAGAGGGCCGCGAACAGGCCAACCTTTCTGCAGGCGTATCTGCACCGGGTCAAAAACTGGCAGCGCCCCAGAAAGTCGGCTGTGCGATTGGTCAGCCTCCCGGCCGCGTTTGCGCTGGCAATACTCTTTACGGTAGCACTCGTATTTGCTGATTTAGCTGGCGTGCCGTTGATCCCACGCTCGTTGCCAGGAGGGACAAGTCCCAGTCAAAACGGCTCGACGGGGGTAGTACAACAAGTTGCAACAGCAACGCCGGATATTCCTCTGACGGCTACTGCGAATGCTAACGCAACAGCAATAGCGTCACAGCCATACATCCAGGTATGCTCGACATCTGCCGATATTGCTGAGTCGCGCCTGGTTATTTGTGGCTATAACTTTGAGGCCGGTCACAAAGTATCGCTGGTCGTAACTATTTCGGGAAGAGAACCGGTTACGCGACATCCAGTGCTCGTGGATAAACAGGGTGATTTCCAGGACATGTGGTATGTCCATTATTGCAGGAATCTTCCTGCTGCTATCTTTGCATATGAAGTGGACAATGTAAAGGTATTCTCATCTGCGCTGGTGAACATTTCCTTTGCTGCCTGTCCTACAGCGATTCCCGGTAGCGGATAATGCAGGTAGGTTTTTAGGAAAATGGCCTCGGGTCGTCCGTAGGGACAACGGCTGCGTAGGGGCCCGATTATGGAGTTGAACACATGAAACCGGTAATAGAAAGTAGGGGCCGATTTATCGCGCCCACCGCCGATTCATCGGCCAGATGCACGGCCAAGTAGACCCAGATGATTGTGTTCATCTGCATTATCGCGCCCAAGGGTGGGCCTTTCTGGTCGCCCGCCCTCCTGGCAGGCGCGACAATGCGGCCTACAGATTAGAAGATTTGTTATCAGCGGTTCAACATGGAAGGGGGAAGTTACTATGCAGAGGCAGTGTGCCTGGTGTTTACGACTAATGGACAGCGTCGGAGAGCCAATCTCTTCGCTACCTGTTGCGAAGGAATATGAAGCATCTCACGGCATATGCAGGGCCTGTGGTACTCTCTGGCTGGAACAAGTATTACAAGATACAGAAAAGCAGGCGGCGCTGCAGCCTCTTCCAGCAAAGGCTGATGTAACCTGCCTCTACTAATAAGCAATACATCTTCTCTTGTTATGTGGCGCTAAGCGCGCCAGAGGCCGAATCGTGCACTTCATTGTGCGGGCTGCCCATCCCTTTCCCCCCGGGATGCAGCAACGATTCGGCCCTTCCTTATGTAATTTCATTGGGCCCCGATCTTGGAATCAAATACGGTACGCAGATGATCATAGGTGGGGCGTAGGGGCCCGATTTATCGCGCCCTGGGAGGGGAAGGCATCCCGTATGTCGCTTTTAATGTGTTTCAATTTGAAGAATGGCCCTTGACCGTTTGACAAGTCACAGCGTGCACTGCGCTCAGCATGACAAGGCTGAACCTTGCCTGACAGGCATAATCGCGCCCCTACAGCGTCTTCGATTGTAGAAACTCCAGCATATATTCGTTTACCTTATCGGTCTGTTCCTGCTGCACCCAGTGACCGCTGTCAGGGATGCGCTTAATCTCGATATCATCTACCCATTGTTCAAGGCCAGTAGTTAGCTCGATGCCGAGAGCGATATCTTGCTCGCCCCAGATAAGCAAGGTAGGGACGCTCACTTGATACTTCGTGCCCCAGGAAGAACGGGGTAAGCGCCGCAAAAGCTGGCGATAATAGTTCAACGCGGCTGTCATCGCGCCAGGTTTGCTCATGGCTTCTTGATATTTCGCCGTTTCCTCGCGTGGAAAGACCGACTTTTGTACTGCAGCTCCCCGCAGCATACGCCCGATCTCATTCGCATGATTGCGCAACAGCAGGTACTCGGGAAGCCAGGGGATTTGGAAGAAGAACATATACCAGCTCTTGCGCAACTGTTTGAGCGTCCGCATCTCGCGCAGCATCGCCCCTGGATGAGGGGCGTTCATGACAATCAAACGGTCCGTCATCGCGGGGTAGCGCATAGCAAATGCCCACGCCAGCCCCCCACCCCAATCGTGCCCAACAATAGTTGCCTTCTCCTGCCCTAACCCTTTGATGAGCCCTACAATATCGCAAAGCAGGGTAGGTACATCATAGCCTCTGCGGGGCTTATCGGTATCGTTGTAGCCGCGCAGGTCGGGCGCAACCACTGTATAGCCGTGCTCTGCCAGGAATGGGATCTGGTAGCGCCAGGAATACCAGAACTCGGGGAAGCCATGCAGCAACACAATCAGCGGGCCTTCACCCTGTGTCACATAATGCATGCGAATGCCATTCGTAATGATGTCGCGATGCTGCCACGTTTCCTGGGTGCTTGTCATAGGAAGAATCCTATTCTCCTCCGGTATCGTTATACATAATCGCCCGTTTTACCTGCTCGATCAGATCAGTTACCGGGATACCCCGCGGGCAGGCATCGACGCAGTTAAAGATCGTGCGGCAGCGCCAGACGCCATTTTGTTGTCCCAGGATTGCAAGCCGTTCGGCAGCGCCCTGGTCGCGACTGTCGAAGATGAAACGGTGCGCATTCACTATCGACGCTGGCCCAACCCAGTCAGGATTGCCCCACACCGACGGACACGAACTCGTACACGCGCCGCACAAGATACACTTTGTTCCCTCATCATAGCGAGCGCGTTCGGTGGGGCTTTGCAAGCGTTCCGTACCTGGTTCCGCATCATAGGTAATCAGATACGGCTTTACCGCCTTGTACTTTTCGAAGAACGGCTCCAGGTCCACAACCAGGTCCTTGATGACCGGAAAACCCAGCAGCGGTTCAATCGTCACCTTGCTGCCAACATCGCGTATCAGCACCTTGCAGGCCAGGCGATTGAGTCCATTGATACGCATTGCATCCGAACCACAAACGCCGTGTGCGCAGGAGCGCCGGTAGGTCAGCGTTCCATCCATCGTCCACTTGATTGTATTCAATGCATCCAGCAAACGATCTATTGGCTCAGCCTCGACGCGAAACTCGTCCCAGTGCGGTTTACGGTCCTTGTCAGGATCGAAGCGCTTGATGCGGATTTGTATGTTCATCTCAATATTTCCGTTCCTTAGGCTTGAATATGGGGTCGTCGATCAGCACTGCGTCCTTGTAGTCCAGTCGCACATCATGGGTTCTGGTACCTTTGTATGCAAGTGTATGTTTGAGCCAGTTTGCATCATCGCGCTCCGGGTAGTCGGTCCGGTAATGCGCGCCCCGGCTCTCGGTACGTGCCAGTCCGCCGTGAATAGTAGCTTCGGCGCAATCAAGCAAAAAGCCGAGCTCAATCGCCTCGACCAGTTCCGTATTGAAAGTTTTTCCCTTATCCTGCAACTGTACACACATGTACGCATCCTGCAAACCATCGAGCGTGTCGAGCGCGTGACGCAAACCCGTTTCGCTGCGCTCAACAAAGACCTTATCATCCATCTCGTTTTGCAGCGCGCTGCGGATGCGAGCCGCCGATTCGCCACCGGTAGAACTGTACAGGCTATCTACCAGCTTACGCGCAAAATCTTCTGGCTGCGCAGGCAGCGGCACGTGGTCATTCTCAGTAATGAATTTTGCCATGCGCTTCCCGGAGCGTCTCCCAAACACAATCAGGTCTACCAGCGAATTGGTGCCCAGGCGATTCGCGCCATGTACGGAGACACACGCCACCTCGCCAGCGGCATAGAAACCTGGCAGCGGCGTCCACTGTGGATCGATCACCACGCGCCCCTCCACATCTGTAGGAATGCCGCCCATAGCGTAGTGTGCTGTAGGCTGTATCGGCACTGGTTCCGTAATCGGCTCGACACCGAGGTAGTTACGCGCAAAGTCGGTGATATCTGGCAGCTTTTCGCTAATAATCTTCTCTCCCAGGTGCCGTACATCCAGGTAAACATAGTCTTTGCCGTCTACGCCGCGCCCCTCTTTGATCTCCTGTATGATACAGCGCGACACAATGTCACGCGGGGCCAGGTCTTTGAGTGTGGGCATGTAGCGCTCCATGAAGTACTCGCCCTTGCCATTGAGCAGTTTTGCACCCTCGCCGCGCGCTGCCTCGCTCAGTAGCACACCCACTTTATAGAGGCCTGTGGGGTGGAACTGGTACATTTCCATGTCTTCCAAAGGAATGCCCCTGCGGTAGGCGATTGCCATGCCGTCACCCATACAGGCAAAGGCATTGCTGGTGACCTTCCAGGCACGGCCATAGCCGCCGGTCGCGAAGAGTACAGCTTTAGCGTGGAAGGTATGAATCTCTCCCGTACGAATTTCAAGCGCGACAACGCCGCAAGCCCGCCCGTCATTCAACAACAGGTCCAGCACCAGGTATTCATTGAAGAAGCGTACCTGGTTTTTGATGGCATTCTGGTACATGGTCTGAAGCAACATGTGCCCGGTGCGGTCGGCAGCATAGCAGGAGCGGCGTACAGGCGCTTCGCCGTAGTTGCGCGTATGCCCGCCGAACCTGCGCTGGTCGATACGTCCATCCTCGGTACGGTTGAAAGGCAGCCCGCGATGCTCCAGTTCGTAGATGGCATCGATTGCTTCCCGTGCCAGGATCTCCGCTGCTGGCTGGTCTACAAGGTAGTCGCCGCCCTTGACGGTGTCGTACATGTGCCACTTCCAGTGATCTTCTTCCACGTTGCCAAGCGCGGCTGCTACGCCTCCCTGCGCTGCGCCTGTGTGGGAGCGCGTGGGATACACTTTGCTGAGTACCCCCACAGTGGCATTTGGAAGCTGCATTGCGGCCATCAGGCCGGCGCCGCCTGCGCCGACGATCACCACGTCGAATTTATAATACATAGCGTTTCCTCTTTCCTATTGGCTGGGAACGCAATGGGGGCCGAGAAGACTCCCTGCAACCGGCTGGAATATGACTATCGTAATTGTGCCTAACAGAAAAAAGGCCAGGGTCAGCAGGCCAAGCGTCGATTGTAACGTAAGACGCCATCCGCGCGTCCGCACATAATCATCGATGACCACGCGCAGGCCATTCATGCCATGTAACAATGCCAGCATCAGCAGCAACCAGTCATAAAGCCGCCAGAATGGATTGCTGTAGCGTATCGAGACCAGTTGATAACTGGTACAGGAAACGTCTGTTGTCACATGGTTCAAGAACAGGTGGATTATGGCAAGAAAAATGAGCGCCACACCAGAAACGCGGAAGAAATACCATGAAAAGGTTTCAAAACCGCCGCCTGTTGGGCGAGCACCATATCCGGTCGAAATACGCATAACTGTACTCCAATCAACTAGTCTCTACATACCAGATGCCGTATTACTTGCAGGCAGGCCAAAGACTGGCGCCATTACAAAATAAGCCATGGGCAGGAAACAAACAATGGTGAGAACCATCACTGTTGCAAACATGATCCGCTGGTAGCGTGCCCCCTTGGGCCAGAAATCAATCAGGATTATACGCACGCCGTTGAAGCCATGATAGAGCAGAGCACCAACCAGTGCCAGTGATAAGAGACGCACGATGGTCAGACCGAACAGGGCAATGCCTTCATTGTAAACTTTGGGGCCGAAATTGAGCAGGGAAATATCCACAATATGGATCAGTAAGAACAAGAGTACACCCAGGCCTGTGATGCGATGCAGCAGCCAGGACCACATACCAGATTGACCTTTATACATACGCTCCTCAATTCTTGAGGCGGGAGGCAGGGGCTGTAGGGGTATGCCTTGCGGTTGCCCGCCGCTCTCGCCCTTTCATTTCTGACATCCCCAGGGAGGGATGTCCTTACAACAATTCAACAGGCAAAAAGCTTGTTAGCCCCGCAAGAAGTTGACGCTCCTGGTTGATGAATCTGCCAGGATCACACATATGCTCACAACTTCTAGCATCAACGCCAAAGGCGACATACCAGCCAGTGTGCACCTCTCCCTCTCCATGAAATGGAGAGGGAAGGGGTGAGGCCTAACCGGTTTGATTGACGTTGTATGCTTATTATACTCCAGGGTACATGGACGCGCAAACGGGGTAATTCCCTCTCATCTGCTTGCCCTGATCTTGTTGCACATATTATCCTCTCATGTTCACCTTGTTTCATTGTGCTCCAAATGCCGCCACTATATTTCACTATATATCACATTTCATTTTAGTATTACTTTTTTCCTATTCATCTTTTCTTCAATATATTTATACCTTATGCTTCCTTCAACATGATTTCTCTGCTCGCGTAAGCATTGGCAACTCTTCGCCACGACTCCTGTGTCGTTGCTACTGTTTGCGTGCATTTTTCAGGGATGGAGGGACCTCCTATGCTACTCGATGATCCTGGATCGCGCTTTCCCCATGACCGTCGTCACCTGCATTTTCCTTTTCGATCACCCCGGCGTCTCACGCGTCGTCAAGTGCTGCTCTGTGCCCTGCTGCTTCTGGTTGTGCTCTCCGGGGTGATTGGCGGCTGGAGCACCGGGCTCTTCAGCAGCCACGCGGCTGGACCACTGCCCGGTGCGCCCGCGAGCATGACCTTTGCGCAATACCTCAAGCAGGGGCGCAACGACGGTGTCTATCGCGGCCCCATCAAGTTTCCTCACGGTGTGCCTGCTGTTCAAGTGCCGAAAGGTGCAACCGCTCCGAGCAGTGCGCAATTCCCTCCCAGTGCCGAGCCTGCGACGATGAAGCCTATCAGCCAGGCGCTGGATGCTTCGTTCCTGGCAGGCAGCACTGGAGCCAGCCCCCTCGACCTTGCCGGCAGTGATGGCCGCTTAGAGGTGCACCTCCAGCCTGGCTCGCTTGATCTCTCCCATGCGTCGGGAGCCGCTGGAAGTGCCCTATCTGGAGCCCTTACATTCCAACTGAGCCAGAACTTTGGCCATTTCGAAGGCATGTTTAACCTGTTAGGTTCCTACCAGGTGCAGGTCGTCGATAGCCAGGGACAGGTGATCAATGGCATTCAGATGCATGCGCCTGCCACCTTTGTCTATCATTATCAACCCGCAGAGCTGCTCGGGCTGAACCTGGATCCTGCGCATATCCTCATCAGCTGGCCCACACTGATCGCGGCGGCGCAACAGGCGAAACTCCCGACCACCGGCATGAGTAGTGTGATGAGCGATGATCCCGTCGCGCATACGTTGACGGGACAGAGCATGGTGCTTGGCCCTGCTTCCTTTGATCTGGGGGGTGACCCCGCCAACCAGGCGCCTCCTATCCCGCACCTGGGGTCGGTGCAAGGCAACACTGGGCAACTATCCTACAGCTATCCGCTGCAAGTGCCTCCCGGGACCGGCGGCTTTGCTCCACCCCTCCTGCTCACCTATTCCAGCAGTAATACCAACGAACGCCATAGCCCCCACTCTCCTGCCGGTGATGAGGGTGAGGGCTGGTCACTTTCCCTCGGCTCGATCACCTCAGAGGTCTATCCCACCTCGCCTAATCCCACCACCTGGTACTTTCTCAATGGCATCGATAACTCAGGGGATCGCCTGATCTTATACGATAGCACCAATCTGCTCTATTACACCGAGCACCTGTCCTATCTGCGTGTACAACAAGTCACCAGTTCGGTCACTACTCAGCCCTGTTTCAAGGTGTGGGATACCTCCGGAACCTACTACGAGCTGGGCTGCACCCTGGACTCATTGCAATATTCTACCGATAGTAGTGGCACACGACACAACTACCAGTGGGATGTGAACAAGATTGTGGCGCCCAACGAGGGGTCTTCCAGCCCCTCGTACAAGCTGATCCTGGTCTCCTACCTGCAGGACTGCACTCCCACGGCAGAAAGCAGCAGTACCTGTCCCAGTGGCACGAAGACCATTCGCGATGCCGTCATGAAACAGATCGTGTATGGCTACGCCTCCTCGACCAACGTCTCTAGCCTGGCCTCCACCGCCACCGCAGGAACCGTGGACTTCAGCTACTACGCGCCATTTAACTACTCCCCGTGGGCTCAGGCCTACTACCAATACCCGAGCAATTACACGTGCAGTAACACCCCGCCTGCATCGACCAGTCTGCGCTGTGATGATCCGATCAACTACCCCGGTCCACCCTCCGTCACCGCTCCAACCGTCATGAGCACCTTCTCACCCATCAGTGTGACCAGCTATGTCGGCACCGATAGCAGTACCTCCACGACCGCCTACAGCTACGACTTCACGTTCCAAGATCGCTCGTTTTACCAGGATGGCAGCCCCTGGCCCTGCAAAGACCCCACCACCCTCAACAAGGAGTACTGCGCCGGAGAGCACTTGCTCACAGGCATCACCCCGAGCGTGTGGCAGAACGGCACGAAGCATCTCCTCAAAGGGATGTCCCTGACCTATAGTCCGTATACCGGCACGGGGTCGCTGCAAAACACCTATTATGACAGCCTGCACCAGGTTGGCAGTCCGGCGCAGCCCTACCAGAACACCACCTACTGGCAATACCTGACCGATTATCAAGACCTCAACACGGGCGTAGGAGAGCACATCACCTATGCCCGGGCCTATAACAACACGGATGGCACGCCCAACCAGTACGACGAGTATGGCAATATCATCGATGATCGCTTTGACGCGCTCTATTGTACGACGCATGCCAACGACCTCTCGACCTTGCGTTGTACGGGCAACTACGCCCACCCGGATGACCATGCCTGGAGTGAGTACGTGGTCACGCAGCTTAAGTCCTGGGGGCAGGATAGCTCAGCGCTCTTACCGGCAATCACCACATTTAACTACTACCGGCTGGCCCAGACAGGCACCTACAATGGCGGAGCCTGGTGTTATCCTGACCCACAGAACCGCGAGAATGCCTGCGTGGGTGACAACTGGCTGCCCCAGGGCGATAGTGATTGGCAGGATTACTACCACGGCGAGTTTCGCGGCTTTGCCCAGGTGTGGATCACCAGCCCGGCCTCCGACCTGACCATCGATTACTACTTTAGCACCAAGGGGTGGTACACGGCTGCGAACGACCCGCTCAACTACAACGCGGGGCAACTGCAGCAGGAAGAGACCTACACGGGCACCAACAACATCTCCACGACGTTACTGAGCAGGACGACCTACACGTATGCCACGAGTGCCAACGCCTGCTACACCCCGGCCGGATCGTCCCCCTATGCGGCGTGCGACTTGCTGGTGCTCAGCAGCAGAACCACGCAGTACGAAGGCAGCACCAGCAGCAATCCCCCCTGGCTAGAGCATGACGACACCTATGACGACTATAGCAGTGGCGGGGGGTTGCAGGCTGGCTATCACAACCTCACCCAGGACGCCGTGAGCACGTCCACCGGCACCAGCTACACCAGGAAGTGGACGTATACCCCCAATAACAGGACGGTTGGGAACTGGACCTACTACGACGTGAACAAGATCACGCATAGCGAAGTAGACGCCGGAAGCACGGTCTGGCAATGCCAGGATGCAACCTACGATGAGGGCTCAGGCGCACCTAACACCCCGGCGGCAGGCTGGCCCACCACCCTGACCGGCCACAGTGACTGCAGCAATCTCTCTGGCTCAGCCATCACCTCGTTTGTGGGCTATGATCAATTTGGCAATACCGTCGCCAGCGTCGATGGCGTCGCAACAGCCAATAGCTCGCTCTACGGCAGCAATGGCTGTACCTTAGCCACGGCCCCACGTGTCAAAAGTAGCAACTGGAGCCAGACACTATACGAGTTGCGCCGTCTACGATCCCAACTACAACGCCCAGCCGGTCACGGCAACCAATGCCTTTGGTCAAGCCGGCAGCATCAGCTACGATTATACACAAGGCGCACTGCCCACCAGTACCACTGACCCCAATAATCAGAAGACGACCTACAGCTACAGCTTCACTGGCAGCAACCCCATCGTGCAGGTGCAACTGCCCTCCTCCAGCGGCAGCTACACCGGCCAGTCGAGCACCAACTCGAGTTGTACCGGGAGCAGCGTGACCCCGTGCTTTGAGAGCGACACCAACTCGTACCTGTATAGCAGCGCGGTGACCCGCACCTTCTCTGATAGCCTGGGCCGGGCTGTCGAAACACGCGCGACGGGGCCGTCCATGCAGGGCACCCTCTACGACACGATTGTCTACACCGTTTACAATGATGCCCAGCACAGCACCTTGCAAAGCGTCCCGTTTCTGGTCGCCCATGGCAGTGGCTGGGTGGACCCCAACGGCGCCGTCGACTACACTGGCAGCGCTCCAGGAGGGACCGCGACCTATTTTGACGCGCTGGGTCGCCCCCTCGGCGTCAGGGACCCCAACTTTGGCTCAAGCCAGGAACCAGGCATCGCCTGTCCATCCCTGTCCACGCCCTTTGTCACGACGTACACCACCTCCTGCGTCAGCTATGGACTGGGCCAGGTCAGTGGGGACACCAATACCTATGCCACCGTCACGGCCATCGACCCCAACAACCATGTCACCGTCAGCGACCTCGATGCCCTGGGGCGCACGGTGTACGTACAATATGACAGCGGCCTCTCCGGCGGAACGCTAACCCTCAACGAGCAAAAGAGTATCCAATACAACGTGCTGAACGAACCCACGCTGGTCACGGTTACCGACAAGGCGCCCCAATCGGGACAGACAATCACCAGTGTGACCACCAGCGCCACCTATGATTCGCTGGGGCGGGTCACCAGCCTGACTGACCCTGACCGGGGCACGCATAGCTACAGCTATGATGCCGATGGGCAGGTGTTGACGGATGTCTCGGGCACGCGCACCATTGGCGCCAACTACGACCTCTTGGGGCGGCTGGGCTGCGTGCAGAATGCCACGCCCACCATCAATGCTACAGGGGCCTGTAGCGCCGGGAATCCCTATGTGCAGAACACCTATGATGTGACCAGGCTCGGCACCCAGGGCAGCACCGATTTCCCCGTGGGCCGGCTGACGCAGAGTGTGGCTACGACCTACTTTCCAGAAGGCACATCGGGCACCGTGACCGAGCAGTTCCAGCATGACCAGCGCGGGCGGCTGATCACCCAGAACTTGCAAGTGACTCTGCCCAGTGCCTGGAACGTGACCACGGCGCTGCCTACCTACCAGTTGGCGCAGAGCTACAACGATGCCAACCAGGTCACCACCACCACTACCAGCACCAACCCGGTAGGGCAAGGCTATACCACCACGCAGGTCTACGACAGCACGACCGGCGTGCTGACCGGGCTCTCGAACAACGGCACCGCCAGCGCGAACCTGGCCACGCTCCTCTACAACGCCCGCGCACAGCTCGATACCATCGCCTTCCAAACGACGACCGGCTCAGCCCTGGCCAATGACCAGTTCGGCTACGACGCCAATCTGCGCCCGACCAGCACCAACGCCACCTGGCAGGGTGGCAGCGGCACGAGCGGCACCATCCTCTCGCAGAGCCGCAGCTACGACCCAGCCAGTAACGTCATCAGCCTCAGCACCACCCAGGCAGCCGTGCCAGGGCAAAGCGGCTCAGGAGGCAGCGAGACGCAGAACTTCTGCTATGATGAGCAGAACCGGCTGGTGTGGGCGGGCAACAGCGGCACGCAGCCAGCGGCAGGCACCGGCACCTGCGGCAGTGGCACCCTGAGTAACACGCTGAGTGGCGCGAGCTACAGCAATAGCTCTGTCTACACCCACCTGGGCCAGCTCTGGCAGGGGCCGCTGGGTGGCGGCAGCACGCAGTACCAGTACCTTTACTGTGGCAGTAGCACCCCACACCAGCTCACCGGCCTCTACCCCCTGGGCACGACCTGTGCAAGCAAGAGCGGGCAGGTCTATACCAGCAGCTACGACGCCTGGGGCAACGTCACCAGCCGTTATTTCAGTGGCACGACAGCCACGCTCTCCTACGATCTGCTGGATCACTTCACCGAATGGAATGCCGGCGCAACCAACCAGGAATGGTACCTCTATGACGGCTCGGGGCAGCGCGTGCTGCGGCGCACGACCAATAGCAGTGGCACGACCATGACCGTGTATGCCTTCGGGCTGGAGGAGCACAGCTACAGTAGCACGGGCGCCAACCAGGGCAACACCTACTACTATACCCTGGCAGGGCACCTGATCGGCAAATTCAGCGGGTCCAGCACTCTGTTCTTCCTGACCGATGCACTGGGCACCCCACTAGCCAGTTTTACGAACACGGCCAATAGTGCAGCCGTGCAGGGCAACCAGGTCTACGGGCCCTATGGCAAGCAGCGGTACCATCAGGGTACGCTCGGTACCTCGCTGGGCTTCACCGGGCAGTACAACGATAGTTTGACGGGGCTGGACTACTATAATGCGCGCTACTATGACCCAAAGGTGGGCGTGTTCCTCTCGGCGGATCCGGTGCTGGGCAATGGCTCTGGGGGCAATCCGTATGCCTATGTGGGCGGCAATCCCGAGACGAAGAATGATCCGACGGGCCTGGCAGGGTGTTTGCCAGGGGAATTGTGCATGATCGGAGGCAAACCAGGCACGTTGCCAGGGTGTGATCTGTCGAGTTGTGGAACAGCACCAAGTAATCTGGTCGCGACTGGAGGAGGATTCGGGAGTGTCTTACAGGCCGGCAATCCCGCACTGGTGGTTGTTCCGACGACGAGGAGCAGTGCTTCCCAGGGGAACAATACCAATTCCTGTGGAGGGTCTTCACAAGTTGACTGTGCAGGATCGAAGTGGAATGTGCTGACCCATATCTCGGTCAATCTGCGTCTGCGCATCACGGTGGGGGTGGATCTCGGGGGCATTGCCTGCACAGCCATAGGCCCCTGCTTCTCTGTCCCATCCTCTGTAAGTGTGAGCACTGAGGTCAACGTCCAGGCGTCATTGATGACGGCCACGCCCGTTGCAGGCTGTACCACAGCTTTCGCCTGTCTCGTAGAGGGGGAGGGCATAGAGGAGAAACCAGTTGACGATGCGGCTGCACTGGAGCTGGGTCTTGCCTGTAGCTTCACCGCCAGGACAGTCGTAGCCACAGACCACGGGAAGCAACCGATCAGCACATTGCACGCAGGAGAGAACGTCTTGGCCTACAATCCCAAGACACACAAGATGGAATGGCAACCCATCCTACATGTGTGGATCCACACGGATAACGACCTGGTCGATTTGACGATAACCACAACGACGCCGGCACAGCATGGCAAGCCTGCTACAAGGACAAGCGAAGTCCTCCACACTAACCAGAAACATCCGTTCTTCACGCTGGAGCAGGGATTCTTGCCTGTAGCCAACATCAAGCTGGGGATGCACCTGCTGCGAGCCGATGGCAGCATTGGGGTTGTCACCGCGTGGAAGACGGTGTCTGGTAGGCAGGTGATGTATAATTTAGAGGTCGCCCAGGATCATACCTTTACAGTGGGCACTGGGCAGTGGGTGGTGCATAATTGTGCTGAACCAGCTAATCCCCAACCACCAGAAGGGCCGGGAGTACCCGTTAATAGCAAAGGCAATCCATACCCCTCTGTAATCGACCCTCGCACTGGGGAGCTGATACCGTTTCCGGAAGGCGAACTGCAAAGAATACCGCCGGAAGATCGAGTACAATGGAATAGCCGATTACGAAATGCCTTTATCAATGAGTGGGTTGCAAGAGGATATCCCGAACCAGAAGGTGGATGGGAAAACTATGAAATACACCACATTCTCCCTAGAGAGTTTGGTGGAACCAATGATTTCTGGAATCTTGTGCCAGTACTTCAAGACATTCATCGGGGTCCTGCTCCCTACGGCTTGAATGTATGGTGGAATAGCTTCTTCCCCTAAGGATATAATGTGTGGATGATACTAGCACTCCTGAGTTGAAGATATCATAAGTGAAAGGAGACAAGTTATGGAAAATAACCGATATGCAGGTCTAACTGCTCTTGCAGTTTTGCAGCGAAAGCTGGATTCTGCATCGTACTTGGAAGTAATCCACGAAGGTGGGTATTGCTGGAAAGCACATTTCACGTTTGAGGCTCCTGCAGTAGTGAAGGACATTGAAGTAATCAAGGGAGAGCTTCAGTTGCCGCTACCTCCCACCTATCAGCAATTTTTACTCTCCTGTAATGGAGCGTTACTCTACCATGATAATAAATATGGACAGTGGGGATTCCGATTGTATGGGACAAAGAATTTGTTCACTGAGAACGCACGATGGAGGGAACGATACGAGGAAGACTGGCCACCTGCGTATCTTGCGTTTGCTGAATCGCTGGGTGACGCAGACCTATTAGTGCTTGACACTGCTCACCCTGTAGACGAGGACACAGATTGCAGGGTGATTGATGGGGACAGTGGTTACCTTCCGCGAGAATGGAGAGGTGCTGCGCGTAGCTTTAGTGATTGGCTGGATCGATTGGTGGTAGCGCAAGGGGCAAAGTACTGGCGATGGTATTGATGTGATTGAGAGTGAAGTGTTGATTGAGGGGAGCATCCTGCCTGAAGCGATGAATTGGGTACATGATATCATGCAACTCAGGCTACTTTAATCCTCCTCTAAGATCCTCTGGGCTTTCCTGTCCGAGGGAGTAGTAAACCAGAGCGATGGGTCACTTTTTGAGGGACTGGGGAGAGATGTAGCAAGGTATCCCCACATCCAAGATACAACTGAGCAAAGCCTTAATTGCTCAACCCATAGAATCCAGCCACGCTTTGTTCTCAGTTTTCTTCTGTGAGAACAAGAAGCAGAGGCCATAGATGAAGGAAATGAGCAGAAGATGACGATTTACTTCTATAGGGCGAGAGAGAAACCCTATGGCTGTTTCTCCAAATTTTCTTCCTATGGCTTCGAGCTTGAGGGTCTCTGGTGGCCCACAAGCGAGCATTACTTCCAGGCACAAAAATTTGCTGGTACCCCGTATGGGGAGCAGATACGCCAGGCGCCGACAGCCTCAGTGGCAGCGAGAATGGGACGGCGGCGCTTACAGCCCCTGCGATCAGATTGGGAACAGGTCAAAGACCAGGTGATGTTCCAGGGGGTTCTGCGCAAGTTTGAAACCCATGCCGGCATTCGTTCAATACTGCTTGAGACGGGAGACGAGCTGCTCATTGAGAATGCCCCCAGGGACTATTATTGGGGGTGCGGGGCCGATCGAAGTGGACAGAACAAGCTGGGGCAGGTGTTGATGAGGATACGGTCATTGTTACGTGACCGAGAGATGCTCCAGCCGGCGTCATGCACATCAACCGATTCACCCTGATTTCTGCTATGACGATTCCTCGAGGCCGGAGAGATTGATGCCTAATTCGGGCATTACATCATTTACTGTATCCTCGGCGAAGTGTATCTTTTGCTCACCTTCATTGAGGACTTCGACGTTGATGCCCAGGGCCTGCATTTCTTTCACCAGTACTTTGAAGGCGATCGGAACTCCTGGCTCTTGCATGTCCTCGCCCTTTACGATGGCTTCGTAGGCCTTGACACGGCCAATGTCGTCGTCAGATTTGACGGTGAGGATTTCTTGCAGCGTGTGGGCTGCGCCGTATGCTTCCAGGGCCCAGACTTCCATTTCGCCGAAGCGCTGGCCGCCGAAATGGGCTCTACCACCGAGGGGCTGCTGTGTAATCTGGCTGTAGGGGCCGGTTGAACGGGCGTGAATTTTGTCTTCGACCAGGTGGATGAGCTTCAACATGTAGGTGTAGCCAACAGTAACGGGTTGATCGAAGGGCTCACCTGTTCGTCCATCGAAAAGTTGCACTTTGCCTGTTTCCGGTAGATTAGCACGGCGCAGGAGCATTTCTATGTCCTCTTCAGTGGCTCCGTCAAAGACCGGAGTAGTTATCTTCAAGCCCAAAGCGCTGGCCGCCCAGCCTACATGGGTTTCCATGATCTGTCCCATATTCATACGGTGTGGTACGCTTAAGGGGTTCAGGATGATATCAACCGGCGTACCGTCCGGGAGGAACGGCATGTCTTCAATGGGCAGGATGCGGGAGATGACGCCTTTGTTGCCATGACGACCAGCCAGTTTGTCGCCCACGCCGATTTTGCGCCTTTGGGCAACGCTG
>Ga0187846_10000245_pt1 | contig 32968 bp, 29 predicted proteins | sample TC_taG_FD_161473 | JGI IMG/M metagenome (GOLD analysis project Ga0187846, IMG submission 161473) | Biofilm microbial communities from the roof of an iron ore cave, State of Minas Gerais, Brazil - TC_06 Biofilm (v2) | ecosystem: Environmental > Terrestrial > Deep subsurface > Cave > Wall biofilm... | reverse complement strand
GTTGCCGGTGGACACGTCTAAGCCTATGCTGCTCGATCAGGCGCAGCGCACCATCGAGGTGCTGGGTAGGATAGGGCGCTACAAAAGCTGGTGTGTCTAATCTTCCCTTCATTCCAGATCCCCCCCATTCGCCTGCTACCTGGGGTTCTTCTTGCCCACCGGGGGAAGAAGGCATCGGTGTTTGCGGGTCTGGCCATCTCGAGTTTGTAAAGTGCTGAGGAGGTCTGAGCGCCAGCGGACTTGTAGAGTTACCCGTTGCAGGCAAAGATGACTGGTTAACATGCACTCGGGCCTCTGAAGAGGTCGGCACAAACATGAAGCGACAGCTCCCCCAGGTACTCAGCCAGTTCAGTGCTTCGGAGCCATGTCGTCGACCGACACTTGCCTCGGAGACCTGCCCACCAGCAAAGACAATGGTGCCTTCCTCAAGGGCGATTCCTTCCCCTCGTTTAGCGGTTAGAACACCGCTCCTTCTTCCACGTTGGATCGAGGAAATGACGTGTACCAGGCGGTCTGTCATCTGTTCTTGCTGCTGGGACATAGGTCGACTCCAAGCGATGGCCAATCCTTCCTCTACACCCCAGACGGTAGGATGAGCAACCTGTCAACGTTTCTGTGAATCGACGAAATGTACTGAACCACTCGCGGTCATCAAGCTCGCTCTGCTCAAATGAACTGTGACAGATTATTCGCTCTACAGAATAAGGCGTATTGTAATCACAGAGCGGAATCCAGACTTTGCACCTCTGGGAGGCCAAGCCAGCAGGACCTATGCACCGCGTAGTATAGCTCCCTGCACTGTTGATCCGCTGGTACATCCCTGAATTATGTCCAAAGTCCAGAAGAATGTACCAGAAAAAAGCCTAATCAGCAATAAAACAAGGAGGATAGCATTTTTGGGCTAGTCATGAAGTCTGACTTATGCTGCGTATATAAGGAGGGGCCATAGTTCTGCTTGACGATCCTCCTGTCCCAGCCTATACTGCTTCAGAGAAGTACTCATCTTTTTCACCTGGCTTTTTTTCTGATCCTATATAGATGTTCTTCTGATCACATCTCATCAACATAAGGAGGAACCTCATGCTCACCCGACCTGAGAGAAAGAGCCGCCGCTGGCCCCTCTTCCTTCTCCTCATCCCTTTTCTCGTCATGCTCTGGCCCCCTTTCTACAACTTCAAGGATCCAACGTTCATAGGTATCCCATTCTTCTACTGGTTCCAGATGCTTTGGATCGTCATCACCGCCATACTCCTGGCTGTAGTCTACTGGCTGAGGGCTTAACCGGCAACCATGTGCATCGCATCGACAGGGCGTTCTGCTGAAGGAGCGGACCGAGAAGCAGATAAGTTATGAGCGAGTTGTATCCAGAGATCGAGCCGTACGAGCAGGGCTTCCTGGAGGTGGATCACGGCAATCGCGTCTACTGGGAGACCTGTGGCAATCCTCATGGCAAGCCAGCCGTCGTCCTGCACGGCGGCCCTGGTTCGGGATGTATTCCCTGGCACCGCAGGCTGTTTGATCCCAATGCCTACCGCCTCGTGCTCTTCGATCAGCGCAACTGCGGGCGGAGCACTCCACACGCCAGTGCCCTTGATACGAGCCTTGAGAGCAACACCACGATGAATCTCATCGCCGACATCGAACAGCTGCGACAGCATCTGGATGTTGACCGCTGGTTGGTCTTCGGTGGGTCATGGGGATGCACCCTGGCGCTCGCCTACGCAGAGCGTTATCCGGAGCGGGTCACGGAAATGATCTCATGCGGGATCACGACCGGGCGATACCAGGAAATTGACTGGCTCTTCGGTGGTGGGGTGGCGATCTTCTTCCCCGAGCAATGGGAACGCCTCCGAAATGCGCTGCCGGAAGCCGAACGCTCAGGCGACCTCGTCGAGGCCTACTCTCGCCAGCTCAACGATGCCAATCTCGCCGTCCGCCAACGAGCCGCGAAAGCCTGGTGCCTGTGGGAGTCCGCCACACTTGCATGGCCTCCGTCAACGAGTCTCGCCGAGCGCTTCACCAATCCTACCTACGCCCTGGCGTTTGCGCGCATCGTGACCCACTACATGCACCATAAGTTGTGGCTAGAGGACGGGAGCTTACTTCGCGACGCCCATGTTCTGGCCGACATCCCCGCGATCCTGGTGAATGGTCGCTTTGACTTTCAAGCCCCCATTGCAAACGCGTGGGAACTCAAGCGCGTGTGGCCTCGTGCTGAGTTAGTGATTGTAGACAATGCTGGCCATGCCCCCAATAACCCTAACATCACCCAAGAACTCATCCGGGCAACCGATCGATTCGCCCTCTTCCGATAACTGGTCGTTTGCTCTTGTTCTCAGTGAAAGAGATAGCACTTTTGGGCTGTTTTTAACGAGAACTTCCACATTTTATCGTTAACTAATCCAGGCTAAAGTTGAGATAAGGCTCTCAATCCATCAGGATGATTGTGGGAAAAGTGGGGACAACCCACAGGGGCAGGGACAAGACTTATCCCTACGAGACCTGCCGCCCCTAAGCATCCTGCAAGTTGCCAAAGCGAGGTTCAGCACATGCTATCTACCGTTGTGACGGTTCTAATGCTGTGTGTGATGTTGTTTGTGATTACCAGTTTCATCATGGGTGCACTCGGCCAGCGCAGTCATTTCTTGCCTTCCTCCTGGTATCGAAAACGTCGCACGGTCGTCTCACTTGGTTTATTGCTTATGATATCGCTTACACTCTTTGTGCAGAGTGGCCTGGCAGACGGGACGTTACGGAGTTTGAGCAAAGGCTTCAGCGCTTTTATTCTATCCCATTCCTCTGCCCTGGATATTCAGGCCATTGCTCATTCGTCGCCTGTGAATGCCTCACAACGACTTGTGCGTATTTCGCAGCTTGACCCCAATCAATATAGCTCTACTGATGAATATAATACCTGGGCTTACTCGGCCTGCTCCGCTGCTTCAATGACGGAGGTGTTCAATGCATATGGCCATCATTACCGCATCACAGACATTTTGAAGGTTGAGGCTCAGTTTGGAGAGATTACTCCCGCTCTGGGATTGGTGAGATCAGAAGGCATTGAGCACACTGCTGCACAGTTTGGATTCAAGACCACGTGGGGGAATGCATGGACACTCGACCAGGTCATAAATACTGCAAACCAAGGGAAGCCGGTAATTGTTAGTTTTCCTCCGGACAGATATGATGGAGGGCATATCCTGGTCGTGACCGGTGGCGATAGCTCTTTGGTTTACCTTGCCGACAGTTCGCTGTGGAATCGCCGCTCACTGACACGCGGGCAATTTCTACAATGGTGGGAGGGCTTTGCCGCAATTGTGGTGCCAAATTAAGTGGTGATTCAGGAAATGCGTGAATGAGGATCAGGGCCGATGAATCGGCGGTGGGCGCGATAAATCGGCCCCTACGTTTCCCGGGAATAAGCAAATGCACCATTAAGCGCTAGTGTCATTCATTCCTTGGGAGTGGTATCGCCAGCTGTAGTTTTGGGAGGGGCTATTGAGGTGGCGAGTTCTTCAACGCTCTTATCGACATGAGCCGGCTTACTATCATCAGGGGGAAATTCATCGCTGTGGGCTTTACGATAGCTAATCCAGAAAGCCAGGCCGAACGCCTGAATCAATCCCGCGGCAGGCGCGGCGAAGACGGCTCCCCAAAGCCCGAATAGCTCGGCTCCGATGATCAGGGCGAGCAGAGAGACAAGGGGATGCAGCCCAACTGCTTTCCCAAGGAGGCGCGGCGCAAGAACGTAGCCCTCGAAGACGTGCACAAGCACAAAATAGGCCAGAACCAGTACCGCTGTCAGCCATCCCTGTGTCAACGCCAGCAAGACAGAGACGGTACCTGCAAAGATGGTTCCCACCACGGGGATAAATTCTGTGATAAAGGTCAGCACGCCGAGCAAGACGGCGTAGGGCATTCGCAGGATTGCCATGCCCACTCCCACAAGCACCGCAACAATGAAACAGAGCGTGATCTGACCTCGGATATAACCTCCCACGATATTCTGTATGATTGTGATCATTGAGCCAATGCGGCCCCGTTGTGAGGCGGGCGTTCGATCACGCAACCAATGGACGGCTCGCGAGCCATCAACCAGGAGATAGATGCTAATCACTACGGTTAATAAGATGTTCACCAAGGCGCTCACGACACCGCTGAGTACCGGTAGAATCCCACCGGCAACGGTGCCAGCGACATTTGTCAATTGTGACCCTAGCTGCATCGCGATGGCCTGAACCTGATCATGTGTCAGGCCGATGCTGAGCAGGATTCTCACTAAGGGCGAATCCTGTCCATTGCTGCCGGGTAAAAGCAGCCTGCTCATACTTTCGGAAAGTGATATAAGCTGGGTGACGGTGTTGCTGATAATCAAATAGAGGGCGAAGCCAAGCAGAGCGACGACGATCAGGTAGACGGCGAGGATCGCGATAGGGCGCGGCATCACGCGATGGAAGAGATCGACCAATGGAGCAATGGCATAGGCAATGAGGGCTGCAACAGTGAAGATCAGCAAGGAAGTGATAATGTGACCGGCAATCCAAAGAAGTGCCACCACTAGCGCAAGAGCCGCGAGGATGGTCAACATGATGATCAATCGTCTTGTCCACACACTCGTAGGGGTGGTGATACGCTGAGATGCTTCCTGTCGATCAGGCAATGGGAACATCGTGCTGGCTCCTGAAACCTGTTCCGAGATCTGACAAACTTAGCGATAAGCCTGCTATTCTGCCCGAGTCATGCTGGCGAGTGTATGCATGCAATGCCAGTATCAGTATAGCATATGGCGGTTGTATAATTTGTCAATGTGCATAAAACAAGGGGTTTACGGCGTGGTATGATAAGCTGAGCCGCGAAAGGATCTGTCGCAATGGGCACCGAGATGCTTCCCCTTCGCTGCGCTCAGGGCTTCGGCTCACTCGCTCAGCATGACAGTATCGGTTTTGGTCGTTAAACTTCATCATCGGCTGTGGGCACGATAAATCGGCCCCTACGGCTGGTTGGATTAATTTGTTAATGTGCATTATTAAGGAGAAATCGAACTATGGTTATTTCGAACTTAGGCTGGCTGTCATGGATCATCTTTGGAGCGCTGGCGGGCTGGGTCGCGAGCATCCTCACCGGGAACAACTCCCGCATGGGCTGCCTCAGCAACATTATCGTTGGCGTCATCGGGGCGTTTCTCGGCGGGTGGATTTACTCGTTGATCACCGGCCGACCGCTCATTGTTGGCTGGAACTGGACGGCATTTATTGTGGCGGTGCTGGGCGCGGTGATACTGCTGGCACTGCTCAACCTGTTTTTCGGCCGGCGGGCATGACCTCCAGGAACGGGCGACCAGAAAGGACCATCCCAGGGCGCGATAAATCGGGCCCCTACGCACCCTCGCCCCTAGGGATAGCTTGACGTAGCGGCTCAAACTCTGCTACTGTTATATCCTACTACGATGTTCTGGTATCAACAGGAGAGCTGGCATGATGAATTCTAATAATGAGAACTCGATGGCTGAGTATCAAGCACTGGCTGAATTTCGCTATCAGCTTCGTCGCTTTCTTCGCTTTAGCGAGCAGGCTGCGCGTGCAGCCGGGCTTGAGCCTCAACAACACCAGTTGCTCCTCGCAATAAAGGGCCTGCCCGAGGGCAAAAAAGCGTCCATCAACACTTTGGCCGAGAGGTTACAACTCGAACATCATAGCACGGTGGAGTTGATCGATCGCCTCGTTGAGCGCGGACTTGTAGAGCGTTGCCGGGACGAGGCTGATCAGCGACGAGTCCTTGTTAACCTCACTTCACGTGGAGAAGAGGTGTTACAGAAGCTTTCGCGCTCTCATGAAGCCGAGCTGCGATCTGACGGGCCGGCCCTTGTTCAGGCGCTCAACGAGCTCCTCAGAGACATGAATGGCTGAACAGGGATCAAGAAAAATAATGCAGGTATGCCTGGCCCGCCATTTGGCCGACGATGATTTTTGCCATTCAAGATCGGCCATTTTTTGTCATCCTGAGCCCATTCCCTACGCTCAGGGTAAACTCCGCGAAGGATCTGGCTCGATGGGCACCGAGATGCTTCGCTCCGCTCAGCATGACAAGACCGATCTTGGTCGGTAAAAGTCATAATCGGTGGTGGGCGCGATAATGCAGATGAACACAATCATCTGGGTATACTTGACCGTGCATCTGGCCGATGAATCGGCGGTGGGCGCGATAAATCGGCCCCTACTAGTCTGTCAAAGTTCATTTTACCGATTGGCAGCAATCCAAATGCCCTCAAAAGGGATTTCGTTGCGCCAAATGAAGCTTGACGGACTACTACGCTCTATTACCGGTTTCATGTGTTCAACTCCATAATCGGGCCCCTACATTATTATGCGCTTTTAATTTCTCCAAATTTATGGTACATATACCTTAACAGGGTTTATGCACTGATTCTTAATTGTTGTGTTTATCTGCAAGCCTGTATAGAACTATCATGAGAGCAAAAAGGAGGAATGGTCATGGCTCGTGTTTTATTTGAGCATGTCTACAAGCGCTTCGGTAACGTCGAAGTTGTCAAGGATATCAACCTTGATATCCAGGATAAGGAGTTTCTCGTCCTGGTTGGCCCCTCTGGTTGTGGCAAGAGTACCTGCCTGCGCATGGTAGCAGGTCTGGAAGAGGTGAGTGAGGGAGAAATTTTCATCGGTGAAAAGGTAGTCAATAACGTTGACCCGAAAGACCGCGATATTGCGATGGTTTTCCAGAATTACGCCCTTTATCCGCACATGTCAGTCTACGATAACATGGCCTTCAGTCTCAAATTACGGCACGTTTCTCAGAAAGAAATCAAGCAGCGAGTTGAAAATGCGGCTGACATTCTGGGAATTATTGCGTTGCTTAAGCGCAAACCCAGACAGCTTTCCGGCGGGCAGCGCCAGCGTGTGGCACTTGGCCGGGCCATTGTGCGCGAACCAAAGGCCTTCCTGATGGACGAGCCTCTGTCAAACCTGGATGCGAAACTGCGCGTGCAGACACGGTCGGAGATTACCAAGCTCCACCAGCGTATACAAACTACAATCATCTATGTGACGCACGACCAGGTGGAAGCCATGACGATGGGTAATCGTATCGCAGTGCTCGATAGCGGTGTCATCCAGCAAGTAGGAGCGCCACAAGAACTTTACGACTATCCTGCTAACCGTTTTGTCGCAGGCTTCATTGGCTCCCCTGCTATGAACTTTTTCGATGGAGCTAAAGTTGTAGTTGATGGGGATACTACAAAGATCCAGCTCGATGCCATAGGCGAGGTGGAAGTAGCACCCCTGTATACAGGAAAGGTGAGGGAAGTAACGGACAGAAACCTGACCTTTGGCATACGCCCTGAGCACCTGGATGATGCCTCCCTGATGACTGGGGATACTTCTAAGGCTTCGATCATCGAAGGCACTGTCGACGTAGTTGAACACCTGGGCAATGAGCTAATGATCTATACGACTGCAGGTGACAAATCGTTGATTGCACGCCTGAATCCACGCTCTCAGGTGCATACAGGCGGTAGAGTGGCGCTGGCTGTTGATACCGAACACATGCACCTCTTCGATACTAACACAGGGGAATCCTTCTTTTAAGGGTCAACACGTAGTGGTACATGCGGGAAATGCGTGGATGAGGATCAGGGCCGATAATGGCTTTTAACACAATAATCGGGTTCTTAGGAAATCCGCTGAGGGCCGATAAATCGGCGGTGGGCGCGATAAATCGGCCCCTACAGATGACCGGGGTATTTTGTTAATTTACATTATTGCGCCCCTAGATCTATCGTCAGGCATGAAGCAAAAATCGTACGAGCACCCGGGCCGCCACGTCCGGGTGCGACTATGTGTTGACCATACTCTGGCCAGGTATGTCCCTCGATGTTGCAGCTAGCCTTTGACCGAGCCGGCCAGCAAGCCGCGTACGAAGTAGCGCTGCAAGGCGAAGAACACCACCAGCGGCAGGGCCATTGAGATGAAAGCGGCTGCGGTCAGTAACTGGTATTGTTGACCATAGGAGCCGACCAGGTTAGCCACTGACAATGTCAGCGGCGCCTTGTCGACGGAGCCACCCAGGAAGATCAAGGCGACCAGCAGGTCGTTCCAGACCCACATAAACTGGAAAATGGCCAGTGATGCCAGAACAGGTACAGATAATGGTATGATGATGTTCCAGAACGTGCGCCAGGACGAGGCCCCGTCGATATGCGCCGATTCTATCAGATCTTTGGGGAGCGCGACGAAAAAGTTGGTGAGCAGGAAGATCGAGAAGGGCAGGCCAAAGGCGGTGTGTACAATCCAGACTGAGGCGTACTGGCCTGTCAACCCGATCGTTGTGAACAGGCTGAAAATCGGTATCAGCGCAATCTGGTTTGGAACAACCAGCATGGCCACGATGAGCAGGAAGAGGAAGGTGCGTCCCGGGAATTTCATCCAGGCGAAGGCGTAGGCCGCGAATGAGCCAATCGCTAGGGGAAATAGCGTCCCCGGTATGGAGATGATCAGGCTATTCAGAAAGGCCTGGCCAAACCCCTGCTCCTTGATGACCGCCTGATAGTTCTCAATGGTAAAGTGCCAGGGGGGGACGAGTCCTGTCCACCAGCCGGTGCTGGCGATCAGCTGTGGCGGGCGGAACGAGCTAATAAAGAGGCCAAAGGTCGGGATCGACCACAAGAGGGCGATGAGCACGACAATGATGGTGACGGTGCTGTTGCTGAACGCACGCGCGAGGCGCTCCATTGGTGTTCGAGGCCGCTCCAACGCTCCAAATCTCTCAGAAACGGTCTTTGCGCGCTCGCTCGTTGCCAGTTCGGTAATCTGTTGGCTCATTCCTATCTCCCCTCTGCGCGTATTCTACGGACATTGATGAACACCACCGGCAGCAGCGCCACGAACAGCACCACCGCCCACGCGCTTCCCAGTCCGTAGTTTAGGTTAGTGAAGAACTGGATGTAAAACTCCTGGTTAATTACATTCGTGCCATAATTACCGCCAGTATTGACGTAAACGACATCAAAGATCTTGAGAATATTGATGATCATGGTGATGGTGACGACGGTGAGGGTCGGGGCGATCATGGGGATCATGACCCGCCAGAACATGGTAAAACGGCCCGCGCCATCGATTTTAGCTGCCTCGATGATTTCGTCGGGGATACCCTTGAGGGCTGCCGAGAGAATCACCATGGAAAAGCCTGTCCACATCCAGATGTAGATCGCGATCAACGCGAAGTTAGTGACGGTTTCAGTCTGGAGCCAGGCCACGGGTGCTATGTTGAAAAGCCCCAGGAAGGCGTTGAGCAGGCCGATCTGGGTCTGGCCGGCCGGTTCATAAGCGTAGACGAGTTGCCAGATGACACTGGCGGCCACAAATGAAAGCGCCATTGGTATAAAGAGCGTGGACTTGATCACCCGCTCGATCTTCACCCGGTCTACCAGTACCGCGACGACCAGGCCCAGCCCTACTGTCAGTGTCACGCCCACGACCAACCAGAGCACGTTATTGCGCAGAATTTCGAGATTGGCCGGGGTGGTGAAGATCTGCGCATACCATTTCAGGCCGACGAACCCCAGCACGTTCCCCAGCGTATCGGTACGTTGAAAGCTGGTCCAGATAGTGATGATCATGGGGTAGATGAAAAAGAGGGCAATCAACAGTATGGCAGGCCCGATCCATAGCCAGGCCGACCAGGAGATGCCTCGCCTCCCCCTACGCGGAGGGCTAGCGACAGAAACACGTTCTTTAGCTATCGTTGCCACACATGGCCTCCTTCGTCAAAACAAGGGATGTACGGGTACAGCCTACGCAGATTAGCGGGCAAAACAGCTTGCTACTATTACGAACACAGGTGTGGAGAGACTGCCTCCTGGAGCCAGTCTCCCCATCGCAATCTTCCGCGTTGTCTAGGACGTGTAGACCTGCTTAGCAACGCTTTCAAGACCGCTGAGTATGCTATCCAGTTGCCCTGGATTAGCGATGTAGACCAGCGAAGCCTTCCAGTATGCACTCTCCATCGCGGTGGGCATCTGGTCATCTGGACTCGGCCTGAAGATGGAAGCCGTGACCAGCTGCTTGGCCGCGTTGGCCTGCACAAGATTGGGATAGTCGCTCAGGGATACCGCTTTGTTCACGGAGGACGCCCCGCCCTGCTTGATCCAGATCGTCTGCGCTTCAGCCGATGACAGAAATTGCATGTACGAGCGGGTGGCATCGTTATCTTTCATGGCGAACATCACATCTGCGCCGCCGGTGACCGAGCCCGCGTACGCCGTGTTGATCGTTGGGAAGGGGAAGAAGTTGAAATCGGTTCCGGCCTGCAAGCTGGGGAACTGAGTTGTAATGAACCCCAGCGCGAAGTCGCCCAGGTAGTACAGGTACGCCTTTGGCGGAGAATCGTACGGCAGGTAGGAGGCTTCCTGGAAGCCGGTGGCCAGGATGGCCTGCGGCGCACCATTGATGTAGTGGCTGCCGTGGGCGATCTGGCCGAACATCTGGAACGCGTTTTTGACGCTGCTGTCCGTCCAGGGGATTTGGTGCGCGATCCACTTGTCAACCATGTCGGGGCCGTTCAGGCTAAGGTAGATCTGGTCGATCCAGTCGCAAGCGGGCCAGCCGCTGGCAGCCCCGCTTGCCACGCCCATGGACCAGGGATATTTGCCGCTGCTGGCGATCTGATTCGAAAGCGCAACCAGGGCATCCCAGGTCTGGGGAATGGTATAGCCCTGGGCCGAGAACTGCTTGGGGTTATACCAAATGGTGCCCTTGCTGTTGGCCTTCGGCAGTATGCCGTACAGCTTGCCGTTGACCGAGACATAATCAAGCCAGGTCTGGGCGTAGTTCTGGTGGATCTGGGTCATGTCGAGAATGTTGTCCAGGGCCACTATTTTGCCCTGTTGAGCCAGGGTATTGAACTGGCTCTTTCCAGGCGAGCCGGTGACGTCGGGCGGGTTGTTACCCCTGACGCGCGTATTCAGCACAGTGGGCAGGTCGCGGGTTGACTCGACGTTGACCGTAACGCCGGTCTTCGCTTTGAACGCCGCGTTTTGTAACTGGTAATTAGCCAGTTCATTAGCACTCCACACGGTCAGAGCGTCGATGGTTGTGACTTTGGGCGGTGTGCTGGTGGAGGTGCCACCGCAGGCTTCAAGCAAGGCTGACGCCGCGCTGATGCTCAGGCCAGCCGCGGTTGCCCGCTGCAAAAACTGGCGCCTGTTGATCTTACTTGTGGTGATGAACTCTTCGACGAGTTGGTCCAGATCTTTGCGGTTACTACGATCGAAAATTGGCATAAGCCCCTCCTTGCGCTTAATGCGCATAATAGCAAGAAAATACTCTACAGTGACCTTAGCCCTGTTGCTAAGGTCTGGCTACCTAGCGTCGGGACTGTCAGATTGGTTTCTCTATAAAATACGTCTGAAAAATGACGTACATCTCAAAAAGGGGCAAGTAATATCGGACCGCACCGTCGTGCGAGATGAAAATGATTGCAACAAAAAAATAAATAAACTAATTGAACGCCGGTGGTATAAGTTCTCTTAGGACAAATATAGCATGCTTGCCAAGCAAAGTCAATGCTCTTAACCACTGTAACAGGGCGATATAAAAGGTCTTTTTCCCCTGCCCAATAGGCATCAACCTAAGCCATGAATATAGGGAGAAAGCCGCGTTGTCCGTAGGGGCGAGTGGGGAGTGGCTGGGTGGAGTGGGCCTTTATGGTCGCCCGCCGTGGTTCGCCTGGAGAGGCTTTCTCCTCGATGAGCGGCCTGCATGCCCCACCCACGGGCGACCATAAAGGCCCACCCTTCCCCGCTCCACCGCCCTCGCCCCTACGGATGGTGATGGGCTTTTCCTTAGATTGATGCGTATTGAAGTCCTTTTTCCTCACCCACCCACCTGAGAAGAAAGGTGAGTGCGAGGACTCCTCGCGCTCTGATTATGGGCTGCCGCCCTTAACAATCCCGCTCTTCCCAACTTGTACGCGAGCAAGTTCTGCATAGACGCCTCGATACTCAGGAGGCAACAGGCGGGCCAACGCGATCATAACCTGGTCGGTGTAGGCCTGGAGTTGTTCTTTCTCTGCTTTGCCCTCTGGCAATTCGATCAGGGAACCAATCCGCACACGCACCGGCACTCGCCTCAGCTTTTTCCAGTATTGAGCGGCCTGTTCCTGGCCAAAGCTTGCTGCCGGTAATACTGGGGCGGGCGCGTGGGTTGCCAGGAGAGCTACACCGGGTTGCCCTTTCCTTAGCGCGCCCGTACGGCTACGAGTCCCCTCCGGCAAGATGGCTACGACACCTCCTGCCTGCAGGGTTTTGACGGCTTCGAGCAGGCCATGGCGATTGGTTTGACCAACAAAGATAATGTCGCTCATACCGGCAAGTAACCAGTTAAAGGGCGGTTTTTGCCATTTGTCTTTGACTATGCCGACCATACGCCTGGGGACGAGCAGTAAACCAATCGCGGGATCGAGCATATGCAGGTGATTAGCAGCTAAGACGAAACTACCCATTCTGGGAATGTTCTCCATCCCTTCTACTTCCAGGCGTATCAACAAACGCAGTACAAGGACCAGGATTCTGCGAGAAATACGTTGCAAAAGCGGCCAAGGTCGATGTTCGACAGTAGAATAATCGAATGGTTGATAGGGCATGATATTTTTCACCTGTCAGGATGTTTTTCGACCAGGATGCAAGAAATGGACAAGGGTAGTATAACATAAGACTCATGCATATCTTTTGTTTAGAATATTGTTAATGAGATGCTTGCCTGGAGTTACGAGATCCTTCGCTTCGCTCAGGATGACAATGGTGCGGGGATGACAATGGTGCGAGGATGACAATGAAGCGAGGGATGACGGCGGCGCGAGGGATGATAGTGTAGCGAAGATGGGATGGCCGATGATATGGGTAATCTTACCGAGGACATCGTTTTTGTAGTATGCTACCTTATAACAAAGGTGAGCCATTGTTCAACCTAGTTTTTGAGGAGGAAATCATGGAGCGTTCGATTCCCTTGTGGTTACGCGCCATCTTCTGGTTAGCAGCAGCACAGGCACTCCTGCTGCTCCTGGCACTGTTCGCACCGCAGAACGTAAACCTGCTCGTACCGTGGCCTGCCAGTCCGTTGAATGCGCGCTTTATTGCTTCTCTCTATGTCTCACTGGGTCTTGGAGTAATCCTGTGTGGTAGTATAGCGCGCAGTTTTCGTGAGATGCGCATAATACTCTTTGGTATTGGGATGGCAACCATCCTACTCTTCTTCCTCACCATCCTGCGCATGTACCTCCATCCAGGTGAACTGCAAAAGTTCCCCACTTTCTGGCTGCTCTTCTACATTGTCGACCCACTGCTCGTAGCTTTCGCTTTCTGGCGATTCGGCTGGGGAGATACCAGCCCGCGTGGAAACAGCATGTTGACACCGCTGTGGCTTGTGCAGGCAGGGTTCTTTGGAGTGTTGGGATTTATCCTGTTGCTGATACCCATCACAGCCAAAGCTCTCTGGCCGTGGGCAATCACCGAGCCGCAGGCGCAGTTATACAGTGCCTTCTTTCTAACGCTTGCCGTTGCCAGCTTGCTCGCAATACGGGAGCTGCGCTGGGTGGGGATACGCTGGCTTGTGTTCATGATTATGATGCTGGCGCTCCTGGTCCTGGTGGTTTCATTGCTCCATCTTCCTCGCTTCACCAATGGTGTCACAACCATCATCTGGTTTCTATGGTTCGGCGCTGAAGCAATCGTGTTTTGTAGTCTCTTCATACGGAACCTGGTGCGGCCGTCCCCGAAAGGAGCCATCTTATGAATACGCAGCAGGAGCAAAGTGCTGTTGAACTCGACCTTCCTACGCGCATCCTGTACATTTATCTCTGGCTGACGATGGGTCTCCTCTTCATCCAGGGAAGCGGCTCGTTATTGCTACAATTGAGGCCAGATATTGAAGCGGTCACTCCCTGGTTACTGGCGACGCTCATGAATTCAAATATTCCCCATGCTGCGCTCCATATTATCTGGGGATCCATTGGCCTGGTTATTCTCCTGCTCTTTCGTTCCAGGGCTGTGCGTATGGGCCTGGGTTTGACTTTTGGAGTGTTCTATACCTTGCTGGGATTTCTAGGGATCTTTGTCTACCATCCTTTCGGGATGCGGCTTGAGTTTCCCGAGAACCTGTTCCACCTGACGGTTGGCCCCTTAATGCTTGTTCTTGTATGGCTGGCCTGGCGTAGCCAGCGCCGTGCTGTCGTATCGAAAGGAAGGCCGGTGGCTTCCTGACCAGTCGAGGGCGAGGCCGATCATGCGGATTAACCAATTTAGCGGGATTTCGGAACATCTATCCCGGGAGCAGCGTTGCCGGCGAAGCGGGCGACCATAAAGGCCCACCCTTCCCCGCCCTACCACCCTCGCCCCTACGGATGGTGATGAGCTTTTCGTTAAGTTGATGCGTATTAGGGCCGAAGATGATTTTTAACATTCAAGATCGGTAAAGTTTTGTCACCCTGAGCGAGGCGAAGGGTCTGGCTCCCTCGGCAGCGAGATGCTTCGCTTCGCTCAGCATGACAGTACCGGCGTTGGTCGTTAAAGTTCAAAATCGGCTGTGGGCGCGATAATGCAGATTAACACATTAATCTGGGTATACTTGACCCTGCATCTGGCCGATGAATCGGCTGTGGGCGCGATGAATCGGGCCCCTACGGTTTGCCGGATTAGTGTGTTAATGTGCATATGGGCATTTACATTTTGGGAAGAGGTGTTTGTATGCCTTTAGGACTTCAGGATTCGAGCGTGGCCCGTTCTGCCAGTGGTGTGGACTACGCGGAACTGCGTCGCACGATCATCGCTGCCGGACTGCTCAAACGGGCATATTGGTACTACCTTTTTCGTACCATTACGTGCTTCGGGCTCCTGGCGCTGGCTATTGCACTGCCATTTGTCCTCCCGGCAACATTTGGCTGGACAGTGCTTATAGCGATGCTGCTGGGGTTTGCGGTCGTCCAGGTTGCCCTGATTGGACACGATGCCGGTCACCTGGAGGTCTTCCAGGCTACTCGCAAGAACTGGGCGCTCGGCCAGTTGTGCTGGACGCTCACAGCCGGGGTGGGATTCTGGTACTGGAATGACCGGCACAACCGGCACCATGGGCATACCAACGATGTTGCTGAGGACCCTGATATCCAGGGAAAGGGCTTACTGGCTGTAACCTTCACTGAGCAAGAGGGAGCAACTCGTCACGGCTGGCGGCGTATAGCCACCAAATACCAGTTCATCATTGTTTTTCTGGCTATACTGTTCATCTCACTGGCCTTTCGAGTGGAAGGTGGACTGTTTGCGCTCCGGCGCCTGGGCGGTAGGCGCCGCTTCTTCGAGATCGCTTTGCTTTCGCTCAATCTTTTGTTGTGGGCCATTCTGATGATCTTTCTCGGTTGGAGGGGAGCCGTCATTTTCCTCGGCAGTCATATTATGGCAAGTCTCTACCTGGGAGCGATCATCGCACCCAATCACACAGGAATGCCCGTGTGGGCAAAAGGGGCCAGGCTCTCGTTTCTGGAACGGCAGGTGCTCAGCTCGCGGAATGTTACCTCGCACCCGGTCTGGGATTTCCTGTTTGGGGGACTCAATTACCAGATCGAACACCACCTCTTTCCCACCATGCCGCGCGTGCATTTTAAGCAGGCCCGCAGCATCGTCAAGCCGTTCTGTGCCGCCCATGGACTTCCCTACGAGGAGGTGGACCCACTTACTTCCTACCGCATGATCTATGCAGAATACCGGCGGGTGAGGCATGCTGTGGCATGATTATGCCAACACTTTCATAGAAGAAGGAGTTATACTATGACAGCAGCACCTCAAGCAGGCGATAAAATAGATGCCCTCGCCCGTCATTGTGCTGATCGATGGTATGTAACAGAATTTGCCACAGCTATACGGGAAAGAAGACTTCCTCTCAAGAGATATCGCAACTTTATCATTACTTTGTATCCGGTGGTCGTGGGTTTTAATGGCGGGCTTATCAGGAGCGTTGCGAAGCTTGATGAACTTCAAAAATCAGTCCGAGCCGGTGAACTGGTGGAGGAGATACTTACCATTGACCATGTGCGTAACTCAGATCGAATCCAAATATTAGCTGTCGAACTACGAACTCTTGCTCGCGAGGAAAGACTACCCAGACTACGAGCACTCGCAAGACAACTCAATGAAGAACAAGTACATAATGATTACTGGCGTAAGATGCTTGAGGCGCATGGTATCGATCATGTAGCCTCCTACTCTACATTTGAAACGTATCTGCATGAGACACCACCTCGGGAGCTAGACCGGATGACTCAAGAAGTACTGACTGCACTTATGGAGGGTCATAGTCCTGACGCCTTTCACAATACTTCCTTCTCTCAACCAGTCCTGGCGCTTTGTCACTACCTTACACGAACCTCGGCCGATCCGGCAGTCAAGTTCTACATCTATCATGGTTTACAAAGCGCCATTGAGTTTACGCTTGTAAAAACTGTCTCAGAATCAATATTTCCAGGAGTTGCCGGCACCCGTGATCATCCTCAACTTCACCCAGAGCTTGTACCAGATGCGCGCATCACTGATGTGGGGGCTGTTCCACTTTCCATTAAATGGTGGGATGAGCATTCTGATTATGGTCAAGGAGGGAGAACTGAATTAAATCATATAAAACATGGACGAGAGCAATTGAATCGAGAGCTGAGAGAGGAGGCTGATATAAAAGAAGCTCTCTGCAGAGTTGATGAAGTTCTACGGCTCTTTTTTGCTGCCGCAGTAGCGTGACACTAGACCCTTTGCTTCGCTCAGGGTGACAATCGAGGCAAGGTATAGCACTGTCATGCTTAGCAATGCGAAGCATCTCTTAGTGGGGCATTTGCTAAATGTGTGCATGAGGACCAGGGCCGATAAATCGGCGGTGGGCGCGATAAATCGGCCCCTACGGGTTCACAGGATTGAGCCAATGCACCACTTAGCATATGTCCCGGTGGAAGCGGATGAAATTTCGCTAACCATTCTCAAAACTGGAGAGTAAACTCATGAGTATCAAGCAAGCAAAGGATGCCCGATTCAGCGGCCATCACGCGGTAGTGATCGGCACGAGTATGGCCGGGTTGTTGGCCAGCAGGGTTCTTACAGATCACTTTGAGTGCGTGACGCTGATTGAGCGCGATCGGCTGCTAGAAGATGGGGAGCCGCGCAGAGGCGTTCCCCAGGGGCAGCATATCCATGTCTTATTGAAGAAAGGCGCAACTCTTCTGACAGAACTCTTCCCAGATCTCCCTGCTGCGCTCGCCCAACGTGGAGCCCCTTATCTAGATAGCATTGCGGATGTCCGCTGGTACCACTTTGGCGTGTGGAAGGCAAGATTTCCGAGCGAGATTAAGGGATACAGCCAAAGTCGTCCTTTCCTCGAACAGTGTGTGCGGCGTTGTCTGGCCACTAAAACCAACGTGCGCATTATCGATCAATGCGAGGTTACTCGACTGTGCGCGAGTGAGGACAACAGCCGCGTGACAGGTGTGCACCTGCGACATCGCAATGGAGAGTGCAGTGAGGAAGAACTGGCCGCCGATCTCGTCGTTGATGCCAGTGGACGCGGCTCACAGGCTCCCCAATGGCTTGTGTCCCTGGGGTATGAGAAGGTGAAGGAATCCAAAGTAAAGGTAGATATTGGATACACCTCCCGCATCTATCGCCGCCCCGGGGAGCTTTCCCTTGACTGGAAAGTGCTGGTAATCTACCCAACTCCTCCTGATGGGAAACGGGCAGGGTTCGTAGTTCCCATCGAAGACAATTGTTGGATTGTATCGCTAACTGGCTGGTTGAGAAACTATCCACCAAATGATGAAGCAGGCTTTCTCGACTACGCTCGCAGCCTGCCAGATTCTAGCCTTTATGAGGTGATCAAAGATGCGGAGCCTCTGACACCCATCGTCGCGCACAGGTTCCCTGCAAATCAGCGGCGTCACTATGAACGTATGTCTCGCTTTCCAGAGGGATTGATAATTCTTGGGGATGCCATTTGCAGCTTCAATCCCATCTATGGTCAGGGGATGACGACCGCGGCGCTGGAGGCGAGCATTCTGAATGAATGCCTGTGCCGACAGCTGCGTTTCCATACCCGAAGGCACGTGGCAGGACTTGCCCAGCATTTTCAGAAAGCAATTGCCAAAGTGGCGGACGGACCCTGGTTGCTGGCAACGAGTGAGGATTTTCGCTACCCTGAAACAGAGGGCCACCGACCGCCAGGCATGCGCCTGCTCAACTGGTATACGGGCAGGCTGCATGAGCTGGTCAGCTCTTATCATGTAGCAACTCTACGCTTCTACGAAGTCCTGCACATGCTCAAACCTCCGATAGCACTTTTCGATCTCCGCATCCTGTTTGCAGTTTTGTTCAAAAGACGACCCTCGCAGCCTGATATTGAGCTCCACTACTCGCTCCAACAGTACCAGGTAATAGAAGAAGACTCGCTGAAGAGTTGAAATAGCGATGGAGGCACTTATGGGACTCGTTGTACAAAATGTCAATGTCTACCTGGTTGATCAAGGCTCGGGCCAGCCCATCTTGTTTTTGCATGGTGTTCCTGATACGGCAGACATGTGGACTGATATGGTTGCTCAGTTGAGCAACGACTATCGCTGCCTGGCACCCGACTTACCGGGTTTCGGCAGGTCTATCGCTCCCAAGAACTTTGATTGTTCTCTCGATAATCGAGCACACTTCATCAACGATCTGCTTGAAGCCACCGGCATAAACGTGCCTCTCCACCTTGTAGTCCATGATCACGGCGGTCCTTATGGATTGGCCTGGGCAGTCAAGTATCCAGAGAAAGTCAACCGGATTGTTTGTATGAACACCTTCTTCCAGGCCGATTATCGATGGCACATGTGGGCACGCACCTGGCGCACTCCACTGGTGGGAGAGCTAAGTATGGCGATAGTGAACTGGCCACTGTTCTTGTGGGAAATGAGGCGGGGTTCTCGGAAGCTGACTCGCGAGCAAATTCGTCATACCTATTCCTTCATTAGCCCCATGATGAAGAGAATGGTCCTCCGTCTTTACCGTGCAACAGATCCAGAGGTATTCACCGGTTGGGAGGAAGCGCTGCTCCAATTAACGGCTCGCGTACCAACCCTCGTCCTATGGGGAGATCATGACCCGTATATTGCAAAACATTTTGCTGAGCGCTTCGGATCACAGACCATTCAGCATTTTCCTGACTGTGGTCATTGGCTTCCTAACGAAGTCACTACTGAAGTGTCAAAACGGTTGAGAGAATTTTTCGCCGCATGAAGGGAGATATTATGAGATTCCTTCCTAATTACAATCCGGCTATCTTCAAAACTGCCGTCTTAGTGGTTGTAATCGTCCCGCTGCTCGCCACTCTCCTGGCTATCTATCTGCTCTGGGAGCGTGCCGTCTACTGGTCCGACCTGGTGTTGCTGGGGACGATGTATACACTCATCATACTCGGCGTGACCCTGGGCTACCACCGCATGCTGGCACACCGCAGCTTCCGCTGCCATCCTGTCATCAAGTTTATCTTGCTTGTCCTTGGCTCTATGGCCTTGCAAGGCTATGCAATCGAGTGGGCAGCGACTCACATCAAGCATCACGCCCTGGCAGATCGCGAGGGCGACCCCCATAGCCCTCTCGAGGGGTTCTTTCATGCGCATATCGGCTGGATATTCGGGTACGGCCAGAACAACCCTGATCCTAATCTGTACTGCCGTCACCTGCTCAAGGACCCCCTTGTTATCTTCGTCAGCCGCACCTACGTGTTCTGGGTCGTAGTAGGGCTTGTGATCCCGTTCGTAATTGGTGGTTGGACAGGGTTCCTGTGGGGCAGCCTTGTGAGGGTTTTCCTCGTCCACCACGTCACGTTCAGCGTCAATTCTGTCTGCCACACATTTGGAAAGCGCGAGTTTCAGACGAAAGATCGGAGCCGCAACGAATGGATTGTCGGTCTTCTGGCTTTTGGCGAGGGCTGGCACAATAACCATCATGCATTCCCCCGCTCAGCTTTCCATGGCCTCCACTGGTGGCAGTTCGATCTCTCCGGCTACATCATCTGGGTCCTCGACCGCCTGGGCCTGGTACAAGATGTATATCGCGTTCCGCCTGCCTTGCAAGAACGCTACTCCCTGAGCAAAGAGGGCAGTTCATCGACTGCGCCGCCCCCACTGGAGGAACTGGTCTAAATGATTCCAGGTAAGATCTGCGGAGATATGAGGCACCAGGGCGACGCAAGCGTCCCCACTCCCATCATCCACCGCCCCCGCCCCTACGGACGTATAATCAACTGGGAAGCATATAGCAGGTGCACAAATGGAAAAATGATCAAGAGGGTATCTGATGGCAAACCAGCAAGACATCGAAGAAACCTACGATTATATGGATGAGCTTTTCAGGCTCACCATAGGTGAAAATGGCGATATTACCTGTGCCCTATATAACGGCGATTTTTCGAAGAGCCTGGAACAGGCACAAGAAGATAAACATGACTACATTCTCGATGCGATCAATTTCAAAGCGGGTTCAAAAGTGCTCGACATCGGTTGCGGGTGGGGACCTATGCTCAAAGCAGTGAAAGAGAGAGGAGGACACGCCATTGGATTGACCCTGTCCAGGAAGCAAGCAGAGACATGTCAACGCGGCGGGCTAGAAGCCTACCTGCAGGATTGGAAAGATATTACTGTTGCGACTTTTGGCACGTTCGATGGGATTGTAAGCGTTGGAGCTTTCGAGCATTTTTGTTCGAAAGAGGAATTTATAGCAGGGAAACAAGACTCCATTTATGAGCAGTTCTTTCGTCTCTGTCATGAACTGCTGCCGGGGGGCGCAAGGCTCTATTTGCAGACCATGATGTGGGGGAAAAATGCTCCCGAGTGCTCGCGGATCTCTTTACAGGCAGAAAAGGGATCGAACGAATACCTGGTGGCTATCATAGAAACATTTTATCCAGGCTCCTGGCTTCCTACGGAGGAACAAATTCTGCGCGTGGCACAGCCCTACTTTGAGCTGATTTCTGACAACAATGGCCGACTGGACTACATCGAGACGATGGAGCAATGGGATAGAATCTGGAACTGGGCGAACACAGGGAAATTTCTCTCCTCAAAGTTGAGTTTGCAAAAATTGCTCGCCGTCTGCAAGCTGCTCCCGCGCTTTCTGACAGATAGAGATTTTCGATATAAAATGGAGATGTTTCGTGCCAGCTACCACAAAGAATGTTTCAGAAGAGAGATTATGGATCATCAAAGGATGGTATTTCAGAAAAGGTTACCTGTGCTGCGCAGGGTGTGAAGGATGGTAAAGATGAATGAATATGTCCAGTTGAAACAACTCATGAAGCAGCAAGGATTGCTGGATCAGCAACCTGCCTACTATACCTGCAAGATTCTTTTTACACTAAGCCTGCTGGCCGTTAGCCTGGTCATTCTGTTCACGGTAAACAATTTCTGGCTGCAGCTTCTGAATGCTATCTACCTGGGCTTTGTCTCGACCCAAATTGGTTTACTCGGTCACGATATTGGTCACCAGCAGGTTTTCCGCACCGGGCGGAAAAGTACCGTCGCTGGTTTTCTGGTGGGTAATCTGCTGGTCGGTTGGAGCTGGAGCTGGTGGGTCGATAAACACAATGAGCATCACGGGCATCCCAACCAGCTCGATCTCGATCCCGATATTGTCAGACCATTCACAGTTTTTACTGAAGAAGCGGCCCATAGCGCGCGGGGATTTGTGCGGTTCATGGTGAAATACCAGGCCTACTTTGAATTCCCAACGTACGCGTTCGCTCCGGTTACTTTTCTGATTTTGAGCATCCACTTCCTATTCCTGAAGAAGGCAAAGCATGCCCTGGTCGAAGCCCTGCTTCTGGCTATCCACTATTTACTCTACGCTGGCTTACTACTCTTGCGGCTGAACATCTGGCAGGCGGTGCTGTTTATAATAGTTCACGAGGTGTTTTTTGGCCTGTATCTGGGTTCGATCGTCGCCACCAACCATAAAGGGATGCTCATTTTGGACAAAGACAGTCCAATGGACTTTCTCCGCCGGCAAGTGCTTACGTCGCGCACTGTCAAGGGCTCGCTCCTGGTCGACTTCTGGTATGGCGGGCTGAACTACCAGATCGAGCATCACCTGTTCCCAACGATGCCCAGGAACAAATTAAGAAAAGCCCAGGCTATCGTCAAAGACTTCTGCATTGAGCACGCCATCACCTATCACGAGGCCAGTATGCTACAGTCCTACCGGGAAATCCTGCACCACCTGCACAAGGTAAGTGCTCCGCTACGTAAAGAACAAGGGGATGGAGCAACAAGATCTCACAACGCATTCTCATAATAGAAGGCAAAAAGTGGATCGTTTTATTGTTGAGCAACAGGAAGAGAAATTAGACCTTCTCCTGCACAGGTACTGGAGCCTGTTCAGCGCGGCGCAAGATCGTCAGTGCAAGCAGTGGGAAAATCAGAACCGATAACAGGCCGGCACTGATGAGCGCCGCCCCCGTTGCCCTGGTGAGCAGGCCCAGCTCCATCCCGATCTGCGATGCCGCGACGATGAACGGCAGCGAGATTGCCTGCAGCAGTCCAGCGACAACGGCGCGACGGGCGCCGGCGAGTGGTCGATAGAGGAGAGCAGGCACGCCACGAACCAACAGCAACGCGAGCAGGAAGATTGGTACGAGCACAATCGTCGAGGCACTTGCAAACAATGCGCCAAGATCGAACTGCAATCCGCTTGTCACAAAGAAGATGGGAATAAAGACACCAAAGCCAACAGCCTCGAGTTTCTGACGAAACTGTGGATGGGTCATCATGCGGTCACGGTCGACCAGTCTCAGAATGACCCCCGCGAGAAACGCACCCAGGATCACTTCAAGCCCAAGCACCTGAGCCAACGCAACGAACGCGATGAGCAGCATGAAAGCACCGCGAACACGAATCTGCGCCGTTGTATCCTGCAGTCTCAACAGGACTGCTGAAAAGCGCATGGATCGCTCGACACTGAGCACGGCGAAGGCGAAGACAACAGCCAGCAAGACGAAGCTGCCGAGGAGCACCAGCTTTGTAGCTACGCTAGTCGCTTCACGCGAGAAGAACAGCGAGAGCAGAATAACCGCGCCGAAGTCGGCAATCGTCGCGCCAGCGATAACAAGCTGTCCAAAGTTCGAAGCGCTTTCACCTGCATCTTTGAGCAGTGGAATCACGATGCCGAGCGAGGTAGCAGAGAGGATAATTGCCACAAGCAGCGGGGATTTGACCTGGCCGGTAGCAGCCAGTCCGTATCCAACAAGCAGCGCCAGTCCGAACGAGAGTGCGAACGCTCCCCCAACGAACAGCAAGATGCGGCCTTTTAGACGATCGAGTTCGACCTCTAAGCCAGCGAGAAAGAGGAGGAAGGCCAGCCCGACCACCGATAGGATTGAAATAGGAAGATCAACTTTGACCCAGCCAAGCCCTGATGGGCCTATAGCAATACCCGCAACGATCTCGAGCACCACCGCTGGCAAACGACGCGCGGGGGAAAGGCCGAGCAGGAGTGGTGCAGCGAAGGCAACAACGGTGACAATAAGCAGTCCAGAGAATGATATATTCGGCATGATGACCTCGCATCTATGTGGTAACTCTCAATGTACTTCCTACAGTGACGTAGTCTTAGTCAGTGCCTATTCGTTACACGCAGGAAGGTAAAGATTTATTAGCGAGGTTCCAGGTACAGCAAGATAGATTTCTGCCTGGCTTTTACCATGTGTAACGAATCTGCGGAAGGAATGACAATGTGATAGGTGAAAGTATATGTCGGAAATGAGACATAAAGACGAAAAAAATTTAAGAACTCTTCTTCTCATCGAGCGATTCGACCGATGCTGGGCAGGTGAAGCGCGAAGGCGTAGACCTGGGCGTGCTGGCGGCGACGGAGGGCTCATTGAATGTGACTATACCGGCAGACATTGCTATCAACCTGCCGAAGTATCATTCTGTGGTCATTGTCTGTAAAGCCTTTTCTGTGATCTTTACGACAGCTCCACTCACCTTCTCTTCAGCCTCATAAACAGTGTTTTATATGCCGTTTTCCTAGATCTGCTCGAGCGGCCAGGTCGGCCCCTCACCAAGCATACTGTGATCGTATCTCCTTTTTCTGTTCCATACCTTTGGGGCGCAGCTTCATGCGCCCAATAGGCATTAACCTCAGCCTCGAAGAGAGGTAAGAGGGCCAGTGATCCATAGGGACGAGCGGGGAGTGGGGGGGTAGAGTGGGCCTTTATGGTCGCCCCTCGTCCCTTTCGTGTCTCTGGAACACCATCCCGGGAGCAGCCTTCCCGGCGAAGCGGGCGACCATAAAGGCCCACCCAGGGCGCGATAAATCGGGCCCCTACACCACCCTCGCCCCTACGGATGCTGATGAGCTTTTCGTAAGGTTGATGATAATTGGGCGCATGGAGTTGCGCCGCCTATTCGCACGCGCCTGTCACCACTTATGAAGTGTGCGAAGTGGTCACGATGGGTTCATCCAGCACGTGGATCACGTCTTCCGCTGCCACCCCTGGATCGAGTACCATATTCACGACTTCCCAACGCGAGCGGTCTCCCTCGCGCCAGAAATGCAAGGTGAACGTACAAGGGCCGACGCGCAGGTGCTGCAAAACGACTTCCGACAACCAGGTAGGGAGTGTTGGATTCACATACAGCCGCTTGTGGGGAGCATCAGCACGCAAACCAAGTATGGTCTGTATCATTTGAAAGACGCTGCCTGAGGCCCAACCCTGCGGGATGTTCGCGCCAGGAGGATATAATGCTGGAAAATCTGATGTTTGCCCTTTGCGTTTCAGACCAGCAAAGATCTCCGGAAGACGATACGCCTCGAAACGCCGCGCCGCATCGAACATGCCGCGAATTACCTGGTTGGCTTCGTTCGCCAGGCCGTAGCGTTTGAAGCCGTCGGCGATAATGCCGTTGTCGTGCGGCCAGATCGATCCGAGATGATACGAGTAGGGGTTATAGGCGGGATTCTTGCTAGATAGCGTACGAATCCCCCAGCCACTCCACATATCCTCTTGCAAGAGTCGCCGGGCTGTGCGTTCCGCCTTGTGCTGGTCGGTGATGCCGCTCCACAGACAGTGCCCCGCGTTCGAGGCAATAGAGGTAATCAGTTTTTTGTGGCCATCCTGCCCATAGGCAAAGCAGCCTTCATCCTCCATCCAGTAGACTTCGTGAAACTTGCGTTTTAAGGTTTCGGCTTCCTGGAGTAAGGCCTGCGCTCGAACCTCGTCGCCAAGCGCCTGGAAGATTTCAGCCATGCGCACTTTGCCATCGTAGACATAGCCCTGCAGCTCGCACGTGCCCTTGGGCTGCTTCACCTGGCTGCCATCCGCATACACGACCGCCTCTGCCGAATCCTTCCAGTTGACATTTTCGTAGCCGAGGGTGGAGAAGGTCTTGTACTCCTGGAAGCCATCGCCATCCAGATCACCATACTGATCAATCCACTGCAGGCAGCGCTCTGCAACCTTGCGATATTGCTTGAGCAAATTGATATCACCCGTCCAGCGGTACGCTTCAGAGAAGACGATCAGGTACAGGCTGGTCGCATCAGCCGTACCGTAGTAGGGAGTGTGCGGAATGGTGTTAAAATGCGCCAGCTCACCAAAGCGCATTTCGTGCAGAATCTTGCCAGGCTGCGCGTCACGATAATCATCGCGTTCGGTCGCCTGGTACTCCGCCAGCCACTTGAGCGCTCCACGTGCAAAGCCAGTAGAAACGCTCATGTTCTGAAGCGAGACAATCAGGCTATCGCGTCCGAAGAGTGTCACAAACCAGGGAACGCCTGCGGCGGGCACCCACTCTTCTTCCGATACGTCCAGGTCGTAGATGCGCAGGGCACCCATGTCTTCAATAGCCTGGCTGTACGTGCGGTAGACGTGTTCGTTGGGAGTGAGCAGTTTAGGAGAGTTCTCCAGCCAGTGTACCTGGAGATTATCAAGTTTGCTCAGAGGCTCTTCCATTTGCTCAGGCATTCGATGGCCATAGACGGGTGCCATCACTTGCTGCCCCTGCTCCAGGATTATTTCGCCACATGTATGCCACTCCTGACCCGGCTCGAGTTCGATGTCGAAAAAGATGCGCCCGTTGGCGTATCCGACAGGAACGCCCACACTTGGAATCCAATACGTCACGGCGCGGTGGAAATCATTGTGATCGTAGTTGGTACGTAGTCTTCGCTCGTGCATATCCCATGTGGTGAGCATTCGTCCACGGTTGACAAAGCGTTTCGATTTCACCTCGAAGAGATCAGCAAAATCCGAGCGAAGGGCCAGTTCCAGGGTAAAGCGAATCTTTTTACCCGTGTAGTTCACGATATAGAAGTCTTCGTGGATGCCGTCCTCAACCGTACGTTCAAGCGTCAAGCCGATCGTATTTGCCTCGATTTCACCATCCTGCGTGCTGATTTTGGGGTTGGTGAGATACATCCGCGACGCATAGAAGCTGAGTTGGCTGGAATTAACCAATGTCCAGGGTACACGATTTATAAAGAGGTGATAGTAACTGATGAAGCGCGTATCGACAGCGAAAACGCCTTCATCGGTTTGTGGGTTGATCTCTCCGGCTGAATTGGTGACCATGAAGGTGCGCCCCTGGCTGATCGTGATGCCTGGCGGCGCTACTTTGATCTCTATAGGCATAGGGTTCTCCTTCTTGCTATGTTGCTGCTGATTCCGCCAACCGCAGTATAGCCCGGGCCGGAGCGCCCTCGCTCCCCTCGATCTTCAACGGAAGGCAAACGAGTTCGTATATTCCAGGCGTTACACTGGAAAGGTTGAGCCCTTCGATGATCCAGATGCCGGCCTCAAGAAGCGCATGGTGGGTCTCGACTCCATCTCTGAAGAATCCGCCGACGGAGAGGTAGTCAACGCCGACGGTTTGCACCTGCTGTGCGGCAAGGTATCGCGCAGCCTGCTGCGAGATGTAGACAAAGTCCTCCACAAAGTCTTCTGTTTGCCAGCACCTGGCCGAATTTCTGGTCTTGAAGAGGACTCTCTCGTTCTGCTGTATCTGATAGGAGAGAAGTTCCTCTGGCTTGATCGACTCAGGGTCGCGAATCTCGATCACACGCGCCCGCCCGAGCGTAGCAGTCAGGGGCATGGTGTCGATACTCCTCCCCGTGCGGAAAAAGTGGAGCGGTGCGTCCATGTGCGTCCCGGTGTGCGCGCCCATTGAGAGCCTGGATACAGTTGCGACATCGCCGCGCTCGATATCCCGCGCCCTTTCAATCGAAACGGGTGGGTCATCGGGCCAGTGAACCATGCCTGTCCGCAGCGGAACCGACACATCTATCCAATCTTCTGTCATAACCATACTCTCTTTACATCAGTCATGTTGTGTCTCCTTCCTCCAAGTTTCTGTCGCATTAGTTAATCAAAGAACTACTCAGACGTCAGGATGCCCCCTTATTGGTGTGGTAGTCATGAAGTCATCTGATCGATACTTCAGTAGCGTAGTCTCGTCACTCGTTCATTCGTTACACCACAACGGGAGGTTCTACAGAAGCTGTTCGGTTATGGCAAAGATGATAGATTCCACGCAGATGTAACGATTCTGCCTTCGTCAAGACGATATAAGCGGGGCAAGAAAGAGTGTAGCAGACTCTGCATTATGAAAGGTAGACCGGAAGCATAGAAAGGTTGACGTGTGACTACTCCCCATGCCTAAAGGCAGGGGCTTCTACGGACAAGCCGAGGGCCTGTAGTCCCAGGCCACGAATGTTTAAAGCAGCATTGAGGTCTCGATCAAGTTGAACATGACAGCAAGGACAATCGAATACTCTCTCAGAGAGCGGCATGATCTTTCGATGTCCACACTGGCTGCATATCTGGCTCGTATAGGCCGGATTGACTTTGACGAACTGGCGTCCAGCTTCTTCCGCTTTGGCGTCCAGTTGAGCAAAGAATGCCGACCATGAGGCATCAGCAATGCTTTTAGCAAGACAATGGTTATGGGTCATGCGGTTGACCTGCAAGTCTTCGACACAGATGATACCGTACGAGTTGACGATCTGACGACTGTGCTGATGGGTGAAGTTGTCACGTCTGAAGGCGATACGCTCATGCACCCGTGCAACAGCTTTCCGATGTTTCCGGCGTTCGGGTGTCCCTTTGGCAAGTTTGCTATGCTTGCGCTGAACTTTGGCAAGGGCCTTCTCTTCCTTGCGGAAAAACCTGGGGTTCTCTATCTCAGTTCCATCAGACATGGTAGCAAAGGTCTTGAGTCCGACATCAATCCCGACTTGAGAGGCGCGTTCAGGCAATCGCTCAGGTTCACACTCCACCGAGAAGGTCACATACCACTTGCCGGTAGAGGACCGTCGAATAGTACACGTTTTCACCTTCCCTTTGATCGGGCGATGATAGACCATCTTGATAGCTCCAACCTTAGAAATCACTACACGATTGTCATACTTGATGCTGAAGCCACTCTGGGGGAACGTGAAGGAGTCATAGCGCCCATAGCCTTTGAACCTGGGATACCCAGGGTTCTCACCAGCTTTGCAACGCCGGAAGAAGGCTTTGAACGCCAGGTCAACACGGACGGCTACATTCTGCAAGACTTGCGAATGCACATTAGTGAGAGAAGGACGCTCTTGTTTCATTACCGGGAATGTCGCTTGCTGCTGGTAGAGGGTCAACCCTTTGCCAGTTTGCTCATAAGTCTCCTTACGCTGTTCCAGCAAATGATTATACAGCCAACGACACTCTTCCAGGGTCCCGTTAAGCTTCGTTTCTTGCTTTCTGGTTGGATATATTCGATACTGAAACATCTTACGCATATACCTATTTTAGCTTAAACTGTAGCGTTGTCAAGTGGATGTGCAGCTACGCGGCGTGGCTTTCATCCCCATGCATAAATGCAGGGGCCTTTCGCCGCTCTTTGGTAAAATGGCAAAGAGCAAAGAGCTGCTCCAGCGCGAATCAGAGTCGAACACACAATCTCAGGACGCTTTCACAGCAGGAGTACAAGATATCGCACCCGCAGAAACCAACCGCTATGCGAAAAACATCAGGCTTGCCGAGGCGCAAGTAGGGCTCGCCTTTTTCGCTTTCATTTTGATTGGCGCAAATGATGGCGCACTGGGGGTCCTCATACCAAGCATGCGCCTGCATTATGGCGTTGATAAGTCAACTATTGGCCTGCTCTTTCTCTTTCAAACCATTGGGTACCTTATCGCTGCATTCAACAGCGGGCTGCTCGTTGAGAGGTTGGGGAACCGGCGCTTCCTGGTGTTGGGCGCGTCAAGCTTCCTCCTTGGTGTGGGAGCGCTGAGCCTGATGCCATCTTATATAATAGTGCTGCTCATGATGCTGCCGCTTGGTTTTGGAGTAGCCATCATCGATGCAGGGCTAAACACCTATATTGCGAGCAAGCCTCGTAATGCCGCTCTCCTGAATTATCTCCACGCTTTTTATGGCACTGGAGCGTTGCTTGGCCCGGTGATCGCTTCTGCTATCCTGGCAATGAGGTTAGGTTGGAATAGTGTCTATATCGTGTGGATCGGAATGAGCCTGGTCTTACTGGCGGGCTTTAGACTGGCCTTCAAAGAGCAGAATAGCTTGCCTCCAGAGCATGTGGCAAAGCCAGGAAGTAATGTCCTTGCGGCTACCCTTAGAGTTCCTTTAGTCTGGATCGCGGCTCTATTTATGCTCATCTACGTTGGAGCCGAGGTAAGCATTGGTAGTTGGAGTTACAGTTTTCTTACTGAGGAACGCCATGCTCCCATCCTGCTCGCGGGCTGGATGGTCAGTGGCTACTGGATAGGGCTCACGCTTGGACGTTTCACGCTGGCGCGAGTAGCACTCCGGGTAAGGAACAAGCGTTTGATACAGGGGTGCTTCGTTGGAGTCATAACCGGCGTGCTTTTGGTCTGGCTGCTGCCCAGCTTTGTAGCCTCGGCACCTGGTTTAGTATTGATCGGCTTTAGTTTCGGGCCAATCTATCCAACCACAATTGCCTTTATATCTAACAGGGTGTCCAAGCGCATTCTCCCGAGCGCCATTGGTTTCCTGGCGAGTCTGGGCAGTGTGGGGGCCGCTATATTTCCCTGGCTTGCGGGTATGCTGGCTCAGTATATTGGCCTCTGGTCGCTGATGCCCTATGTGATACTTTTCACGGTTGCGATGGCTGGCTTATGGCAGGTCTTGAATGCACGTGTAACATATTGACGAATGTCAAGACACTATAATTGTGGTAAGGAAAAGCTGGATGGGGTATTTAGTGGTGCATTCGGCAAATGCGTGGATGAGGAACAGGGCCGATAATGATTGTTAACATTCAAGATCGGTCTTGTCATGCTGAGCGATTCGACGCATTTCTGCCCCTCGAGCGAGATCCTTCGCTTCGCTCAGGATGACAGTTTTAGGTCACTTAGGTTGATGCGAGGGCCGATGAATCGGCGGTGGGCGCGATAAATCGGCCCCTACGCTCTATTACCGGTTTCATGTGTTCATCTGCATAATCGGGCCCTACTGATGGCTGGATTATTTTGTTCATGTGCACAATCGGCCCCTACGGTTTCTTTGGCAGTAGAAAGAAGGTAGCTTGAATATGGACGAGGAAAAAAGACAGCAACGAAAAGAGACAATTGCAGCTCTTCTCCACCAAACAGCGGAGGATCACCATGTCGCCTTTAAGGCAACCGACGGAGTTGACCCGGATTGGTCGATCTGGTATGCAGATCACCTGCTAGAAAAAGGGTTTGACAGACTGCTCGATGCAAAGCTGCTCAAGAGCGATTTGATTTACCTGCTCGTGCTGGTCGATAAGCAGCAGATGAGCGAGGCTCCTGGAGCGCATTGGGAGAATTACTACGCTGGCTTTTTTGTCAGTCGCTATCTCAAATAAGAGTATCGAATTGAAAGAAGTTAAAATGCTTCAATAATCCTCTTCTATCTTATGGGGATTTTCCAGGCGACGTGGTTCCTCAGTGTGTTGTTGGGGTGGACACAGCCAGAGCGAGACATGTGTGGGTTGCATCGTCTCCTGCACCACGGCCAGCAAGTGCTCGCGCAACTGGTCGAGGTCCACTTCCTGGCGCAAGGTGGCACTGAAAGCTGCCACCGTCCTGGCGGCGTCATACTTGCTGCGATAGAAGCGGCGGTCAATGATCCGCTGGATGCGTCGACGGATATGCTGGAACATGAAGTAGATGGCCAGCGTGGAGATGACGATGGCCACGCCGCTGCCCTGGTTGATGATGCCACGCAGGAGCGCTTGCAGGCCAATCACCAGGCCCACGTAGACAAGAGTCAGGATGACCGTTAAGGTGCTGTAGATCAGCGTGCGGCGAATGATGATATCAATGTCATAGAGCCGGTAGCGTAGAATGGAAATGCCAATGCAGAGCGGGATAATGAACAAGAGTATGATATAGGCAGGTCCAAGGACAAGCTGGTAGAATGAGCCCGCTTGCCCCAGCGAAGGAAGGATCAACGGTAGCACGGTTAAACCGACTGCGATGATCACTGCCACACTTCCACCGAAGAGTAACCACTTGGTCTGCTGGCGCTGGAGTGGACTGGCAGCAGTGCGAGAGCGATAGACTTGTGCGATGAAGAGCACGCCTAATGCTGCGATCCAAACCAGGGTATAGAAGAACGCGTACATGAAAATGAAATAGACAAATACCGCTACAACCCAGCAGAGGAGAAGCCAGCGCGCCCATTGTGTAACAAACCGCCCATTATAGAGTGAGATGACCAGCAAATACACTCCACTTCCAAGCACATTCAAAGCCATGGCAAGCCATCCCCATGCCGAGTTCATGTCCATGCCAAATACATTTCCGTTTAATGTGACTGAAGCCACCACCATCAGCGCAACCAGGAGTACCATCCAGTCATCGGACCTGCGCCAGAAAATCACGGCACCAAGGGTAAAGCAGAGGAATGCTAAGGCGATGGTGAGCGCAACTGTGAAGGCGGCATAGGTGACCGCGGAGAGGCCAAGCCTCTGCATCGTGGAACCACACGTAGCGCCTGTGCAGACGGTCTGAAGTGCTGAATAATATGCCGGGAGCCTGGCAAGAAAGAGTGCCACGATCAGGGTGACCACTGCTACCCATGCGACTCGCGCAAGGATGAGCTTGCGCCCACGTAAGCGCGTCTCTGGCGCTCCCGATCGCTCGGGACTGCTCGTTGCCGGGTCGAGTTTAAATGCATCGTTGATAGGTGTGCTCATGGTTGCCCTCTTCAGGCTGCGCAGCAGACGCTGAGATGCGAGAAAAGCACGCACTCCTCGTAAGCAGAGATATCAACCTTCCATGCTTTCACATTCCCAATCATATCACTTTCCCAACACAAACAAAAGTTTCAAGTGTCTGTAACTGTTACTATTGAGGAGGCCCTGTAACGAATCGGTGCCTGGCAGGACTATATCGTTGAGGCACGCAAATACAGCAGGTGAGAGCCTGGAGATCATGATGCGCCAGTAGAGGCGCCTCTTCCTCTATCAGGGCGTTCATCATCGCTCAGGTGCCATGTGTTCACTGGACTGTCACACTGCTTGTAGTGGTCCGGTACGAGAAAATTGATGATGAAACGAGGAAAGAGAGGGCAGACGATGAAAGCGATAGCAGTCTATCCTGGCAAGCCCAATTCGATGCATTTAGAAGATGTGCCTATGCCAGCGGTGACGGACATTCCAAATGGGTGCGGTGTTCTGGTAAAGATATTGCGCGTGGGCGTCGACGGAACGGACAAGGAAATCAACGCTGCAGAATACGGCATGGCACCGGAGGGCGAGGGGTTCCTCATAACCGGTCACGAAAATTTCGGCCAGGTGGTCGAGGTTGGTACTAATGTGCCTGATACGATAAAGCCAGGAGTCTATGTCGTGGCAACAGTACGTCGACCGGGACATAGTATTTACGATTCGATTGGCCTTCAGGATATGACCACCGATAATGTGT
>Ga0187846_10000244_pt1 | contig 33046 bp, 35 predicted proteins | sample TC_taG_FD_161473 | JGI IMG/M metagenome (GOLD analysis project Ga0187846, IMG submission 161473) | Biofilm microbial communities from the roof of an iron ore cave, State of Minas Gerais, Brazil - TC_06 Biofilm (v2) | ecosystem: Environmental > Terrestrial > Deep subsurface > Cave > Wall biofilm... | reverse complement strand
AAGGATTGATGGCGTGTCCCTGACTTTTGTCGACGTCACAAATCTCGTCGCGGCCGAGGAGCAGCAGAAAGTGCTCGCCGCCGAGCTGAGCCATCGCGTCAAGAATACGCTCGCGGTCGTTTCGTCAATCGCCGAACGGACCTTGTCCGACAGTGAAACCAAAGAGAATCTGATCGGCCGCCTTCACGCCCTCGGTCACACTCATGACGTGTTGTCGGAGAGCGGCTGGACGGAAGCCGGACTACGTGAGCTGATCTTTGCCGAGTTGTCTCCGCATGGGGCGAGCGACGGCGCTCTGCAGATCAGCGGACCGCCGGTCATGCTGAAGCCGCAGGCCGCCCTGTTTATCACGCTGGCGCTTCACGAGCTCTCGACCAACGCCGCAAAATACGGCGCTCTGTCGGTTCCCGGCGGCCGGGTCGCGGTTTCCTGGATCATCACCGGCGACCGGCCTCCGCAGCTCGAGATCGATTGGCAGGAGGAAGATGGACCAAAGGTCGACGGCTTTGGGGCGGCGGGCTTCGGCACGGAACTTATCGAGCGCGGTATTCGTTTTGAACTGGAGGGTGAGGCAAAGCTAGAAACGGTTAACGGAGGCGTCCATTGTAGGATCGTCATCCCGGCGAACCCACAAAATCTGACCTTCGGAGCGTCGGGGAATAGAGCAAGAATAGAGGACCCGCCATGACAGGTGTGCTCGAGGGGATCAGAGTATTGGTCGTCGAAGACGAATATCTCGTAGCAATACTGATCGAGGAGATATTGGAGTCAGCCGGATGCGTCGTGATGGGCCCGATACCGCGACTTCCGGAAGCACTTGACGCTGCGCATCATGACAATTGCGACGCTGCGGTGCTCGATGTGAATTTGGCCGGCCAGCGGATCGATCCGGTCGCGGACGCTCTATCCGAGCGGAATGTCCCCTTCATGTTCGTGACCGGCTATGGAGCGAGCGCCCTGCCCGGCGAGTACGCCGAGCGACCGCATATTTGCAAACCGTTCCGGATGGCCGAGCTTCTCGGTGCTCTATCTAGCGTTGTAAAACCTCCGATTCACGAAGCAGCGCTTGGAGTAAGGTGACGGACGACGCCGACAGGGGTCGAAATATGGCGGCAGCCAGACCGGTTGATCATGCCTCGCGGATGGAATCGTCGCCCGCGTAGTCGCATCGCAAAAACTCTGCCTAATTACGGCGGTCATCATCCGGGAGACCCACGTGACGATCGACCAAACCTGGAGAAGCTCGAAGGCTCTGCCGCGCTCGAGGTTCCCCAAAAATCCAGAATTATGTAGCAAACGCCCTAAAGGGAGCGTAGGATCTCGCATCGTCGGTAGCGGCCGTCGGGCGCCGACGGCTGAGAGACACGACTTCCCGCCGTAAGAAGGGAACGCGCACTCCCGCCCCAGCGGTTAGGGAGGAAGTGCGGTGCCCGACTCTATCAAGAATCTGTCTGCCTTGATTGCTGAGCACATCGAAGCTTCGTGGGAACGCTGCGACGCGGGTAGCAAAGCGGTGGGACAACTTGATCATCTTGCTGATGAGGGTCGCGACGCGATCGCGCGCAGTCGGGTTCAGCTAGCAAGATTAAACGAACGGCAAGCCGCCGAGCAGATGCGTGCGCATAGGAAGTGACGCCAGAAAGTCTCCATCACAAGCGCGCCGACATGTCGCCGAGCCGGAAGCCCGCATCAAGCGGCAGGAAGCTCTTGTCGCAAGGCTGTGGCTAGCAACAGGTATATTCCCTTGCCAGGCGACGCACGGGGAATACTGGCCACTTTGAGACCTACGCTCCGGTTGGCGCGTGACCGTCTCGCTCTCGAACTGAAGAAGTAATCACCTCGACTTCCAGTGCGTGGCCGGGTTCCGGGATGAAGAGGAACCGGCGTCAGCCCATTTCCGTTCGATAAACATAACCAGGCTGTCGTCAGGAGAGCGGTATGGCCGACGCCGCAACCGAACTAGGCGGGCGTCGCTCCCGCGCTTCTGCGCATCGCGACCGGATCGTGATCGGCGGATCGGCCGGCAGTCTCGACACGTTGCGCGCGATCGCGGGTCATTTCCCTGCCGACTTTCCTGCGACAATTTTTGTCGTCGCTCATGTCGGCCAAAGCCGCAGCACTCTACCCGACCTGCTCAGAAAAATCGGCAAGCTTTCAGCCTCTCACCCGCGAGACGAGGAACCGATCAGAAAGAGCCACATCTACGTGGCGCCTCCCGATCGCCATTTGCTGATCGAGGAGGACAAGGTCTGCTTGTCCCGAGGCCCGCGCGAACATTTTACAAGGCCGGCGATCGATCCGTTATTCCGCTCCGCAGCCATCGCTTTCGGACCCCGTGTTATCGGTGTCGTACTGAGTGGTGGAGGAAGTGACGGTGCGGCCGGACTAGATGCTATCCGGCGGAGCGGAGGGTTGACCGTCGTGGAAGATCCTTCCGAGGCGGCATTCCCTGACATGCCACTGAGCGCGGCTGCGATCTGCAAACCTCATTTTTTGGTTCGCGCCGCTGAAATCCCGTCCCTTCTCGTCGAGCTTTCCCAGGAAGTAGTCGAGGGGACGAGCGCGAGAGAGAAAGCGCCTGTCGCGATGGAGATGGAAAACCTCGAACGTCCGATTGCGTTCAGCTGCCCGGAGTGTGGCGGCGCGCTCAAACCCGTCCCCGGAACCGGTCTGCGGCACTACAGCTGCCATATCGGGCACCGCTTCGGCGCCGCGGAGCTGCTGGAAGCGCAAGCCGAAGGGGTCGAGAAGGGTGTCAATGTCGCGATGCGTATGCTGAGCGAGCAAGCCGAGTTCGCCCGGCAGGTGATCGACAGTGCCCGCGATGCTCCGCTCGACAATGGCCTCGTCTATTGGGAGCGCTTACAGACTCAAGCCGAAGAGCAGATGGAGACCCTTCGGCGCTTTCTTGAGCAGCGCCCTGTTGTCCGCGGCGAGAGAGAAGCCGCCGAGACTTGAGCCGCCCACCAGCTAGGCGTGAAACCGGTCTTGGTAGCGGAGATTTCCCAGTCGCCTTTCTAAATCATCGGCCATCCGATCATAGGTTAGCGCGACGTCCGCCATAGTCTCCTTGGCTGCGTCAGAGGTAAATCCATCTGCCTCTGTCCGTATTTCTTCCGCCATGAGACGCCACCAGCACGCCCGTTCCACCGTCTCCAGTAATCTGGGCTGTTCGGAATTGACGAACTCGCTCTCGCTTCCATCGAAATGTCGCTTGAAAACCTCGGCTTCTTCGTCCTTAGTGAATTGGACGTGTATAATAGTGCTATCCCCTTCGAGATCGTACTTGAAGCTGGATGGAGCGCAGCTGTGGCCATCAAGCCATCCACGCATCTCGGCAATTTCGAACGAGAGATCGACTGTGGGAGGCAGCTTGATGATTATAGTCCGCATCGTGATCTGACCCCATTTGCAGCTCGACTAATTTTCCTCCAACCGTCGTTCCATGTCCTTGGCCATCCGATCGAGCGCTTGCGCAGCGTAAAGCATTGTATGCTTTGCTGATGCAGAGGAAAAGTCCTCAGCCTCAGTGCGGATCTCCTCCGCCATCAGACGCCACCAGCAGACCTTGGACATCCTTCCTTGTGCGGATTTTTCTTCCGAGCCTCCAAAGCGGGTTTTAAACGCATCCGCCCTATCATCTTCGTTGAAATCTACGTGAATGACATGCCAGCCTGAGAGGTGATCGCAGGTAAATCGGTGAGGCTGACAGCGGTGATCGTCCAGCCAGACCCGCATCGCCTTCATCGCGCCGGAAAGATCGGCGGCCCGATGCAGCTTGATGACGATATTGCGCATGCGCGTCCCTCCCCGCTTTCGTTAATATACACAACGGCGACGGCGCGCGGCTATGGTGTCGCCGGGTGAGGGCCAGAAAACCCGGTTGGCGCGTCAGCATCTCGCGTGGTTGACCGGGCGGCACCGGCGTTCCCCCGGGGAACCGACGAAACCGGCCAGCGGTTTAAATGCATACCGACATGCAGGGTCCGGCGGAGGAGGCCCCCGAGTTCCGATCATGCAGCAGGCGCCTCGCTAAGATGGCTTCTGACACTGCCTTTGCGTGAAGTAGTGCTTCTTTTGCCCTGACGGGGTTGCGGCGAAATGTTGACGATTGCCGAGGCGCAGCAGCGGACCGAACTTTTCCTCACCGGGCAGATGATCGAGGCGCTGCAAGCGGTCGAATACGAGCTGCCGAGCTTTGAGACAGAACCCCGAGAGGTACAGCTCGGCGATGCCGCGTTGTCCCGGGTGCAGATCCGCCACGTGCGCGGCGCTTCGGATGCCACCTATCTCGTAAACAGCTTTGGCGACGAGCTGTTGATGCAGCTGCAGCTCAATGTTCATCGGTTGGTCGTCGTGTACCGCGTGCCGGCCCTCGAGGCGCTCGATGCGAATACGCTCGCAGTACGGCTCGAACGCTGGCGGCTAGGCGCCGAGCATGCCGGATGGAAATTCGGCTGGCGCGACGCGCAGATCGCGGGTGATCCCGGTCGTCGCTATGTGGAAACCTATTGCTATGCCTTCGCCGTCTGCGATTTTCTCGAAGACGAGGTGCAGCAACTCTATTGGCGCACCGATATCGTGCAGATGACCCGATATTTCATGCTCGAGGCGGCGCATAGCGGCATCCGCCTTTCCCCCCGTCGCGCCGGACTTCCGCTGTAGTGCGGCGCGCGCTTAGCCATTAGGTGCTCGAGGATAGGTTTATCTCGGCTTTAGCGCGCAGCCAATGATCGAGGTGGCGGCGCTCCGGCCGGCCTTCCTCCTCCCACATTGCATACGCACGCTCCCGGATAACCTGTTCCTTCGCGGCGTGCCCGTCTGCTGAGGAGATCGCGGCGACAACCTCAGGCTCGGTTTGCGGCGTCGCCGCGGTTGACGTCGCCGCTTTTTGGTCCATTGAGCGCTTCATGAATTCCTCATCGGTCCCGCACACCGATTGGGTAACATCGAACGCGACGGTTCGGCGCCACAAGACCTCCTGGCGCGGGACCGAATGTGCAGCGCGGTCGTCGCAGCGCGACTGCCAGGCGAGTTAATCGCCGTCGTCGAGTCTAAAGCCGACTTTAAGAGTGACCTGGTAGTGCGCGACCTTGCCGTCTTCTACATGGCCGCGCGTCTCCACCACCTCAAACCAGCCAACCTGGCGCAGCGTGCGCCCGGCCCGGCCGACGGCGTTCTGAATAGCGTCCTCGAGACTGTTTCCGGAAGAGCCTGCGACCTGAATGATTCTGTAAACGTGATCGGACATCGTCTTTCTCCCGCGGCAAGACGCGACTAGAAAAGGACTCGGCTCAATTCACTGCAAAACACCTGCGCGGTGAGTTTCTCCCCTGCTGCGTCATAAAAATTATCCTCTACCGTCCGGCGGAGGTAATTGGCCTGATCAGAGCGATGACAGGTGACCAGCGTCCGAGGCACCAATAGGCCCCGGCCTTCGCCGCGAAGACGAGGAAGCAGGTGCCGTACTGAATTCATCCGAATGCAATTAATTCAAGTTGAAATGTCCGCGCGGCGATCTTTTTAACGTCCCCGGTTCAGGATGGCGGAAATTCGGCGTTGGAAGGTTTTCAAATGCTCGTTCCCTCTAAGTCGGGGCTCACTTCCAGGGTGCTGTTGGACAACCCCGCATTCGTTCGTAGCGTTGTGGACGGAGTACAAATGGGCCAGGTCAAAATCTGCTTCGATGAGTGAGATATCCGATCCCCTCGGATCGGGACGGGCGGTCTCTCCACTGGAGGAATCGGTATCGGCATCGGCGGCTCCTGGATCGGCTTCGGCTCCTGCGGCTCCTGCCGCACCGGCGGGTTGCCAGGCGGCTTGGGCTTTCCCGGCTGTCCTCCCATGCCGAAACTCCGTAATGATTTCGCACTACAGGGAACACCGCCTCGCCGCATAGGTTCAGCTTATCAGCGCTTCCTGAGTTAGCGGGATATTTAGCCTCCATACGCCGGAGTGCCGCGGGCGAGGCCGCCATAGAGGTCGAGCATGCGACCACGCCAGGCCCTGACCGGGTCGTCGGCCGCCAGCAATTCGAAATCGCTGATCGCGCGCGCCCATTGAAACGCGCCGAAGACGACGTAATCGGCGTAGGCAGGCGCGTTGCCGGAGATGAAATCCTGCCGCTCGACGGTGCGGCGCAGCGGATCGAGGCTCGCGCGAAACGCCGGCAGCCGCGCCTCGCGATCGCGGACGACCTCCTCCAAGGTCTTGCCAAAGCGCTCCTCGCGCGAGCGGCGGAAATACTCCTGATCCTGCGGGCGCGAGTGGCGGTGGATGTCGAGGACGACGAGCGGGATGATGCCCGGTTGCAGCACTGTTTCGGTCCAGTTCTGCACAAAGCGCGCGAGCGCGCGACCGGTCTCGCCGCCGAACAGGGTCGGCTTGTCGCTGTAATGCTCCTCTAGATAGTCCGCGATCGCTGTGGAATCGTGCACGACGGTGCCGCCGTCGACGATCACCGGCACCCGACCGGCGTTGGGCTGCGGCAGACGTGGAGAGCCGATATTCCGCATGCCATGGGATCAATTGCGCGAATATTGGAAGGAAATCGCCGAAGTGCCAGCGATAACGGTAGTTTCTAAGTTTGAGCACCGGCGCGCCGTCTAAATACAGCACTCGCCGATATTCCGCTTCCCCGATATCGTCACGGTAGAGTTCGTGGTGCTGGGACCATAGCGTCCCAGCGTCGCCGTCTATAGCCGATCTCGCTATGGCGGATACGGTCTCGCGGAGAACCGCAAGCGCGTCAAACGTTGGCTATTCCAACTACAAGAGGTGACGCACGCGGCGGTATCAACCCACGAATGGCATTAGAGGGGAACAGGATTTGCCCCAAATCGGACCCTTACTCGCTCCCGATCCGGGAACTCAGGCAGTCTTAGAGCGGACCATTGAAACCGGGGCCGCGGTTTGATTGGACATCAGCGGCCACACCCGCGACTACACCATTAATCTGCTCCCGACGATAAACAGCACGCCGGACAGCGCCAGCCGCAGCAGTGTGTCCGGAACACGGATTGCCAGCTGGCTGCCGACAAGAATGCCAGGCAACGATCCGAGCAGGAGAAGGCCGAGGACAGGCAGATTGATAGAGGACAGCAGCAGGTGACCGAGTCCGGCAACGAGGGTCAGCGGCACGGCATGCGCGATGTCGGAGCCGACGATCCGCGGTGTCGGGAGGCGTGGGTAAAGCAGGATCAGCGCGGTAACCCCGAGCGCGCCGGCGCCGACCGAGGTGATCGAGCCCAGCACCCCTAGCACGGTGCCGGTCACCACGGTCAGCGTCGCTGCCAGCGATGGCGGCGGCTCGTCAACCCACCCGGCGAACCAGGCAACGATGCTTGGGCGGAAGACCAGGACTAGCGCGGTGACGACCAGCGCAGCACCGAGAGCGACGGATGTGAAATGCTGCATTTGCGGACCGCTCAAGCCGAAGCGCCACAGGATCAGTAGCGTCACGGCCGATGCCGGAGCGCTGCCGCTCGCCAGGCGCCCAACCAGGCGCCATTCCACCGTCTGGTTCAGCCCATGGACCACGGCACCGCCTGCCTTGGTGGCAGCGGCGTAGATTAGGTCGGTGCCGACGGCCGTCGCCGGGTGAATGCCGAACAGCAGAATCAACAGCGGCGTCATCAGCGATCCACCGCCGACGCCGGTCATGCCGACCAGCGCGCCGACACAAAAGCCAGAGGCGGTATAGAGCAGCCCGGCAGAATGCACGCCGCTCCCCAATTTGGGCCAAATCAGTCGGCTTTTAAGGCGAACCCGCCATGACGATTGAGCCACATCGTGGTTAACCGGGCAACCGCTGCGCTGTCGTGGCCGGCATCGCGCCAGCCGGCGCGCAGCGCGGCAATGCGTTCGAGCCGCGTATCCCATTCAGGGTCGAGCCACGCCTCGATCTGCCGGCGGAGCGCGGCGGCCAAGCCGGGGCTCTTGCCACCGGTTGAGATCGCTACGGTCAGGTCGCCGCGCCGCACGACGGCCGGCGAGTGGAAACTGCTGTGGATAAGGTCGTCTTCGACGTTTAGCAGGACGCCAGCGCTGTCGGCGATGTGCCGCAGCTGCGACGCGCCCGGCTCGCCGACCCCGGCGAGGAACACCAGTTGGGCGCGAGCAAGCTCTTCGCCAGAGGGCAAGCGCCGGCGGAGTCGATCACCCGCGGCAACGGCAAGGTCCGGCTCCGGTGCATCGGCGTAGACATCGACGCGCTTCGCCCCGGCGCGATCGAGCACGGCCAACCGGCGGCGGGCGGCCTCACCGTTGCCGACCAGCGCGATCCGCACTCCTGCTGCATCGATCGTGATCGGCAGCATCAGGCGACGCCTTTCATCGCCCCGGCGAATGCCTGGGCCAGCTTGTCGCGGCGAAGGCGATGGCAGAAATCGCCAAAACCTTCGTCGGGAAGGCGCGTCTCGGCGAACAGAGCTAACAGCGGGTCGAGCGTGTCGGCGATGCCGCCGATGTCGAGCCGTTCGGCGATCAGACTGTTGAGGCGGGTGCCGGCGAAATCGCCGCCAACATAGAGCGAATAGAACCCCGGCACGCGGCCGACGATACCGATATCACCGGTGTAAGGCCGGGCGCAGCCGTTGGGGCAGCCGGTGATGCGCACGCTGAGGCGCTCGTTTTCCAGGCCCCAGCGCTTGAGCCGCGCCGCGATCGCGCCGACGATAGCGTCGCGCACGCGCTCGGCCTCGGTCAATGCGAGACCGCAGGTCGGCAGCGCCGGGCAGGCCAGAGCCCAGCGGTCGATCGGCAATAAATCCTCGGCCGCGCGTACTTGGTTGGCCCGCAGCAACGCCGTGATCGCAGGCCGGTCGGCCGGGGCGATATTGCTGAGGATGATGTCCTGGCTCGCCATCAGGATCGGGTCGGCGCCGAACTGGCCGACAATCTCGCGCAGCGCGGTGCGAAGCCGCGAATGCTCATTATCGACGATCCGCCCGCTCGCCACCGGCAGGCCGAGATAGAGGCGCCCATCGCCCTGTTCGTGCCAGCCGAGATGATCGGGCACCTGGAAATCGGGCATCGGCCGGCACGGCCCTAGCGGCTTGCCGAGATCCGCCGAAAGGAGCTTTCGCGCCCATGCCTCCCCCCGCTCGGCGATGACGTATTTGAGCCGGGCGTGCCGGCGATTGCCGCGGTCGCCCCAATCGCGATGCAGCCGCACGACCGCGGCCGCCGCGTCCAGCAGATCATCGGGATTGACGAAGGCGACCGCTGTCGCGAGCCGCGGGTAGGTCTCCGGTTTGTTGTGCGTCATTCCGTGCCCGCCACCGAGCAGGAAATTGTAGCCGGTTAGCCGGTCGGCTTCGAACAGCGCGACGATCGCAAGATCGTTGGTCAATACGTCGATGGTGTTGTCTTCGGGAACCGTCAGCCCGACCTTGAACTTGCGCGGGAGGTAGCGCACCCCGTAGAGCGGGTCGGGCGCCTCTTGCTCCGGGGTCACCCTTTCGCCGTCGAGCCAGATCTCGTGGTAGGCGCCGGTCTTCGGCAGCAGATGCGCCGACAGGCGGCGGGCATCCTCATCGAGCCGCTGGTGCACCGGGTCGCGGATCGGCGCCGGCACCGTCGTCACGGTGCGCACGACATCGCCGCAGGCAGCGAGCGTTGTCAGTAGCGCCTCGTTGATCTCCGCGATCGTCCGCTTCAGCCCCGGCTTGACGACCCCGTGGAACTGGATGCTCTGGCGCGTCGTGATGCGCAGTGAGCCATTGGCGTAGCGATCGGCCAGCTCGTCAAGCGCGAGATACTGCGGGGCGGTAAGTCGCCCGCCAGGGATTCGGACCCGCACCATGAACTGCCACAGCTTGTCATCACCGCGCTGCTTGCGTTCCGTCGCGCTGTCGCGGTCATAGCCCTGATAGATGCCGTGGAACTTCAGCAGGCTGTAGCCGCAATTGTCGAACGGCGCCGTCGTATCGGCCAGATCGCGAGCAAGATTGCCGCGCAATTGCCGGCTTTGCTGCTTGATTGCTTCGGCCTTCGAGAGCCTTTCGATATCGGCCATGCCGCGCGTCTCTTTCAGCCAGCAAGGCCATTGGCGGCGGTGAAGGCATAGGCGGCGGCTGAAGCACCGTCGGCGAGTGGGCCGACAATCACGGTCAGCAGCTCGTCCTCGCTCGCGCCATCGACGCGATCCGGCAAATCGCATAGGCGCGGCTCACGGATTGGGGACGGATCGACAGCGGTCTGGGCGATCAGCCGTATCGCGAGATTCCTGGTCAGGCTCAACGGCCCCAGTTCCTCGGCGATGCCGCGCAATCGCCGGCGCCACCGGTGAGACGGCTGGACCAGCTGCACGACGCTCCAGCCTTCGGAAGCGAGCTTTAACGCCCGTGCCGAGATCGCCGGCGCGCCTTCCTCGACCTGTGCCGGAAGAACCTCGGCGTAGCTGCCGGCAGGCAGCACATCAGCTATGAGCGGCTCAAGCGCGCGGTCGTAAAGAACGACATCGGCACGCCAGAGCACACCACTGTCGAGCGCAGACGGGCCGCTCGTCACGGGTGTTTCAATCAGCCAGATCTGGCCGGGCTCGAGGCCAGCGCTCTCGTCGGATCGGCCGTTGTCGCGCATGGTTTCCGCTCCTCACAGCTACGCCGATACCCCAAGCCCGCGGATATCTCCGAGATCACCAAGACAAATTTGAGTATGACCGTTTAAAAGTAATCTGGGGACACGTCCATCTTTGGCAAAAGAACCGCAATCCAATAAATGGATCGGCAGATTCAACCGCGTCAATAGTAGTGTTTTATTTTGTGGAGTTGATAATTAGATTGATTTTCTAAACAGCTGGCGCGGCCTGAAAACCTATTCTTCGTCGTCGGGATTGTTGGCGCGGCGGTCTCGGAAGGCGCGCGGATGGAGCGGATAGGCAGTCGTATGCTTGAGCCGTTCCATCGCGAACCGCGAGGTGACGTTCTTCATCGGCGCGATCGCGATCAGGCGCTTGTAGAAGGCATCGTATTCGGCCATGTCGGCGACCGCGACGCGCAGCACGTAGTCTACATCGCCCGCCATCCGGTAAGCTTCCATGACTTCCGGCATGGTTCCGACCCCGAGGCCGAACCGCTCCAGCCATTCCGGCGTATGTTCGCCGGCTTCGATGCTGACCAGCACCGACAAGCCCACGCCGACGCGATCCGGGTCGACGACGGCGACACGGCGGGTGATGACGCCCGTGGCTTCAAGCTTCTGGATGCGCTTCCAGCATGGCGTCGGCGAAAGCCCGACGCGCTCCGCCATCTGCGCGATCGATAGGGTCGCATTCTGCTGCAGGATTTCCAGCAGCGACCGATCGATATCGTCCATAGAGATCCCGCTCCGCTCCGTTCACCAGGGCCTGATGAAGGTCGGGTCGCCGCCCTCTGCGGACCTCCATCATCGCGGCGTCCTCCGACGGTGCGCCTCCGTCCACATCGCCGATGGCAATCACCGTGAGCCCGGTGGGCGTAAATCACGCAATCCGGCGCCGCGCAACACACTTTTAGGTCAGGCTCTTATATTAGTCCGACCCGTAGAGCTGCAGCTCCTGGACACGCTCCTTGATCACCGACAGGTCGGCGTTCATCGTCAGCACGCGGATGATCGTACCCCTGTCCTGCCGCCACGGCCCTGCCATCGCCTCGTGTTCGGCTTCGCGGAACGCCACCCATCGGCGTTGGGACGCGCGCACCAGCTCTCGCGACTTGGGGTCCAGCCGCGCCAACACTTGCTTATAGATTTCGTTCAGGCGCTTGTCCCACGCCTGGATCGCCTCGTCGGTGCAATCGACCATCCCCGGTGTGCTCGCTCCCTCGGGCGTGGCGAGGCAGGCATCGAGCGCAGCGTCGATCGGGTCCGGGTCGGCCGCCAGCGCAGAGAGGGGAAGCAGCGGCAACAACAACAGCAAGGCGCGCATGACCGCGGGGTTGGCAAAACGCGAGGGCTCGATCAGTCCCCGTAGGCCGGAGCTCGGCGGGCGAGGCCGCCATAGAGGTCGAGCATGCGGCCGCGCCAGCCCCTGACGGGATCATCGGCCGCCAGCAATTCGAAATCGCTGATCGCACGCGCCCATTGAAACGCGCCGAACACAATGTAATCGGCATAGGCCGGCGCGTTGCCGGAGATGAAATCCTGCCGCTCGATGGTGCGGCGCAGCGGATCGAGGCTCGCACGAAGCGCCGGCAGCCGCGACTCGCGATCGCGGACCACCTCCTCCAAGGTCCGACCAAAGCGCTCCTCCCGTGAGCGGCGGAAATATTCGTGATCCTGCATGCGCGAGTGGCGATGGATGTCGAGGACCACGAGCGGGATGATGCCCGCCTGCAGCACCGTCTCGGTCCAGTTCTGCACAAACCGCGCGAGCGCGCGGCCGTTCTCGCCGCCAAACAGGGTCGGCTTGTCGGCATAACGCCCCTCGAGATAGTCGGCGATCGCTGTGGAATCGTGGACGACGGTGTCGCCGTCGACGATCACCGGCACCCGACCGGCGTTGGGCTGCGGCAGCCGGTCCTTCTCGGTAAAGCCCCACGGCACGGTCTCGACCGCGAGGCCTTTATGCGCCAGCGCCATACGGGCGCGCCAGCAGAACGGACTGAAGCGCCGGTCCGCCTCGGCGCCGGCGAGGTCATACAGAGTGATGGTCATCCTTGGGTCCTCACATCAAACCGCCACAATCCGGGAGTATTTTGGTTGAATGAGCAGGGAAGAGAAGGGGCCGCTGGGGCTCCCTGCTCGCTCCCTCAGCACCGCGTTTTTCGTCCCTGAGACGCTCCCTCAGCGAGACCACACGAAAATCTCTAAGCCTCTGGTATAGGTCGCGTTTTGCCGCTTGTGAGGCGAGCTGCAAATATTTTCTCCCTGAGCTCAGGGAGAGGCAGCTCAGTCGGCCGCGGCCGCACTCTCGGGATGCCGCTCCCAGCGGCGGGCAGGGGTGTTGATCGGGTCGGTCAGCGGGAGGGCCGCGAAAGAGGCCGCCCGGCGCTCGGTGGGGGCATCGCCGTAGAGCGTCGTGCGCTGGCGCGGCTCGCGCCCAAGCCCGCGGATTACCGCCTCCATGCTCGCGGGCGGCATCTCCTGACCGTGCACCGCCCCGGCGGCCCGAGTGATGCTCTCGTTCATCAACGTGCCGCCGAGATCGTTGGCGCCGGCTTGGAGACAAAAGGCGGCGCCCTCGCTGCCCATCTTGACCCAGGAGGTCTGGATGTTGGTGATGACCGGGTGCAGCACGAGGCGAGCCACGGCGTGCATAAGCACGGCCTCGCGCCAGGTAGCACCACGGCGCGCCCGGCCCTTGAGATAAATCGGCGTCTCCATCGGTACAAAGGGCAACGGCACAAATTCGGTAAAGCCGCCGGTCTTGGCCTGCAACGCGCGGATGCGCAGCAGGTGGCGCGCCCAATGCTCATAGCGGTCGGCATGCCCGTACATGATCGTGACCGTACTCCTGAGGCCCGTTGCGTGCGCCGCTTCCATGACCTCGAGCCACTCGGCGGTCTTGATCTTGTCGGGGCAGATCACCGCGCGGACCTCGTCGTCGAGGATCTCGGCCGCGGTGCCGGGCAATGAGCTGAGCCCGGCCGCCTTCAGCTCGGCGAGGAAGTCGGGGACCCTCCGCCCGAGTGTCTTGGCGCCCTGCCAGACCTCGAGCGGCGAGAAGGCATGGATGTGGATGCCGGGTACAGCCTCCTTGATCGCATGGCAGATCGCCAGATAGGTCGCGCCGGTGTATTCCGGGTGGATACCGCCTTGGAGACACACCTCGGTAGCGCCGCGCTCCCAGGCCTCCTCGACCCGCCGCCGGATCTCCGGGAGGTCGAGGTCGTAGGGCCGGCCGCGCAGATTCTCGCTGAGCTTGCCCTTCGAGAAGGCGCAGCACTGACAGCGGCAGTAGCAGATGTTGGTGTAGTTGATGTTGCGGGTCACGACATAGCTGACTTCGTCGCCGTTGACCCGTTGCCGTAGCTCGTCGGCCGTCCGGCACACCGCGTCGAAGGCCGCGCCGCGCGCCTGGAAGAGCCGCACGATATCAGTTTCCCCGAGCACGTCTCCAACCGCAGCCCGATCCAGGACCGCCGAGAGACGCTCCTCCCTCGCCCCGCGTGCGGGGAGAGGGTCGGGGTGAGGGGCGACCGGCGGCTCGGTTCCGGCGCCGGGGACCCACTCGTCGGTGCGCGCGAGCCCCTGCGCGTCGATCGCTTGCAGCACCGGAGTGCGCAGTGCGTGGTCGAGCCAGCGTCCCGGGTCGCGCGCATAGGCCGGGTAGATCGCCAGCCGCTCGACCAAGAGCTTGCCGGCGGTGGCGGTGCAAGCGGCCAACCGATCGAGCGCCGGCCACGGCGCCTCGGGGTTGACGTGGTCGGGGGTCACCGGCGACACACCGCCCCAATCGTTGATCCCGGCGGCGATCATTTGGGCGAGTCCATCCGGGTTCAGGTTGGGCGGCGCCTGGATATTCATCTCCGGGCCGAAAACCAGCCGTGCCGCGGCGATCGTCCACAGATGGTCTTCGAGGTCGGGCTCCGGCGCTTGCGCCATCCGCGTCCCGGGCTTGGCGCGGAAATTCTGGATGATGATCTCTTGCAGGTGCCCGTGCCGCTCGTGCAGGTCGCGCAACACCAGCAGGGACTCGATGCGCTCGCGCCTTGTCTCGCCGATGCCGATCAGGATGCCGGAGGTGAATGGTACGGCCGCCTCGCCGGCTGCAGCGATCGTCTCGAGGCGCAATGCCGGGTCCTTGTCAGGCGAGCCAAAATGCGGCCCGCCGCGACGGCGCAGCCGCTCGGCCGCACTCTCCAGCATGATCCCCTGCGACACCGATACCTGGCGCAGCCGCTCGATATCGGCCCGCGTCATGGCCCCTGGATTGAGATGCGGCAGAAGCCCGGTTTCGCGCAACACCAGCTCTGCCATCGCCGCGAGGTAGGAGAGGGTGGTGTCGTGGCCGAGCCGGGCCAACGCCTCGCGCGCGGCGCGGTAGCGCAATTCGGGCTTGTCACCCAAGGTGAAGAGCGCCTCATGGCATCCCGCGCGCGCTCCGGCGCGGGCGACCGCCAGCACCTGATCGGCGTCGAGATAAGCCGGCTCGCCGCGGCGCGGCGGATGGGCGAAGGTGCAGTAGTGGCAGACGTCGCGGCACAGCTGGGTCAGCGGGATGAAGACCTTGCGCGAATAGGAGACCAGCTCGCCATGCCCCGCGTCGCGCAATGTGGCGGCGACCCGCATCAACGGCTGCGGATCAGTGCAGTCGGCAAGCTTCAGCAATGCTGCCGCCGACAAACGTTGCCCGGCCGCGGCCCGTGCTAGGACGTCGTCGGTGGTCATCGGCGAAAACCTCCCACGAGCGGCATGCGTTCCTCCGAGAGTACGGCCCAGGCCCGGGTCGGTGATCGGGTCCGCATAAAGGATAAAACATCCTCGGGGTTGTCGATGTCGAGAGCGATCCCCGGCAGATGCAGCACGTTCGGCCGAATGCCCGACACCTCGGCCGTCTGAAGATGTGGGTAGAAACTGTTCTCGCCAAAGCGCAAAGGCACCGCATCCGGCGGCGAGCACGCAATCGCGTTCGAGCCGCGCTCGTCATGCGACGGGACGATCGTGAAGGACGGTGCCGGCGGATGCGCCGCGAGTACGCTGGTAATTTCGCGCGGGGTGACGAGCGGGATATCGCCCGGCAGGGTCAGCATGCCGCCGCGCTGTTCCGTTACGAGCAGCCGCACGGCCGCGGCCACCGCGCCGGTATGGCCGTCGCGCGCACCCACTTCGGTCACCCGCCCGCCGTAGCTCGCCGCCAGGCGGCTGGCTTCAGGGTCGACGGTTACCACCAGGAGCCCGGCAATCCGCGGCGTCGCGGTAAGCGCCGCCAGCACATCCTCGAGCATCGCCAATGCCAGCGCTTGCCGCGCCCCGGGCCGCAACATCGGCGCGAGCCGCTCCTTTGCCGAGACCCGCTCCTTGACCGGGACGACCGCCCACAAATCCATCTCAGAAGCCTCGGCCGGCCGCTTCCAGCACCACCCGCGCCAATGCCTCGCGATCCTCGAGTGACAGCATCAACGTCCGCGCCAAGGTCACCCGCACGCCGAGATCGCCGACCGCGTTCGCGTCCTCCTCGTCAACGATATAGTGATCAAGGATGTCGCCGTAGTGCCGCGCGACGGCCGCCGCATCCACCGTGAGGCCGAGCTCGGCCATCATCTTGGCGGTCGGGCCTTTGACCGCCTTGCCGCCGATGATCGGCGAGACCGCAATCACCGGCGCAGAGCACATGCGAAACGCTTCGCGAACGCCGGGCAAGCTCAGGATCGGGTCGATGCTGATAAATGGGTTCGATGGGCAGATCACGACCGCCCGCAGGTTTTTATCGGCGAGCGCCGCGAGAAAATCCGGCTGTGGCCGCGCCTCCTCGGCGCCGGCAAAGGCGATCTCGCGGACGACCGGAACACAGCGCTGACGCACGAAATAGTCTTGGAAGTCGAGCCAACTCTCTTCGGTGCGCAGCCGCGTACGCACCCGCTCGTCACTCATCGGCAGCAGCCGTCCCGAGATCCCGAGCCGGCGCCGGAAATCATCGGTGATCTCGGACAGGCGCTCGCCCGCCGCAAGGCGCCGGGTGCGCTCGACATGGGTGGCGAGATCGCCGTCGCCGAGGTTGAACCAGGTCTCGCCGCCGAGATCGCCCAGAGCCTTCATAAAGGTCCAGGTCTCGCCGCGCCGGCCCCATCCGAGCTCGGGGTTGTCGAGGCCCGCGAGGGTATAGAGCAAGGTGTCGACGTCGGGCGAGATCGCGAGCCCCAAATGCTCGAAATCGTCGCCGGTGTTGGCGACCACGGTCAGCGCGCCGGGCGGTAGGATGCGATAGAGGCCGAGCGCCAGCTTGGCGCCGCCGATCCCGCCGGACAGTGCCAGCACGAAACCCTCGGGCCGGCTCATCGGAAGAGGTCGTGCTCGGCGGGTCGAACCAGGGCGGCGGCGGGCAAGTCGGGCGTGGACCACCGGAGGCCGCGCACCAGCACCATCGGGATCGCCTCGTCGGCCTGCCCCATCAGGAGCCCAGCGGCGGCGGCGATCTCGTCGGCAAACCCGGTCTCTGTCACCAGCAGCTCGCGCCCAAAGAGGTCGGGACGGCCGCGCAGATCGACAAACGCCGGCAGCCCCGCTGCCCCAAGCGCCACGCCAAGCGTACCCTTGCGCCAAGGCCGGCCAAAGCTGTCGCTGATAATGACGCCGATGCCGACGCCGAAGACCTCCATCAAATGCTGGCGCAAGGCGTGCGCCGAGCCGTCCGGGTCAATCGGCAAGAGGAGCACCTGCTCTCCGCCGTCCTCCGGTGCGACATTCGAGTGATCGATGCCGGCGTTGGCCATCACGAAACCGAGACGATGCTCGACAATCAGCAGGCCCGGGCGGTGGCGGACGACCCGTTTCGATTCGGACAGGACGACCTCGACAAAGCGCGGGTCTTTGTCGACCTCGGCGGCAAGCGCGACCGCACGCCGCGACGGCCGCACTGTCGAAACATCGACATACCGTCCCTCGGCCTTCGAGACGATCTTCTGCGCTACGACCAGCACATCGCCGTCTTCCGGGGAAAGCCCGTTGCCGCGCACCGCCGCGACGGTAATCGCTTCGAGATCGTCCCCCGGCTCGACCAGCTTGATGCCGGAAAGCGCGGTGAGAGTGACCTCGCGGGTCATCACCCGAGCTTGGCGCGCAGCAGCGGCAGCACCTGTTCGGCGTAGAGCCTCAGAAACCGGGACTGGTCGGGGCCGGGGGCGTGAAACACGAGGTGAGTGAAGCCGAGCTCGAAGTAAGGCCGGATCTGCGCCAGCTGCTCCTCGGGATCGGCCGAGACGATCCAGCGGCTCGCGGCCCGTTCGAGCGGCAGTGCGGCGGCGAGCCGCTCCATCTCGAGCGGGTCCTCGACGTTCACCTTCTCCTCTGGTGTCAGCGCGAGAGCCGCCCAGTGCCGCGTGTCCTCCATCGCCCGGTCGCGGTCGGTGTCGAACGAGACCTTGACCTCGATCATCCGCTCGATGCTGTTGCCCGGGCGACCGGCGCGCTGCAGCCCTTCCTCGACCTTGGGCAGCAGGGTGTCGCGGTAGAGGGCGTCTCCCTTGCCGCTGGTGCAGATGAACCCCTCCGCGAGCTCACCGGCCATCGCCGCGGCGGTCGGACCCGAGGCCGCGATCCAGATCGGCACCGGCCTCTCCGGGCGGTCATATATCGTCGCGCCGCGGGTGCGGTAGTACTGGCCGTCGAAGGTCACCCGCTCCTCGGTCCACAGCCGCCGCATCAACTGGATCGCTTCCCGCAGGCGGCCCTGCCGCTCGCGGAAGCCGGGCCACCTGATGCCGGTCGCCGGCACGTCGTTCAGCGACTCGCCGGTGCCGACCCCAAAAATGACCCGGTCCGGAAACATCGCGCCGAGCGTGCCGACCGCCTGCGCCACGACCGAGGGGTGGTAGCGAAAGGTCGGTGTCGCAACGCTGGTGCCGATACTGACGCGCGTCGTCTTGGCGCCGAGCGCCCCGAGCCAAGCGAACGAGTAAGGCGCGTGTCCGCCGGTGTGCTTCCACGGCTGAAAGTGGTCGCTGACGAAGACCGAATCGAAGCCGACCGCCTCGGCCAGGCACGAGAACTCCAGTAGCTCGCGCGGGCCAAACTGCTCGGCCGACGCCTTATATCCGAGCTTCAGCAACGTTTGTTCCTTCCCTACACTTTTGCGAGCACGTCTTCGCGAAAACGCCGCATGTCGGCGATCATCGCGTCGGCGGTGGCGCCGGCGAAATTGAAATCGACATAGCCAACGCCGAAATCGCGGAACGCCCGCAGATCGGCGACGACATCCTCCGTCTGGCCGGAAAACAGTCGCCGCTCGCCGTCATCGGCGCCTGCCGGCAAAGCGCTGCCCCAGGCGCTGATGCGATAGGCCAGCGCCATCTTCGCCGGGTCGCGTCCGGCCTCGCGGGTCAGCCGGCGCAGCCGCTCGACCCCGACCTGAAAGCGCTTCATCGAGTCGAGGCGGTGGTGCGGATTGGTGCCGATCGGATACCAGCCGTCGCCGAGCCGGGCGGTGCGGCGGAGCGCCGGCCCGCTCTCACCGCCGACCCAGATCGGCGGGTAGGGCTTCTGCACCGGCTTGGGCTCGAACAGGATGTTGGCGAACTTGACATAGCGGCCGTTAAACCGCGGGTCGTCCTTGGTCCACAGCTCGCGGCACGCGTTCAGGTATTCGTCGGTGACCGCACCGCGCTCGGCGAAGGGCGGCACCCCCAGCGCCTCGAATTCCTCGCGCATCCAGCCTGCACCGATGCCAAAGACGAGCCGCCCCTTCGACAGCACGTCGATCGTCGCCAGCATCTTGGCGAGCAGCACTGCCGGGCGGTGGGGCACGACGGTGACCGAGGTGACGAGACGCAGCTGCGACGTCCGGCCGGCGACAAAAGCGACCGCGGTTAGCTGCTCGTGCCGATCGCCGCGCGCGCGGCCGGGAAATTCGCCGGTGTCGCTGTAAGGATACTTGGCCTCGATGTCGCGGGGAATGACGACATGGTCGCTGATCGTCGCATAGTCATAGCCCATCGCCTCGCCCTCTGCCGCGATGCGCGCGAGATTGTCGGGTGAGGAGAGCGGTCCGCTGACCGGCGGGCTGAAGCCATACTGCATCTGTTATCCCTCCAGCTAGAAACGGTTCCAAGGCTACGGTAGCAGTGCCGGCGCGACGTGACCACTGCGGGCTAGCTGTCGGCCTCGCAACGCAGCCAGTCGCGGAAAGCCCGCACCTTGGGACGCTCGAGCGCTCCCGGCGCGGTGACGATGTAGTAGGCGAACTGGTCCGGCAGCGCCAACGAGAAGAGCCGGACTAGGCGGCCTGCCGCGAGGTCGGCGGCGGCGATCGTGCTCTGGGCCAGCACGACGCCGTGGCCGGCGATCGCCGCATCGAGCGCCAGATGCATGTTGTTGAAGCTGAGACCATTGGCGGCCGGGACATTCTTGACCCCGGCGGCCCTCAGCCACATCGGCCAGGTCGGCACGAGGGGGTCGCGCTCAACAGCCTGGTCGTGAATGAGGTTGTGGACCGGCAAATCATCAGGAGTGCGGAGTGATGGGCCCTTGGCCAGCAGCTGCGGGCTGCAGGCCGGGAAGACTTCGTTTTTCAACAACAGCTCGACCTCGAGCCCGGGATAGTGCCCAGCGCCGTAGCGGATCGCGATGTCGAAATCGTCCTTGGTCATGTCGACGACGTCGTCGGTCGCTGAAATCCGCACATCGACTTCAAAGCACTGCTCCTGGAACCGATGCAACCGCAGGACCAGCCATTTGGCGGTGAAGGAGGGGGACGCGGTCACCGTCAGCGTCCCGGTGTCGTTGTGCGCCCGCAAGCGCCTGACCGAGGACTGAATGCCGGCAAAGGCTTCGGTGAGCCCGGGCAGCAGCACGCGGGCGGAGGCAGTCAACTCGATCGACCGGTTCATTCGGTGAAACAGCCTGACCCCGAGATCCTGCTCGAGGGCGTGGATCTGATGGCTGACCGCGGCCGGCGTGACGTGCAGCTCGTCGGCGGCCTTGCTAAAGCTCATATGCCGAGCCGCTGCTTCGAATGCTCGCAGCGCGCTCAGAGGGGGAAGGTGCCCGCTCATGCCGGATGAAAATTTCTAAGTCCTGGATGAGAAAGCTTCGTTTGTCGAGCTGCTCGTCTCCGCCAATCTACGAACAAGTGGTATTCACGAGCGCATTCGCAACGCTCGACCACGTTAGGAGAACTCAAATGGCCGCGATCCATCTTGAGATACCGCGTCGCCGGCTCGATGCGGTCCCACGTTACCGGGGGCGGAGAGCGGCGACCGATATGGCTGGCCGAATGCTCGCAACATTGCGCGAATGGCGGCGACGAGCACGCGATCGCGCCGAACTTGCCACGCTCGACGACAGGATGCTCAAGGATATCGGGCTCACCCGGGCCGACGCCGAATTCCTGAGCAATAAGCCGTTCTGGCGGGAATGACGCCGCCGGCGTAAGCTGGTGGGCAAGAACTGGTGACCCAACCTCAACTTTCCGGCGACCATAGGAGGACAAAACCATGACGACCCTGGGCAGCCTGCGCTATGTCGAAGGCGAGCTGAACTATCTCGTTCCGATGCCGGAACGGCCACGTTACTACGCCTATGATGCGGGCCCGGAGGCGCCGCCGACAAACATGGCGCACGAGGCGCATCGGGTGCGGATCCATGACATGCGGCCGATTTCTGTCGAAGTGGCGCTCGACCGGCAGGGCTTTGCGCTCGTCGAACAGCGCACCGCGGTGCGCGACTTCTGGGACGAGGACGAGGTGCGCCGGGTCTATTATCCGGAGGCCGAGCGGTTCATCGCCGAAGTGACAGGTGCGAGCCGGGTCTTCGTCTTCGACCATGTGCAGCGCCGGCGGGTGCCGGGTGCTGCGCGCCGGGCGCCGGGTGTGCCGCCTCAGCCGGCGACGCGGGTCCATGTGGACCATACTGCCAAATCCGGACCGCAGCGGGTCCGCGACTTGCTGCCGGACGACGCCGAAGAGCTATTGCGCGGCCGCGTCCAGGTCATCAACCTGTGGCGTCCGATCCACGGCCCGCTGCAGGACGCGCCGCTCGCGATGTGCGACGCGCGGTCAATTGATCCGGCCGATCTCGTCCCCTCGGACCTCGTCTATCGCCACCGGGTGGGCGAGACCTATTCGGTCACCTACAACCCGGCGCACCGCTGGTACTATGTGCCGGAGATGCGGCGGGACGAAGCGCTGCTGCTCAAGTGCTGCGACACCAAGACCGACGGGCGAGCGCGCTTTATGGCGCACACTTCGTTCACCGACCCGACCACCCCGCCCGATGCGTGTCCGCGCGAGAGCATCGAGCTGCGGACATTGGTCTTTCATCCCAACTGAGACTCACCAGGGCTACGGCCCGGCTCTGAGAGAGCCGGGCCGTGGTCGGGCACGCCAACGACGCATATAACGCGGCCCGAGTTGTTAAGTCGGCGACAAAACTTCATGGTATTTTACGAATTCTTTACGCTGGTGGGACTTGACGCAAGCATTGTCACGGCACTTTAGATGTGGTATACTTTGAACATTAAAATCCGCGAGATGTACCAAAATGCATCGTTTTGCTGGGCTGGCGGTCGCCGGAGTGGCCGTGGCGTTGCTCGTACCGACGCAAGCGCAATCGTTCACCTACGGCCGGCTGGTCGGGGGACAGGTGAAGACGGAGCTGGCTCACGGTACGGGCTCTTCGTGGTGTCTGGTTGATAACGGAAACACGGAGTTTCAAATCAATCAGAATGGTACTAGGGCAGTTATTTCTTTTGCTGAGGTTATCTATTTTGACGGATCTACCTATTATTCTCTGGATGGGCAATCGATATTGAAGTTCAGCAGCGCTAGTTATGGAACGATACACTTCAAGCAAACACCAACCTATCCAGGTCCGGTGCATAGCCCGCCCTTTTTAGGTTTTAGTCAGACGTATAACTCGTCGACTGACCAGCTGACGGTCACCTTCAGCATATTTTTTCCAGAGTGTACTCTACCAATAACCGCAGTTTACGATGCGCCGTGAGGCCGGCGGCTTTGCAAAGCCATTCCGGCGATCCAGTCACGAGGAGCTGATGATTCACCGGTATTTTCGCACCGCGTTGTGGGTGGCGATGTGGTTTATACTATGCGCCAATCCGCACTCCGCGCTGGCCGGCGAGAACCCGTTCCTCGGGGAGGTCGAAACCTTCGCGTTCAACTTCTGCCCGGTCGGCTGGACGACGCTCAATGGCCAGCTATTGCCGATCAGTCAGAACACAGCTCTATTTTCGCTGCTGGGAACAACCTATGGCGGCGATGGAAAAACTACCTTCGCATTGCCGACAGCCAAGCCAGTTTTCACGGCAACCGGCGCGGTTTTGCTGCAGTGCATCGCTTTGCAGGGAATTTTCCCCGCACGAAACTAAGCTTCTACGCCGACGGCGGTGGTCGGCAGACGACCGGCGTTCTTGAGTCGCATCGGCGGTGATAGCTTTGATGCAAACGTTTCACTTGGAGAGCGCAAGCCGGTAATCTGCGAGACCACTAGCCTGGATTGCGCGCGATGACTGAGACTCCACGGATCGCCTGGGGCGGCAAGTCGCTCTACGGCGCCCGGGTCGGCATTTTGATGCTGGAGACGCGGTTCCCGCGTATTCCCGGCGATATGGGCAATGCCGAGACCTGGCCGTTTCCGGTCCTTTACAAGGTCGTGCCGGGCGCCTCGCCTCGTCGCGTTGTCTGCGACAAGGCAGAGGGGCTGCTCGACAAATTTCTTGACGCCGCCGAAGAGCTCGTGCGCCTCGGCGCCGACGGCATTACGACAACTTGCGGATTTCTGTCGCTCTACCAGCGCGAGATAGCGGCGCATGCCGCTGTGCCGGTCGCGACCTCGAGCCTGATGCAGCTCCCGTTTATCGAGCGCGTCTTGCCGCCCGGCAAGCGTGTCGGCGTCCTTACGGTCAGCGCTGCCAATCTGACCGAGGAGCATTTGCTGGCCGCCGGCGCCGATCCTGCGACCCCGGTCGTCGGCACCGACAACGGCGGCGAGTTCACCCGGGTCATGATCAATGACGAGGAGCGGCTCGACGTCGCCGCAGCCGAACGCGACATCCTCGCCGCCGGCGACACGCTGGTCACGAGCCACCGTGATGTCGCCGCAGTCCTGCTCGAATGCACCAATATGGTGCCCTATGCCCGCGCGCTCTCCGAGCGATTGCGCCTGCCGGTGTTCAGCATCTACACCTTCGTGAGCTGGTTCCAGTCCGGTCTGCTACCGCGCGATTTTGGTCATCCGGCGAGCGCACCCCGCGAATGGCGCGAGCGATGAGCGCCCCAATAATCCCGCATTCCCCGGATGAAGCGACGATTTTGAGCGCTTTAAGGACGATTTGCGTATAAGATTCATCATCTTATCGCGAACCAACCGGGCGGAGATGGTGGACCCGACGAGTGAAACGGACAAGGGCGATCCGAGGCTCTATTGGATCGCCTGGTGCTGCTGCAATTTCGCGAGTCCACGATCACCTCCGATGTTGGTCTGTTGCCCCGTCGCGACTTGGAGGACGCCTTCGGTCTGACGGACGGGGTAGGAATACGCTCGCCGACACGCCGATGCGCCGAAATCGGAGGCATGTCGGATAAAGCGCGGGACCTGTTCATCGGAATCAACGGCTCGACCCGGAATACTTACTCCTCGGAGCCGACATCGCTGTGGTACGATTTTGCCCTTCTTCTTAGGCCTCCGTGGTAAAAAAGGTTTGCTACCGCTCAGACTGTCTTGAGACAAACAAATCTCCAGGAAGGAATTTGGGGTGGATCCGGTTATAATTATAATCCCGGCTACTCGTGAAAACTTCTATGAGGTAGGGTACCTTGTGGCCAACCCCGATGTCGCGCGGGCCGTAGCTGCAGGCGCGATCAAAAGTGGGAAACAGCATTTCGAAGAGATCGGGGCACAAGAGGGGCGGATGCAGTGGGCGATTGACTTGACGCCGCCACCGGGAGGACGGCGAATTCATCCGTTATCAGCGTATCCGCCGGCGGAAATTTGGCACCGACTACAACATACTTTTGTCAGTGAGCCTGAGCTGCCAAAACCGCTCTTAGAGCCCAGCTCGTCTATCAATGGAGATATCGCCATTTGCACTCGGCTGATCGATGCCTTCAGCCGAGCCGTCGCGTACGAGCAGGATAACATCCCTCCGGAGAATCGCCCCAATGACGGCATGTGGGAGAGAGTGAAGATCGCGCACCACGGCGAGGCCTACTGCCTCCTTGCGTCCAAGGACGCCGCGGGCCTGGCCGATTACCTTAGGAACGGATTGCGCACTCCGCTGTGCACCGGCCTCGGTCCTGGGCCGTCAGTATTCCAAAGGATGTCGGGACCGGACTGGCGTGACCCCGTTCTACAGATAGTTGACTGTCTGGCGGCACTTGCAGAGGCAATCGGCGTGCTATCTTACGAGCACCCCGGGCACGGGCAATATGGACAGAACGTTAACCTCTCTATACCGGAACTCGCCGACAAAATCGAGAGCAAGCTCCGGTTCCCGATCAATCGGCCTAAGGTGATGGGCAACTACGGCATCGGTCGCGATAGTGGTGTGATCGATTTTCGTGTGCCGGACGATGCCTATTGCGCGCACCGCATCGGGTTTATTTGCGACGATATCTCCAACACCCGATTTATGGAAGTTGGCGGAGGCTTTGGCGGCATGGCACTATTTGCATTGCGTGCCGGCGCGACCCGTTGGCCGATCGTGGACTTGCCGATCATGAATGTTGTTCAAGGCTATTTTCTAATCAAATGCTTGGGTGGAAACAACGTCAGGCTTTTCGGAGAGGACAACCCGGCTGCTGCGGTCGAGGCACTTCCCTATTGGGAATTCTTCGATCGCGCCCGAGACTATTCCGTCGTGTTCAACCGCTTCTCGATGACGGAAATCCAACGCGATCGTGTCGACGAATACCTGGCAGAGATTGAGACGCGCGGTGCGAACTTCCTATCGATCAATCACGAGATTGGCCCGCCCTCTCAAATCAACTTGCATCAGATCATTGCCGAGCGCGGCAAGCTCGAATGCCGCTTCCGTTACCCCTATTGGATCAGAAAGGGTATTGTCGAGGAGTTGTTCACTCCATCCCGCCGATAAATGCTTGGCGAACTGGGGCTCCGTAGCTTTACTCGCTTATGTTCTCGAATGCGATCGAACGACTGTGCGTTGAAACGATTCCAAAGCTCGTTCGTGACGGCACCCGCCGCGGTGGTGCTCGCCCGAGCTCGGGACAGCCGATGGAGATTTCGAACCGCTGGCCTGCGCGAGGTTGCGGCCCCTATCGAGAACTGGACGATCCGGTGGGCCTGACCAACACGAGCGCCGACGCTCTCGCCAGCGCGCACCGGGAAAAAAGGCCGGCACCGACTGGTCGGCTTGCTGAGCCAGTCGGTATTGCTAAGGTGAGCCTGATGATCAACCGAGTTGGTCAGAGTCCATGAGCCCGATCATCCTCCGTTTCGCCACAACCGAGGATGTCGGCCTGTTGCTGCAGCTGACCCGCGAGCTGGCGGCCTACGAAAGGGCGCCCGATGCGGTGGTCGCGACTGAGGATGATCTGCTCCGGCACGGATTCGGGGCCGCTTCGAGGCATTGCTCGCCTTTATTGACGACCAGCCGGCCGGCTTCGCGCTGTTCTACCCTGATTTTTCGACCTGGCTCGGCCGACCGGGACTCTTTCTCGAGGACCTCTATGTCCGGGAGTGGGCGCGCGAGCGCGGCGTCGGGCGACGGCTGATGGCGAGGCTGGCAGCGATCGCGGTCGAGCGCGACTGGCCCGCGCTCCATTTCAATGTGTTGGATTGGAACCCGGCGCGAGGCTTCTATGCCCGGCTCGGCATCAAACCTCGGAACGAGTGGCGCCCGTACGCCGCGACCGCCGATGTGCTCCGCCGCCTCGCCACCCAGGATGCCGAAGACAACGATTGAACACCCGGCCCGTTAATACCTGCCGCTGAGCTTGCTATGGTCCCAGCTGGTGACCTTCTCCGGGACGATCTTCAGCACGACCCGTTTCGGCGCGCTGTCGACTGAGCCCTGCGGCCGCGAGTATGTCGTGCCCCGCGCCTCCGCCATTCCTGCAAAGGCCGCCCTGACGGCGTCAGCGCCTTCGATGACCTCGCAATGGCCGCGGACCATGACCCCGCGCAGCTCGGCATAGGCATTGCCCGACTCGATCATCAGCGCGACCTTGGGGTTGCGCCGAATGTTCACGACTTTCTGCGCCTTGGCGTATGAGGTCATGTAAAAGGCGCCGTCCTTGGCGAAATAATTCATTGCCACGACGTGCGGAAAGCCGTGCTGGTCGAGCGTGGCGAGAGCGGCCTTGCGCTGTTCGCGAAAGAACGCCGCCTGCTCGTCGGGGCTGAGCTGGATCTGTCGCCGCCGGTTCATCGCGTCCTTCTACGCATTCCGAGCAGGCTCGGCAACGCTTCCGCGTCGCACGGGAAATTCCTAAACTCGGGTGCGATACATGCTTTCCGAGGCAAAACCGGAGACCCCGCCATGCTCGAAATCTATACTTGGCCGACCCCCAATGGACACAAGGTGCATATCGCGCTCGAAGAGCTCGGTCTGCAATACAAAGTAGTTCCGGTCAACATCGGCGCCGGCGACCAGTTCAAACCGGAATTCCTAAAGATCACGCCGAACCACCGCATCCCGGCGCTCGTCGACCCCGACGGCCCTGGCGGCAAACCCTTCACCCTGTTCGAATCGGCGGCGATCCTGATCTATCTGTCGGAAAGGAACGGCGGCAGGCTGATCCCGAAGGACCCGATCGGGCGTTATAAATGCCTCGAATGGATTATGTTTCAGATGGGCGGGGTCGGGCCAATGTTCGGTCAATGGAACCACTTCGCCAGCTACGCGGTCGAAAAGATCCCTTACGCAATCGAGCGCTACACCAACGAGGTCAAGCGCCTGCATCGGGTGCTCGAGCATCGCCTCGCGGAGTCGCATTGGCTGGCCGGCGACGAATACAGCGTGGCCGACATCATCACCTTCCCATGGATCCGCGGCGCCGAGCAGCGCAACATCGACCTCGCCGCCTACCCGTCGGTCAAACGCTGGCACGACGAAATTGCGGCGCGGCCCGCCGTGCAGCGCGGCGTGGCGGTGCTGGCCGACCGTCAGTGGCAGGGCGCGATGACCAGCGCCGAACGCGAGAATCTGTTTGGCGCGACGCAGTTCGCTGCCCGCTGATACCGCTCAGCCGGACTAGGGTTTCAGCTCTCGCGCGTTACGATCCCGCCCCATAAGAGGCGTGCGTCGCGGCTGGGATCATTCTCGATACGGCAGTTCGTATCGAGCACCATCGTAGCGCGGTCGGCGAGCGTGTACGCCGGCCAGTGCGGGATCGCGGGATTGTCCGGGTTCCCGTTCCGCGCGAACGCCGCCCAGGTCGCCGACATCGCTGCAGCGAGCTGCGGGGCCCCGGGATTGCCGGCACTCGTGTCGGCGGCATCGACGGTGTCGAAGGTGAACGGCAAGTCAATCGCGTGGTGCGATTTGAGCCGGCCGCCAAAGGCCGGCGTCTCCCAATTGAAGGCGTAGAAATAAACCGGCGCGCGGTTTCGCGCGACCTTGCGCTCGGCCAGCATGACCGAGCGGATCCAAAAATTCCCTCCGGTCGACGCGGCGATCTGCAGCTCCGCCGGGCTCGCCTTGGGATCGCGGCTTCGGTAGAGCTCCAGCACGCGGTCCGTATCCGCCCCGGCAATGCGCGCCACATAGGTTTTCAGCTCGGCCTCAGTCAAGGTGCCATTCCACACCCTATCGTCTCCCACCAGGAACAAGGACGCCTCGTCCTTGGTATTGCCGATCACCAACGGGACATCATCGGAGACGCCGGGTGCGGCCGGGTCGAAGGGATGCGCCGGAATGTCAGCGCCGTCGACCACCGGCCCGAAATCATACCGGTCTAACAGCGGCCAGGCGCTTGGGCCCGCTGTCTGCCGGATCGGCGTCAACGCCGCGATCAGCGTTTTCACCGGCACGTCTTGCAGCCGGCCGCAGTCGCTCTTGGCGATGCCCAATTCCTTGAGCACGGCCTCGGCCAACGCATTCGCGCGCTCGCGCGACGACAACCGAATCGCGGCACCGCTCTGGATGATCGCCCGGTGAAAGAGGCCCCGGGCCGCCGGCATCGCGAGCAACGTGCTGACTTTGCCGCCGCCACCCGACTCTCCGAAGACCGTCACATTGCCGGGATCGCCGCCGAACCGCTCGATATTGTCGTGCACCCAGCGTAGTGCAGCGACGAGATCGAGCATTCCGGCATTGCCGGAGTGCGAATAGGCCTCTCCGCCAATATCGGCGAGGTGGAGAAAACCGAAGACGTTCAGCCGATGGTTGACGCCGACAACGACCACATCGCGCCGTCGCGCCAGATTGGTGCCGTCGTAGACGGGCCGATTGGCGGAGCCGTAGGCCATTCCGCCGCCATGCAGCCAGACCATGACCGGCCGCTTCGCCCCACCACTCGGGCCCGGCGTCCACAAATTCAACGTCAGGCAGTCCTCGCCCGTCGGTGTCGTGTCGGGCGGGCCGAGCAGAGTCTTGAGCTCCGGCCGCCGCGGCGTGGTGGACGGCCATTGCGGCGCGTGGCCGGCATAGGCGACCGTGTCCCGGATACCGGTCGACGGTTCGGGCGGACGTGGCGGCATGAAACGGTTCGCTCCAGTGGTCGTGGCACCGTAGGGAACGCCCTTGAAGACTTGCACGTCTCCGGCAGAGACCCCGCGGATATTGCCCGATGCCGTCTCGACGATCGGTTCGCTATCGGCAAAGGTGCGACGGGCGCCGAGCGCCACCATTCCTGCCACGGCCGCGGAGCGCGATGCGAGCACAAGGAACCGGCGGCGATCGAGCCTGGTGGATGCGGCGTTCCAGCTCGACAGAGGTTTGGTCATGACGTTTCCCCTTGAAGATTTCAGCAAATAGCAGCGTTGATTCGATTGTAGCGGCGGCCGTCCGGGCGCGCCGCGGTTTCTTGCCGCTCGGAGGCGGCCTCATGCGTTTTCCGATCGGATTAAAGATCTTTGGGATCGCGGTCGGGCTGCTGATCCTGATGGCGACCGTAGCACTGCTGAGCATGCGGATGACGCGCACCGTGGATGGCCAGCTCGCGATCATCGATCAGAACTATTTCCCGGCCTATGTCGCGCTCGCCCAGGCCAACATTCACTCCGTTGAAGAATCAGCCTATGTCCGCCGGTTGCTGCTGGCAATCGCCGAACCCGGGGACAATGCCGCGAAACGCACCGACCTGGGCCAAAAGGTTACGAGTTCCGGCAGGATAAGCGACGAACGGATCGCCGACGCACGTCAATACATCAATCGGCAGATCGCCGATCCACTCGATTTTGACGACAACATCGCGCTGGCACGGCTCGATGACAAAATCGAAGATTTGCAAGACCAACGGCATCGTTACGAAGGGATCCTTGGCAAGTTGCTCGCCGCCGCAGAGGCAGGCAATAAGGCAGTGGCCAGCGAATTACTCGGCGAACTGGACGACTTGCGCGACGATTTCGACCGCAGGATCGACGCCGCGCGCAACGAAATGCGACGGCTCGCGGGTGCCGCTATCGTCGGCACTCGCGCCTACCAGCGACGGGTCGTAACGATTGGCGTGGTCCTGCTGGCGATTGCCGCACTGCTCGGCCTCACCTTTGCCGCCGCGGTCACCCTTGGTCTCGTGCGTCCGGTGCGCCGCCTGCTCCTCGGCACCGCTGCAGTCGAGCACGGCGCGCTCGACACCGTCGTCCCGATTACATCGCGCGACGAAATCGGCTCGCTGACGCAGTCCTTTAACAGCATGGTCGGCGAGTTACGGGTCAAGGCGCGGATCCGCGACACATTCGGCAAATATGTCGATCCGCGCATTGTCGCCGGGCTGATCGACCGGCCGGAGCTTACCGACGCCAAAGGCTCCCGCCGCGAGATGAGCATCTTGTTTTGCGATATGGAGGGGTTCACGGCTTTCAGCGAAGGCATGACCCCAGGCGCACTGGTCAATGTGCTGAACCGGTACATGACGATAATGTCCGAGCCGGTGCGGCAAAACAACGGCATCATCGACAAGTATATCGGCGACGGGATCATGGCCTTTTGGGGCCCGCCCTTCACCACTGCCGAGGAGCATGCCGGGCTCGCTTGTCTCGCGGCACTCGATCAGCGCGCCGCCATTGCCGCGTTCCGCGCCGAGCTGCCAGACCTCATTGGTCTCAGACGTGGCTTCCCAAAGTTCGATATCCGCATCGGCATCGCCACTGGCGATGTGGTGGTCGGCAATATCGGCTCGGAGCAGACGCGCAACTACACGGTCATCGGCGACACCGTGAATTTGGCGTCGCGCCTCGAAGCGGCCAATAAGACTTATGGTACGCGCGCGCTGATCAGCGAAATGACCAATCGGTTCGCGGCCGGTGTGGTGGAAACCCGCGAGATCGACCAGGTATTGGTCGCCGGCAAGACCGAACCGCAACGCATCTTCGAATTGCTCGGTCGCAAGGGCGAGCTTGCCGGCGAGCATCTGGCACTGCGCGACGCCTTCGCAGAAGCGCTCGAAGCTTATCGCCGCAAGAACTGGGAGGAGGCGCGCGCCGGTTTCGAGGGCTGTCTCAAGATCACGCCCGGTGATGGCCCGAGCAAAGTATTTCTCGGCCGCACCGCCCAGTTTCGCGCCACCGCCCCTAGCCCCGACTGGGACGGCGTCTGGTCCCTGGCAGAAAAGTAACCGGTGGTTCACCCTTCTCCCGAGCGCTCCTCAAGCGGCTGAGGCGCAGGTTATGTTCGAAGGGTTGGAGGCGTTGAGGAAGGAGCCCTAATGGCCGGCGTTTTTCTCTGCTTTTGGCGGCCTTTCTAGCGGCTCGCGGGCCGGATTCTCCGCCGCCCCCAGCCCAATCACCATCTAATGGGGCCTATGGCAGTCACCCCAAAATTGTGACCGGCCCACTCGTGGCGTATCTCTCGCCGGGGCCGGCTTCCGCAGTCCTGGCTTACGGTAGACAGGACTGGTCCGGCCCTGGGTCAGACATCGATCAGGACGCCGGGACTCTGCCTTCGGGTGCCGTTGTAAACGCCTTTAGTCCGGCACGGTTTGAGGTGACTTTCCGGCCGCCGGGCGATGGGGGCGATATCTACGCCGTGCGCGGGGACGGCCCGGCCGTGCGTTAAAAACTAAGGATGGCGGTGTCCCAAGGGACATCTTCTTCTGTGGTGATAACTGGATTCTATGGGGCGCCGACGTCGGGCCTGATTGGACTCCGTCACGGCCAACATCTACCAGGCCCCCGACGCTTCGTGTCGGCCGCAGCAACGCACTGGCCCAGCCTACACCCAGTACATCGAAGCGACCATCGACGTGCCATTTATTGGCTTGCAGACGGACACCCGGGCGCGATCGACACCATCGTCCACGAACACTATGACGGGCCCTCGATCGCCCGGGCGAAAAGTCTCGAGCGCATGTATTTCGGGAAGGGTATCGGGCGCTATCGTTGGGAGTATTGGACCCCCGGAGGTATGCCGCTCCGACCGCTTGTGTGCCCGGCGCTCGTCTACTCGGTGCCGCCCGCGCCCGGTTGGGTCATGACCGACTGCCGAATGTGGACGAACCTCGTTCCAAACACGACCAAGTTTTCGCTGGGGGCTTATGGGTGGGGCTACCCTTAAATGACGGCGCTCGCGTGTACGCTCACGGAAAAGACGGGGTAATTAGAGTTCATATTTGTCTGGTGCCGCCGGTTGATCGGTCAGGCAACCAACCGTGACTGACTTCAACACGCCGGAAGGTATCGTCAGGAAATCATTATTCGTTTTTATTGTTCGAGGCGATGCCGCAATCGCTCGTTCTTCTGCAATTATCCGCCACTCGGCTTCATGCGACCAATCTGCCGATTTAGTGAAAAAAGATACATAGTTATCATCCGCGAGAACGTCGTAAGCTGGGTAAGCGGATACGTATTTGACCTTTTTTGTCGCCGCAAATGGTGCGCGCGTTGCGTCGAATTCGAGACAGATGCCGGTGTGCGAAGCGGAGTAGCGCGCCCACATGAGAAGAACATCAGGCTTGTCTGCAAGACAATAAATGCGGTATCGGTTGCAGAGAGTTTCGTACATACGCTTTTCTGTATTTGCCAAACCGTCGGGTATTTTAGAAGAATGAGATTTGAACTCGTACGCTAACAGGGTCCGCCTTGCCTCACTTATATGAGGATAGTTTTTTTGTGTAATTCCTTCCAGTATTCTATGACTCTATTTCTCCCTGCTGGATCTGTGGGAAAGCGGTAGTGCAGTCGGCAGTCCCATGGGTCGTTGAATTTGTCCGGTCGCGATAACTTCAGTTTTCCTTCTAAGTGTCTGACCGAAAAAGAGTTGAGTGATTTCGGTAAGTTGTGGTTCGATGGTTGTGTCGAGTAATCAGCGAGGCACAACATGTGGACCGAAATC
>Ga0187846_10000243_pt1 | contig 33178 bp, 30 predicted proteins | sample TC_taG_FD_161473 | JGI IMG/M metagenome (GOLD analysis project Ga0187846, IMG submission 161473) | Biofilm microbial communities from the roof of an iron ore cave, State of Minas Gerais, Brazil - TC_06 Biofilm (v2) | ecosystem: Environmental > Terrestrial > Deep subsurface > Cave > Wall biofilm... | reverse complement strand
GCTACGAGGCGCAGGGGCCGTATGGAACCCAGCCCCCGATGTTCAACATCCAGCAGTCGTATGGCTTTTCGATCGCGACAACGACATCGAGCGTGAGCAGCCTGAACTTCGGCAGCCAGGCCCTGAACACGACCAGCGCGCCGCAAACGTTGTCGCTGACCAACAACGCAACGAACGGTGGTCCGCTTCACGTGGCTGGCATCACGATGATCGGGGCGCAGCCGGCGAACTTCCCGATGAGCCACAACTGCGGTACCGCGATCGCTGCCGGCACATCCTGCACCGTGACCGTCCAATTCACTCCGACCACTGGTGTAGGCAACTTCAATGCCGCAGTCCAGGTGCAAGGTGGCTACGACCGCATGCAGGCGGGGGCGGACTCAGGTTACGAGCCCAGCACGACGGGGGTGAATTTCACTGTGCCCGTGTCCGGCGCAAGCCGCGTGTCTTCGACCGTCACGATCTCGGCCAACACTGCCAATTACACGCTGCAACCGTCCACGGTGCCCGGTTACTCGGCCGGCAGAACAGATGTGACCCTGACTATCAACCCGGGCGTTTACGTCTACTCGACCAGCTCGGCGAGTGCCGCCTTGACAATCCAAGGATTCACCTCCAGTGACACGGTGACGATTGCAGGCGGCGGAATAATCTATGGCGCAGGCGGTGCGGGAGGCGCGGCGAACAGCGGCAAGGGCACCGCAGGAGGAGATGCGATCTCCCTGGGCTACCCGATCACGTTTGCGTCCGGTAACACCCTGACCGTCGGCGGTGGCGGTGGCGGTGGCGGAAGTGGTGGAGGCGATCTTAGTGGCGGCAGCCCTGGCTTACCCGTCGGGGCCGCACCGCTGGTGCGCTACTACGGCGGTGGAGGGGGAGCCGGTGCGGGGTTTAACGGCGCGACCGGCGGCGCGGCCGCAGGGGGCGCGGCAACGGCGGGCGCAAGCACGGCGAGTCCGTCCACCTCCGGCGCTGCGGGTGGAACCGGCACAACCGATCACGGCGCAACCGCAACAGGCGGCGCCGGCGGCGGGCCCGGTGCAAGTGGTGCTCCTGGAACGAACAACGGCGCGTCCCAATACAGCGGGGGCGGAGGCGGTGGAGGCGGCGGATTGGGAGGCGCAGGCGGCGCTGGCGCGCCGCGCATATCAAACAACGGTGGCGGTGGTGGCACGGGTGGCGCCGCCGGCTATGCGGTGCGCAAGAACGGCAACGCGGTGACCGGATCGGTTAGCAAGTCCTATGGCCTCATCCAATAGCCCTAGCAGCCAACGGAGCCGATGCGGCCGGGCGCGAGTCGGACGGACACTTGCCGTTTGCGGCTTCGCATTGATCGCGCGGGCGGGCCATGCGCAAACGGGCCCTTCAGGGCAGGCGGTTCCAGCGAACCCGTTCAGTTACACCCGCACGACGACGTTCCAGTACAACGACCCGCAGGCCTACTTCACAGACGAGTTCGTGGAGCCTAACGACGGGCAGTCGTGCTTGCATGTACAAATCGGATACGATCCCTTCGGCAACCCGAACTCTTCAACGAGGCAGAACTGCACAACTCCCGCCGCCAGCGGCGACGCGGTGATCGCCTCACGTAGCTCGACGGTCAATTATGCAAATGCTCCTGCACAGGCGGGCGTGATCAACGGGCAGTATCCGTATCAGGTCACCAACGCCCTATCGCAAACGGACAGCCTCACCTACGACGTCCGCTTTGGTCTTCCGTCGACCGTCAAGGATCCGAACGGCCTGCAGGCGCAGGTGACCTATGACGCGTTCGGCCGCAAGACGCTCGAGATCTTCCCCGACGGCACCCGGGTGAGCTGGAGCTATGCCTACTGCCTGGGATTTGACCCGCTCGGCGCGACCCACGGAGCGGCTTGCCCGGCCGCAACGACAGGAACGCTGGTCAGCGTGGTCACGCAGACGCCGCAGAATACAAGCGGCACCCAGTCCGGCCCGCCTCAAAGAGTCTATTACGACACGCTCGGCCGCGTCGCGCGGATCGAAGCGCTGAGTTTCGACGGCAGTCATTGGACGGTGCAGGTGGTCGGCTACGACGCGCTGGGTCGCAAGATCCAGGTTGCAGATCCCTACTCGGATACCTCGCCGCCGACCGTAAGCCCGTCCTCGATCATCTGGACCCGGGCGACCTATGACGTGCTCAATCGCGCCGTTAACGTGACCCAGCCCGACCCAACCGCCAGCGGCGGCAGCGCGGTCACCACGATCGCATACAACGACCTTGTCACCACGGTCACCAACGCCAATGGCCAAGTCACCAGCCAAACCCGCAACAGCCGCGGGCAGGTCGTCCTGGTAAGCGACGCAGCCGCAGGCCAGCTCGTCCGGCAGTTCGACGCCTTCGGCAACCTCGTGACGACGATCGATCAGTACGGAAACACCTCAACGACATCTTTCGATATCCGCGGCCGCAAGTACGCCGGCAACGATCCCGACCTCGGACCGTGGTACTACGGATACGATGTATTGGGCCAGTTGGTCTGGCAGCAAAGCCCCAATCAAGCGCTGGCCTCCAAGAGAACCTCTGTCAGCTACGACCTGCTGGGACGGCCAACTCAGCTTGTGGTGGACGAGTACACCTCGAACTGGACCTACGACAAGTATGCCAGTGGCTCTGCCTGCAACAACGGCATCGGAGTGCTGTGCGAGGTGTCGACGACCCAGGGCGACGACCGCAAGTACGCCTTCGACGCCTTCGGCCGCCCCAGCACAGAAACGCTGGCGGTTGCCGGCGGCCCAACCTTTACCGGCAGCGTAGCGTACGACGCACCGACGGGACGGGTCAGCTCCGTAACCTATCCGACCGGGTTCGCGGTGAACTACCTGTACAACACGGCCGGCTATCTGTCGCAGCTGAACAACGCGGTCGACAGCTCGATGATCTGGCGGGCCGACCGCTACAACGGCCGTGGCCAGCTCGAGCTGCAAACCTTCGGCAATAACGTGCAGGACCAGGATACCTTCGATCCGACGAGCGGCCGCATCAGCAACATCCAGGTGCAACCAAGCGGCGGAACGGTGGGAAGTCTGATCAACCTCTCGATGAGTTGGGATCCGCTCAGCAACCTGAAAACGCGAGCGGACGCCAATGGAGACGGGGCAGGAGTTGCCGCGAGCGAAGTGTTCGGCTACGACTCTCTGAACCGTCTTCAGACGTATTCGGTCACCAGTCCCGCCATTTCCGGCGGTTCGCGCGCAGTGACGGTCGGCTACGACGCGATCGGCAATATCACCTCAAAGAGCGATGCAACCGGCGTTTACACGTACCCCGGAAGTGGTCCCGGGTCGGTGCGGCCGCATGGCGTGGCGAGCGTAGGTGCGATCGGTTACTCGTACGACGCCAACGGCAATGCGACCAGCGCGAGCGGCGGCCTGTGGACGGGAGCGACCTACACGAGCTTTAACCTGCCCAATTCGAGTGCGAGCGGCGGATTGGCGGCGTCCTCAGGCACCCGCTACTTGTGGCGTTACGGGCCGGATCAGCAGCGCCTGCGCGAGGACCGTATCACGTCCTCCGGGACCCGAACCACCTGGTTCTTCCATCCCGACAACGCCGGGGGCCTGTTCTTCGAGCAGGAAACCGAAACCGACGGCAGCATCGTCAATCGCCACTTCATCAACGCCGCCGGTCAGGTGGTGGCCGTTTTTGCGAGCGGCGGAGTCGGCTCGGCGACGATAACTCGCAAGGATTATTGGCACGCCGACCATTTGGGGTCGGTCGTCGGGGTTACAGGCACTGCCGGCGCGCTCGTCCAGCACTACGCCTACGACCCGTTCGGCAAGCGGCGCTTTGTCAATGGCAACGCCGACGGCACAAACGCACTCTTCATCGACTGGACGCACTACGTCGACCAGAACTCCGCCGGGACCCTTGTCGCCGCAGCGCAGGGCTCCTCGCGCGGCTTTAGTGGACACGAGGACGTGGACGATGCCGGCATCGTGCACATGAATGGGCGCCTTTACGACGCGACCATCAGCCGGTTCATGCAGGCCGATCCGCTGATCCAGGCCCCGCGCGCGTTGCAAAGCTACAACCGCTACAGCTACTCGATGAACAATCCGCTCAATGAGGTCGACCCCAGCGGATTCAACGCACATATGTTCACCGATGGGGGAGGGGAAACCGCTGCGGGGTACTTACAAGCGCTGGGATGGTTGTTCAGTCAAGCAAGTGACGGCGGCACCATCCCGCCAGTGACGGGATTCGTTTCCGGTTACTACTACGGAGGCATGATCATCCCGCTCCTCGGAGCAACCATGGGGACCGGGATAGGTTCATTGATTAGCAGTGGTTCCTCAGGAGGAACCGGGCGCACGACGACTGTAGCTCCGAATATCTTTGCGTCGAATCCAGCGGGCGCTCCTCCCGACGGTAGCTCAGTCACAACTGCTAACGCCCCGCAGGGTACTCAGCCCCAGAACGCCGCTTACATTGCGACCGGAGATTTAGGGCCTTCAGTACGGACCGCGCCGTCGCTCGACACTGACCCCTCCGCGCCTGGAGGTGTACCCGTTGATGCCAGCGCAGGTTACACGACTTACGCTACGTATGTAGCACCGAATGGACTGCCGACAATCGAAATTTCTTACCATCGCCCCACTTTTCTATATACCGTCTTCGAAGTGACGGCGCCCTATGTCGGTTCGTACTTCGGCGCGATCATGAACCCATCTGTGATGGCATTGCCACTCGGCGCTCCTTTTGCTGGAGCGGGCGTGTTGGCAGGCGGCATCGCCGCAAGTGGCATAGGCGCGGCCGAGCGTGCTGGTCAGATTGCAAATGCGCTTGGAAGGACGAAGGGCTGGGTGACGATTGGAGTCACCGATACGGCAGAGGGCGTACGAATCATCAGCTCAAGCGAGAACGCATTGCGACCTGCAGCCCAGGCCGCTCTTGACGTTGGTGAAGTGGCGGTTACCGGGGCGGGGCACGCCGAAGTTACGGGTGTCAACGCGGCCTTGGAAATGGGGCTGACGCCGACCGGCGTTGCCGCCAGCAGAGGAATTTGTCCAGCCTGCGCACAGTTCCTGCAGAACATGGGCATTTCCGTTCTTAGCCCGCTAAAGTAGAGGCCGCGCCGATGGAAAATCAAGATATCGAAAACTTGAGGCGAGATCTTGGCTTGGTCTCGAAGGAAAAGCAGTTGGTGTTTGCGCTGACGCTGTGTGAACGGTTGATGCCATCCTTGCGTCGGTTTGCAACGGAAACAGCTTTCAGGGGAACCAATGTAGAGCGGTGTTTGGACCTCGCTTGGGGGCATCTCAGAGGGGAGTCCGGACTGTCGGATGCTCACGAATTGGCCGAAGAGTGCCTGCGCGTCGCACCAGATACCGAAGAGTTCGACCATCCACTGACCTCCGCAGCCTTGAATGCGGTGCTATCAGTTGCAGCGGTGATGGAATTTGTTGCGGACTTCGATGTTGATCACGTGCTGGAGGTGGCCAATTTAGCCATCGACAACGCGGCCCTGAACGCACAGGCACTCGATGCGACGCCTCCGCGATCGCTGGCGTTCGCTGAGGTTATAGAGCATCCACTGGTAAGACAGGAGCGGGTCCGTCAAGCCGAGGACGTCAAATTTGTGAATAGTTTGCCATCGAAAATCCCCGAAGGCTTGATCTCGCAGGCTCGGGATCGAGCTGTGCGTGAGGCCTGATGCGAGCTGTGACGAGGTCCCGGCATAGTCGTGGATAGCAATCCTGGATGCGAGTGACGCTCGCACTGGTCTTCCAAGCGTTTGCAGTGATACAGGCTCGGGCTGTGGGCTGGGCGGCTGAACCGTTGGAGCAACCCCCCCACGGTCGGCCTGCGAATGCGCAGCAGGCGTAAGGAGCGAGAGGGGTACGTTTGTACCCTGCGCGCGCCGAAGCTCCGCTCGTGTAAGAGCTGCGCGCCGGCGCGCAGGTGGCGTCGGTTTGGGATTTGGTCAATACAAAGGCCAGCTACCCGAAGCTTGTTCCCATCCTGTTTGCGCACCTTGATCGCCCGTATCCCGAGCAGGTGCGGGAAGGGATCGCCAGGGCGCTGGCGGTACCTGAGTCGCGTTTCCTATGGAATGAGCTGGTCAGCCGTTACCTCGCCGAGACGGACACAACCACGACCGGGGTGAAGTGGGCTCTACATTTGGCGGTCGCCGCGGCGGCTGACGCGACGGTTCCGTACACGCTGATTAGGCTGGCTTGTGACCGTCGGCACGGAAGGAACCGCGCATTGTTCGTCGATGCACTCGCGAGGATTGACGATCCTCGAGCGAAAGCAGCTTTGGAAGAATTAGAAAGCCTTGCTGACGATGTTCGGCGCGTAACCAAGAAGCGACGGCGTAGCTGATTGGGTTTCGCTGAGCCTTGGCAGGCTGGTCCGCTTTTCTCGCGTTGCCCTCCGGCCAGGCGTAGCGAGCTACTTCGGAGCGCCTGCAGAGGAGAACTTCAGCGTCTCGTCGACCACCGGCTCGTCGCTGGACGATCCGTTCGGCGCCCGCACCAGGCCGCGCAGCTCGTAGACGTCGCCTGGGATCTCGTCGCACAGGACGAAGAAATACTCCTTGTCCGCCAGCCGGTCGAATTTCGGCCGGTTCGGGTCCGTGACGTACGGGGAGATCTCGATCTGCTGCGCCTTCAGCGTGCGGCCCTGAAACTGGATGTCGACGTTCTTGATCCGCGCCGACTCGGCCAGCGCGGTACGGATGCGCCGCCGGAAGTGCTCGGCGACTCCGCCCGTCAGCCGCGACATCTCGCGAATCTCGCGCTCCAGGTAAAACAGCAGCACCGGGTTGCCTTGTACGTGTTCAACTTCGGGATAGTGGATCTTGTGCTCCCCGGAGAAGAAATTCGTGCTGCCCTTCTTGCCGCCACTGGCCTCGGCAGTGATGTCGATGTCGACCGTGTCCGAAAAGCCCTTCTCCAGCGTTCCGGTCTTCAGGAACGTGTAGTGCAGGCGCGCGGGCGGCTTGACCTCCTCCAGGTGCGGGGTCATGAAAAGGAGCGTCTCGGCGCGCGAGATCGGGGTCGTATCCTCGGCGTTCGCCGCACCGACCGCGCAAACCAGTACGGCCGCCGGCGCCCCTGCGGCGCAGGTTCGCAGCAGGCGCAGGCATGCGAGACGAAGGGCTTTCAATTGGAGGCCTGGATCAGCTTGCCCTGGTCGTCGAGAAGCGGCACACCGTAGGAGAGCAGGATCCCCTCGATCTGCTTGCGGTCGTGCTCGATCAGGGAGGTGACCTTGTCGCGCCACGCCTTCTCGCCGAACCTCACCCCCATTGCGATCTTGTAGTCGAACTGGATGTCCGGATCGACCGGGAACGGCACCATGAGCATTCCGGGAGGCGCGGCGTGGCTCGAGAAATAGCCCGCGATCGGGCCCCAGGCGAACGCGATGTCGATGTGGCCGGCCGCCAGCTCCTTGTCGATCATCTCACCCGGGTACGCTTCGGGATCGCCCGACTGCGTCGGGTATGGCACCGCCTGATCGATCAGGTTGTGTTTCAGAAGCCAGTCGGTCGGCGGCGAGCGGCCGACCAGCCCGAACCGCAGCTTCTTCAGCTTGTCCAGATCGATCTTCAGCAGGTCGTCGGGCGTGTGGATGCCGTCCAGTCCCTTTCCCTTCGGAAACACCATCGCCCAGGTGGAGCGGTAGTAGGCAGGGGTCGTCAGCGTCAGCTCGTATCCGACCGGAACACCCATCACGAGATCGCACTTGTAGTGGTCCTCGTTCGGGTCGTGCGCCCGCAGTGTGTTGCGGATGAAACCCATCCGCTGCGGGAACCACATGTACTCGAGCTTCTTGCCGAGATCGTGCGCCAGCAGTTCGGCAATCTTGTTTTCGTAGCCCTCGCCCTTGTTATCGGACAGCGGCATGTTGTTCGGATCCGCGCACACGCGCAGCACGTCGTCCGCGCCCGGCGGCATTCCGACAACCGGTGCGGCGGCAGCCGGCACAGCTGCGGCAGCCCCACCCGCTGCTGGTGCCGTTGCCGCCGGTGTCTCGTCCGCGGTTGCGGTGCCAGCAAAAATCAGCGCCGCCGCGACGAGCGAGCCCCGCAGTGTGCTGCCGCGCGTCACTGCAGTTCCTTCAGATTGCCAGTCGGGATGGCGCCGTCCGAGCGCCCTTTCAGGAATGCGTACAAATCGTCCAGGTTCTTGACCACCGAGGCGACGCCGTTGAAGTTGGGCATGCCCTTGTCGGGGCGCCCATCGAGCACGCACTTGTTGAAATCCTCGCGTGACAACGTCTTCAGGTCCGCCACCAGCGACGGCCCGACCAGGCCTTCCTGGTTGGCGCCGTGACACCGTTCGCACGCCATCGCGCGCCAGGTATGCCATCCCTCGAGCGTGTTGTGATCCACCTGGTTGCCGGACACGCGGTACAGCGCCTGAGCTGTAGCGGCCGCACCTTCTGCAGGCGCCGGCGCGGCTGCGAGCGCTGGCGCGGGAGCCGCGGCGGGCGCTGGTGCGGGAGCAGCAGCGGGCGACGCTGCAGGAGCAGCCGCCGGTTCCTGGCTGCTGGAGGCAGGCTGGGCAGTCGGCGGCGCGGGCGGTGTTTCGACGTCGGCCCGCACCGAAGCCGCCAGCCCCAGCAACGCGGACACAAGCATCGCTGCGCGATAGCGCTGCAAAAGACGATTCATCTCGGAATTCCCTCCCAGGATTGCCGGCTCGTTTTCACCAAGGAATCAGCCATGTCGCGTCGGACGGCGCGCGCTCGCAAGGCCAATCCGCCAAACGGGTTACATCCTAGCTCGGTGCACGAACCGATGCCGGCGCGAGGGATTGCTGCGGCGCAGTATCCGCGTCCGCGAATCGGCCTGACATCAGCATCCTGTAATCCGGCCCCACCGGGACTGGTCGACGGTGCGGTGCAATTCGGGCGGCGGCCGTTTTCGGCGCCCGCCGCTCAATCGACACCCCGACGCGGATGTCATCGCCGAGCACTCCCAGCTTGACGATCGTCACGCGCACCCAGGGAGCGCCGAATTCCCCGAGCAGGATCCGCGCAATTGCCTCCGACATTTCCTCCAGCAGGCCGAAGCGGACGCGCTCGGCTTCGAGCCGGATCCGATGCAAGACGTCTTTGTAGTCGATCGTGTCGGCGACGTCGCCGGTCCGGAACACGCGGTCCCCGGGAACGCCCATTTCAAGGTCGATCTGTACCAGGCGCCGGGAGGTACGTTCTTCCGAATAAATGCCGATCATCGCGTCGAGGCGAAGGCCGGCCAGAAAGATCTTGTCCATGGAGGCGCCCGTCCTTTGTCCGGTTCAGTGTCGCCGAAAAAAAGCGCGCGGGCAATCGCCCGCGCGCTTTGATCAAGCGCCTTTGCAGTTTACTGCGCCAGCGTGAACACCGTCAGCACGCCACCGAGCTCGGTATAGCGGGACAGCTCTTTGTAGCCACCCACCGCGCCCAGGCCGTCGGTGTCCTTCTCCAGACCCGCGGCCATGCCGATGCCGGCCCAGCCACCGATCCCCGAGAGCACGCCGATGTACTGCTTGCCCTTGTAGCTCCACGTGTTGACGTTGCCGATGATGCCCGACGGCGTCTTGAACTTGTAGAGCTCCTTGTTGATGTCGCTGGCATCGACGCACTTCAGGTAGCCCTCAAGTGTGCCGTAGCAGGCGATGCCACCGTCGGTCGTCAGCACTCCGCTCCATACCGAGAATTTCTCGGGGTGCGACTTGACGATCTTGCCGGTGCCGGCATCCCACTCGATCAGCGACCCCATGCTGCCCTGCATGCCGTTGACCGGCGTGGTCGGGCCCGGGAACATCGTCAGCGTTGCGCCGACGTACGGCTGGCCAGCCGTGTACTCGACCTTGAACGGCTCATAGGTCATGCACACGTGGTTGGTCGGCACGTAGAAGTGGCCGGTCTGCGGGTCGAACGACGAGGGCTGCTGGTCCTTCGTGCCGAGAGCCGCCGGGCACACGTCCTTGGTCGTCACATCGACGCCGTTGTGCTCGGTCGAGTACTTCGGAACGCCGACCGGGCGGCCGGTCTTCATGTCGACATGGGTGGCCCAGTTCACCGCCGGGTCGAACTTCTCGGCGACGAGCAGCATGCCGTCGGTGCGGTCCAGCGTGTAGCCGAAGCCGTTGCGGTCGAAGTGCACCACCGCCTTGGTCGGCTTGCCGTGCACCGGGATGTCGGCCAGGATCATCTCGTTGATGCCGTCGAAGTCCCACTCGTCGTGCGGCGTCATCTGATAGACCCACTTGACCGCGCCGGTGTCGACATCGCGCGCCCAGACCGACATCGACCACTTGTTGTCGCCGGGACGCTGTGTCGGGTTCCACGTGGACGGGTTGCCCGAGCCGTAGTACATCGTGTTCAGCGACGGGTCATATCCGTACCAGCCCCAGGTCGTGCCACCGCCGATCTTCCACTGGTCGCCCTGCCAGGTCTTCAGCGACGAATCGGCACCGACCGGCTCCAGCTTGCCGTCCCGGTACGTCATCGTCTTGGCCGGATCCATGATCATGTCCGAATCCGGACCCATGCTGTAGCCCTTCCAGACCTGCTTGCCGGTGTTGATGTCGTACGCCGCGACATAGCCGCGAACGCCGAACTCGCCGCCCGAGATACCGGTCATCACCTTGTCTTTCATCACGAACGGAGCGTTCGTGTTGGTGGCGCCGACCTTCGGATCACCGTTCTTCACCGACCAGAGCACCTTGCCGGTCTTGGCGTCCAGAGCGACCAGCGTCGTGTCAGCCTGCTGCAGGAAGATCTTGCCTTCCGCATAGGCCAGTCCACGATTGACTGTGTCGCAGCACATCACCGGGATGACCGACGGATCCTGCTTCGGCTCGTACTTCCACCGAATCGTCTGGTCGTCCAGGTTGATCGCGAACACCTTGTTCGGGAACGCCGAATGGATGTACAGCGTGTCGCCGATCACCAGCGGGCCGCCCTCGTGACCGCGCAGTACGCCGGTCGAGAAGGTCCAAGCTACTTGCAACTTGTGTGCGTTGCTCTTGTTGATTTGCGTCAGCTTGCTATGCCGCGTTAACGCGAAATCCCCCGACTGCGCCGCCCAGTTGTCCGGATTGGCTTCCAATTTCGCCAGGTCCGAATTCGCCAGCGCGGTGCCCGCCAGTGCCGCGGCGGCTGTTCCGACTAACAGAAAGCGCATTCCCCCATGCATGAGTGTCTCCCTTGCGTTTACCCCCAAAGCTGCCGCACGTTAACCATGGCCGTGCGGCCGCCGCTGAACGCTGATTGCAGTTCCCACCTGACGCAGAAAGAGTCACCTGCGGCAAGACCGAAAGTCGTGTTCCTGCCGGGATGAATTGTCCGTGCGTTTCGGTTTGCGTTGTTGGACAATCCGCGATCGGCGCTGAAGTTACAGCAAATTCCGGCGCTCTGGCAATCCCGCCGGCTGCAACTTTCCACGTTGTGCATGCTGTAGTGCAGCAAAAGTATCGAGGAGCATCTAAATATGAGTACGACCAAGCGCCCCGAAACCGTCTACTCCGAAGCAGAGATCAAGGAGCGCCTCGCGGCCGAGCTGCCGCACTGGTGGTACGAGGACGGCTGGATCCGCCGCAAGTACCGCACCGAGAGCTGGAAAGGCACGCTGATGGTCGTCAACGCGGTCGGCCACTTGGCCGAGGCGGCTTGGCATCACCCCGACCTGGCTGTGTCCTACGCATTCGTGATCGTTAAGCTGTCCACCCACACCGCCAAGGGTATTACCGATAAGGATTTCGCGCTCGCAAAAAAAATCGAGGAGGTCATCCATTGGCAGGCGGGGCTGGAGGGCGGACCTCTGGAGGGCACTCCGCGCGACGATCAGCGCTTCCGCTATATCAAGTACGACTGAGCTCTGCTTCTGGGCCCCGCTGGGCGGAGTGACCGGGCACGGTTCGGCGCGGTTCGTTCCGGCGCAGGCGGCGCGGACCGATCGCGAACAGCAGCAGCGCCAGTGCGGCCCCAGCAAGCGGCGCCCGCACGTCGACCGGCACACGCGTCCAGCGGGTTGCTCGATCGTCCTGCAACAAATCGTCAAAGTCGGTGTCGGACTGCAGGCGCTGGTAGCCCAGACCTGTCAACGAGGCCAGGTCGCGCAGGTGTGCCTCTTTCAGTGAGCTCAGGTGCTCGGTGCCGCCCGCCTTCGCGCCTGAAGGCGCTGCGTCGGGCCGGCCCACCGTAGCCGCGTCAGCAGCGAAGGCGGGCGGTGCCTGCAGCACTTCCTCGGGACCCCACACGCCGATCGGGTGGCCAGTGGGGTCGAATTTGGGGATGGGACGCAGTTGGTCGCCGCCTGCACCGACGATCATCCCGTGGCGGTCGGTTGCATCGTCCGGAACGACCGGCGTGTAGTCGCTGCGCAGCGGCGGCGCCTCGTGGCCGTCCGTTACGAACACGATGGCCGGATGCTCCGGAATGTGCGCTGCGATGCGCAACGCCGATAGCAGCCCCTTGGAGATCTGACTCTCGCCGGCCCACGCCATCGTGTTGTCGATCCGCCCCAGCGTCGCGGTCAGTTCGGCGTAGTTGGCGCACACCTCCAGCGGCAGCAGCAGAACGTAGCTGCGGTATTCAGTGAACACCCCCCAACCGACCCGCGTGCCGCACGGCAGCTGCGCGAGTGCGCTGCGCAGGCGCGCCTTGGCGAACGCGAGCCGGCTGAGCGGTTGGCCGTCGAGCGTCGCGTCGAGCGTGTTCATGCTCTGCGTGATGTCGAGCACGACGATTCCATCGAACATGCGGCGGGGCAGCACCGGGCGCGGGCCGAACACCGCCAATGCCGTCAGCACGGCAGCCGCCAGCAGCGCCGCGCGAGTCAGCCCTAGGGAGCGCGCCCCTCCTTCGCCGCTTCCGCGGCTACGGAGGGCAAGCCCTCCGAAGCGCCGCCAGGCGCGAAGGAGGGTCACGGAAGTCCCAGCGTGAACGCCCGCATCGTCGTAACGGCGCGCTCACCAGTCATGATCTGCGGCGCACCTGTGTCGTCCGGATCGGGGTCGGGAGCGACGCGCAGGGCCAGTTCGAGGTTGAACTTGGCGTCCCACAGGTCGGGACGTTCCAGCAGAGCGCCGCGATAGCTTTCCTTGGCCAGTTCCAGCAGCGGCAATGCCGACGCATCGGCGCCGGCATGCCGCACTCGTAATGCCTCGCGCAGATACAGGTTGCCGAGGTCGTACAGCGCGATCTGGCGCAGCTGCCCGTGTGAGGCATCGGCGGCCCGCCGCAGCAGCGCGGCGGCCGGCGCCACCTGGCCCGCGCGCTCGGGCTCGCGCGCAGCGGCGATCCATACGCGCGCATCGGAAGACATCGGCGCGCTGGTCAGCTGGCCAGCCAGGTAAGCAGCCAGTTGCTGGTTCACGTACGCAGCGTGCACGATCTGCCTTGTTTCCAGCACGAGCACGCCCGCCAGCGCTGCGCTGGCGAGCAGCAGTGCGATGCGCAGCGCGCGGCGCGCCGGGTGCATCAGCTTCCCTGCCATGGCCGGATCGTCCAGAGGCTGGCGCACGCAAGCAGCCCGATAGCGGCGAGCGCGACTGCCAGCGGCGATCGCCGCAGATCGGCACCCGGATGCAGCGTTCGCAGCTGCAGCGGCGTGCTTTCCACGCGGGAAAGATCGTCGATCGCGTGCTGCAGCGCCTCTGCATCCTCGGCCTGGTACACGCGATAGGGCGTTTTCAGGCTGAGGAAGAAGCGGTGCAGCGCGCGTTCCGGGATCGCGTCGTCGGCGGGCGACTCCGGCTCGTTCGCGGCGGGCAGGCCGGGCCCGAAGCGCGATCGGATGTACATCCAATACAGCGAGATCCGGTTACGCACGAATGCATCGGTGATTCGCTCGCGCGCCACCGGATCGAGCTGGGCGCCGCCGTCGGAGATCAGCACGATGACGCGCGAACCCGAGTAAGGCCGTCCGTCGAAATACCGCGCGGCAGCGAGCAGGCCGAGGCCGACGTCCGTGTCGGCGAGCGCACGACTGGTAGCGGTTGCGCCGATCGCCGCCTGGATCGCGTCCTGGTTGTTCGTGAACGGCAGAACCGGCAACGGCAGTGTGCTGAACAGGACCAGGCCGAACAGGTCGCTCGCACGCTCTCGCGCGAAGAGGGCCAGCAGGCGCTGCGCCACCTGCGCCTTGGTCGTCCCGTGCAAGTCCAGAACCGCATTGGAAGGCTTCCCGAACGGCTGGTCCATGCTTAGGCTGCGATCGAGCAGCACGACGATCTCGGCGCCGCGCACCACCGTCTCGCTGGCCGACTCGGGCAAGCGCGGCGCGGCCAGCGCGATCACCAGCGCACCGAACCCCAGGCTGGCGCAGGTGCGCAGCAACCGCTCCAACCAGCGCGAACTGCGGTCGCGTGCGACCCAGCGCAGCGCCGCGTAGCTGGCCTGGCCCCGGCGCGCGCTCGGCAACCACGGCAGAAACGCCAGCGGCAACAGCCACAGCAGCGCGGCGTGTTCGAAGAAAATCAAGGAAATCGTCGAGGCGATCATCTGGTCACCTGTGGGTCACCTGCGGGTCACCTGCGACTCACCCTGCGCCTCACCTGCGCCGCTCCAGATCGGCCAGTTGCGCAGCCACCGACAGCAGGCGCTCGCGCGACGGCGGCGGCGCCTGTCCGAAGAACGATGCGCGCGACTCGGCCAGCAGCATCTCCACGCTTGCGCGCGCCGGCGCCAGCCAGGGGTGCACCGCAAACAGGGCCTGCACGTTGTCGAGCGCGAGCGTGCGGCCGGCGGCCTCGTCGAGGGCGGAATGCAGTTTCAGCAGCGCCGCACTGCGCGCTGCCGGGTCGCCTGTGCGGAGCGCGCGCCGGCGCAACGCCCGCAGCGCTCGCGCGAACGGTCCGGCGCGCCGCCAGCCGAGGCGCCGGGCCAGAACGGGCGCGAGTTGCACCGCCGCCAGTGCCAGCAGCACCAGGGCGCTTCCGAGAATGCGCCGGCGCAGGCCCGACGTGTCGATCGGCATCGGATCCAGGTCCGGTCGCAGGTTGTCGGTGTCGATGGTTTCGTTCGGGCCGAAGCGTGAAACCGGACCCACCATGACCGTGAACGGACCGATTTCGGCATCACGCGAACGCCCGTCTGGGCCGATCACGCGCACATCGAGCGACGGCAGGTTCTCCGGTTCCAGATGCATCGGTGTGTTGACAATCTGGTAGGCCAGGCGCGCGCCGTCCGGAAGCGGAACGACCTCGCGCAACTGAAACCAGCGCCCGTAGCGGCCGGCTTTCGGCAAACTGGCCGGGTCGAGCGCACCGTCGCGGGCACGATCCACCACGACTCGTCGCTGCAACACTTCGCCGACTGTGTAGCCGAACGCGCGTGGCTCGATCACCTCCACCGCGCTCGCCGCCCGCGGCAAGGCCAGCGCAAGCGCCAACGCGATGCTCAACGCCAAGCAGGCAGCGACGCCCGCGGCCCAGTGCTTGCCCTCAATCGGCCGAGTCCGAGTCTTCGCCATGAAAGTACGAATTGAAGGCCGACGCATCGAGGCGACCCTTGCAGAAGAACGGGCGCCAGCCGTGTTGCGCGAAGCGCTCGCGCAGATGCGCGCGGCGCTGGGCGCCGAGGCGCGCCATCGCGGCCGCCAGCGCGGGGCGGAACCAGACGATGCGGCGCTCGCCGCTTTCCAGGTCCTGCACTTCGGCCAGGCCCCTGCGGGGCCAATCGTCGAACTCGTGGCGCGCCCAAAGTACGACCGGTACTACGTCGCGCCCAGCCAGCGCGGCGCAGGCCGCTTCCAGCTGGGCGTCGGGCCAATGGAAATCGGAGACCAGGAAGAAGAGCGAATCACGGCGCCCGCCGAAGCGGCGCGCCGCCAGTGCGACCGCGCCGGCGCCGCGCCCGTCGAGCTGCGCGGTACGCAAGCGCTGTGCCAGTTCCGAGCTGGCTCCACGGCTGTGCGTGGGTGCCAGCGTCCACTGTTCCTGCACCGCGTCGTCGGCGCCGGCGAAGGCGAGTGCGTCGCCGACGCGCCACGACGAATGACCGAGCGCATCGAGCAGGTCCGCCAGCACGTCGAGCTTGCGCGCAGGCTCGCCGAATGTCATCGACGCCGAAAGGTCGGCCAGCATGATCAGCGTGGCAGCCGAACGCTGGCGCGGCAGCCGCACGATCCATTGGTGGAACGGATCGCGCGCCGAGGCGTGCACGTCCAGGCGGCGCGCGTCCGGATAGGCGGCCAGGGGAGCAAACCCGTGCACGTCGAGCCCCGCCCCCGGGGCACGCGAGCGGTGCTGCCCCGGGCGGCTCTGCAGCGGACGGCGTCCCAGACGGTACAGGATCTCCTGCGATGCGATCGAAGTCACGGAGTCACGGAATTACAAAGTCACGGTGTTGCCACGCGGTCCAGCACCTGCGCCAGCAGCCGGGGCACGAGCTCGGAGCGGCGCAGCTCGAACACCGGATCGAGCACGAGCCGGTGTGTCATCACCTCGTGCCACGGCTCGCGCACGTCCTCCGGAGTCAGGAAGTCGCGCCCGTCGAGCCAGGCGCGAACGCGCGCCACCCGCAGCAGCATCGAGACGCCGCGCGGGCTCGGCCCCGCCAGCAGCAGCCTGCGAGCGTCGGCGCCTTCCAGCACCACGCCGTGCGCGTGCGGCTGACTCAGCGCGTCCCACAGGGCGAGCACGTAGCGCCGCAGCGCCTCGCTCGTGCGAACCGAACGCTGGATCGCGCGCGCGGTCTCGGGCAGCAGCCGAAAATCGATCAGCCCGGCCGGGACTGACTCGACCACGCGGTCCGGGTCGTGGAACTGCGGGTCGCTCACCAGGCGCCAGCGCAGATCGTCCTCCGCCGGAGCATCGATCGACACTTCGACCATGAAGCGGTCGCGCGCCGCCACCGCCAGCTCGAATGTCTCCTCCCGCTCGACCCGGTTGCGGTCGGCGAACACGCTGACGAACGGCAGCGCCCGGTCGCGATTGAACGCGCGCACGGTGCGTTCGGCCATCACGCGCAGCAGCAGCGCCTGCACCTGCGGACGCGCCCGGTTGATCTCGTTGAAGAAGAACACCGCCAGATCCTCGCCGTGATGCAGCAGCGGCCCGGCCTCAACGCGCGGCCGTCCTTCGGCATCGATGTAGGCGTGGTAGATCAGGTCGTTGGGCATCAGGTCGACAGTGCCCTCGATCCGCTCGAAACCTCCCCCGATTGCGCGCGCAAACGCGCGCAACAGCGTGGTCTTGCCGACGCCGACGTTTCCTTCGAGCAGCACGTGGCCGCCCGCCAATAGCGCCATTGTCGTAAGGCGGATTGCGCGCTTCTGTCCGATCACCGCCTGCGAGATGCCGGCCTCCAGCGCGAGGGCGCGTTCGCGCCAGCGATCGAACTGCGTCAGGTCCGTCATACGTCTAGGATAGCAACGGCATGTCAACGACCACAGCTAAGGCCCGTCTTCTCTTCACTGCGGCGCTGATCGCAGTTTCGCAGCAGACGCCCTGCGCTGCCGCAGCGCCCGAGCCGCTTCCAATGACGGCGCTCGGTGACGGCGCCTACGTGTTCTACGGCGCGCAGCAGGAGACGTCGGCCGCCAACCAGGGGGCGATCGCCAACATCGGCTTCATTGTCGGCGATCGCTGCGTCGCCACCATAGACAGCGGCGGCTCGCCGGCCGAGGGTGCGCGGCTGCGCGCCGCCATCCGCGCCGTCACCGACCGGCCGGTGTGCGCGGTGATCGATACCCATATGCACCCGGACCACATATATGGCAGCAGCGCCTTCATGGCGGATTCGCCGCAGTTCATCGGACACGTCCACCTGGAGGCCGCCCTTTCCGCCCGGAAGGCGGCATACGACAAGCTGCTGCAGCGCGAGCTCGGTGAGCAGGCCGACGATGCCCGGCTCGTGATGCCGACGCGCGCGGTCAAGCCGGGCGAGCCGCTTTCGCTCGACCTGGGCGGGCGCAAGTTGATCCTGCGGGCGTGGCCCACGGCCCACACCGATAACGACCTGACCGTGTACGACGATCGAAGCGGCACGCTGTGGGCAGGCGATCTGATCTTCTCGGAACGGATTCCGTCGCTGGACGGCAGCGTGGTCGGCTGGCTGGCGGCGCTGGACGAAATCGAGCGGATGAATCCGCGCTCCGTCATTCCCGGCCATGGCCCGTCGGGCAACTGGCACGACGCGCTGTACGCCGAGCGGCGCTACCTGCGTGCGCTGGCCGACGGCGTGCGCGCCGCCATCCGCGCGCATCGGACGATCGGCCAGGCGATGGACGAGGTCGCGCCCGGGGAGCGCGGGCGCTGGCTGCTGTTTGACGGGTATCATCGACACAATATCGCGGCGGCGTATGCTGAGCTCGAATGGGAATAGTGGGAAGAGTGGGAATTGGGAGCGCACCGTTGGGGGGCCGTTCGCGACGGTACCGAGCGGCCCCCGGAGCTGAGCGCCGCAGGAGAGGTCGATGAACCGATTGAACCGCATCGGAACGCTAGCGGTCCTGCTGCTGGCTGGCGTGCTCGCCACCGCTGCGCGCGCGCAGCAGACCGAAACGGAAAACTGGCACAAGGTGCGCGAGGCCCAGTTCGCCGGCCGAACCTTCGAACAAGGTGCCGATCAGGTCGTCACGCTCGAGGCGCCGAACCGCGCCGAGGATGCCGCGGTCGTGCCGATTTTGATTCACGCAGCGCAGCCGCAACAGCCCGACCGCTGGATCAAGAAGATCTATCTGGTGATCGACAAGAATCCCTCACCGTTGGGCGCCGTTTTCACGCTCACGCCCGACAGCGGGCGGGCGGACATCGAGACCCGGATCCGCATCGAGGACTACAGCTGGGTGCGCGCGGTCGCCGAGATGCAGGACGGCAAGCTGTACATGGCGATGAAGTACGTGAAGGCATCAGGAGGCTGCTCGGCGCCGGCCGGCAAGGACATGGAAGCAGCGCTGGCCCGCCTCGGGCGAATGAAGATCCGCACCGACGGCGACGTCCGCCTGAACCAGCCGAACCTGGTCGAGCTGATGATCAGCCACCCGAACACCTCGGGCCTGGCGATGGACCAGGTCACGCGGCTGTACGCCCCGCCCCGATTCGTTCGGACCGTACAGGTGAGCTACGCCGGCAGGCCGATCCTGAGCGCCGACGTGGATTTCACGATCAGCGAGAACCCGAACTTCCGCTTCTACTTCGAGCCACGGGCGGACGGCGACCTGAAGGCCGAGGTAGTGGACTCGAGCAACGCGACCTTTGAAACATCGCTCGCGGTCCGCAGCGCCGTGGCAAGCGGCTCCTGAGGACTACTTGGGCACGCCGCAAATCTTGCGAGCGTCGGCGTCGGCGTCGCGGTAGCGCTTGGCGGCAGCGCGCTCCTCGGGACCATCGCGGAACAGGCCCATCCCTTCGCCGGGCATTCCCTGATAGCGCGCGATCGTCGACGAGTCGATGTATTCGTCGTATGTGAGCTTCTGTGCGATCGAATCGATCGCGCACGAGCACTTGTAGATATATGCGTTCGACGCACCTGGGTTCGACGAACCGTTGCGGTACATGCACTCCAGCACGAACTGGACGCGGTCGGCCGTCGGATAGTCGTAAGCGAACGCCTGGGGTGCGGCGCCAGCCAGAGCGATGCCGATGGCAGCGATGGCAGCGCTCGATAAGCGCATTTGCATGAGGGGTTTCTCCGTGGATTGCTTTGCGGTCTCGCGCTTGCGCGCGGCTCGGACAGCGATCGCAATTATTGCGCAGTTGCCGCTGTGCGCGCTTGCGGCCGAATTCGCACCTCTACAGCAGATCGCGCCCGGCGTGTTTGTCCAGAGGGGAGCGGATCAGGCGCCCTCGACCGCCAACCGCGGTGCAGTCGCCAACCTGGGAGTGCTGGTCGGTACAACGGGAGTGATCGTGGTGAACACTGGAAGCAGCGCCGCGCACGGGGCGGCGTTGCTGGCCGCGGTGGCGCGTCTGACCGATCGGCCTGTCGTGCTGGCGATCGACACCCAGGCCAGCCCGGACCAGGTGCTCGGCAACGTCGCGTTCCGTGCGCGCGGCATTCCGGTGCTCGCGCATCGGGCAACCGATGGCTTCATGCACGAACACTGCGACTCCTGCATCGCAGACGTGAAGGCCACCGCCGACAACGACGCGCTCGACGCCACTAAGGTCGCCTGGCCGAGCCGGTTGATCGACGGCAGCCAGAGCATCAGCGCGGGCGGGCGGATGGTTCGGATCCTATATTTCGGATGGGCCGAGCGGCCGGGCTCGCTCGCTGTGCTCGATCCGAAATCGGGTGTGCTGTTTGCCGGGAACCTGGCGAGCTTCGAGGTCGTGCCGCAAACGCACCTCGGCCGGCTGGACAACTGGATCGCAGCACTGGGCGAATTGCAGGACCTGGCGCCCGCGATCGTCGTTCCCGGCCACGGGCCGCCGGGGCCATCGGCGCAGCTTGCGCAGATGCGCGGCTACCTGCAAGGCCTGCTCGACGGCGTGCGCGCGGCGTACCAGCGTGGCGATGGCTTGATGGAAACGGTCGAAGGACTGCAGCTGCCCGAGTACCGCGGCTGGGCGCTGTACGACTCGCACCATCGGCGCAACGTGCATTTCGCCTATCTGCTGGTCGAGCAGGAAGACCTGCAGAAGTAGCACTCGCTACCGCCGCGTCTCCTGATTTGGGACAAAAACTACCGCATCGTGCCGATCGTAAAAGGCCCCGAGCGGCAGTGTGTGCGAACGTCGCTGCCGCATGGGCGTGGATCGAGCTGAGGCGACAGGCACACTCGGACTTCCTCGAGCTGAGACCAACGGCAGCTCAGCGCGAGCGAGCTGCTCGGAAGCTTCGGATTGGCCTTGACGAACGCGGCGACAATCTGCGAGGCCGTCATCGAGTGCGGCGCCTGCCCGTCGAACTCGGCCGGGATCGACAGGCGCCCGAGGGCGCGGATCAGCGTCAGGAAGTAGTCGCGCGGCGGCAGGCCGCTGCAGGTTCCGTGCGCGGCCCACTCGTGACGGATCAGCCGCTCGTCCGGAATCACGTCCTTGGCACGCTCGATCGTCTGTGGATCCAACTCGGCCACGCTGGTGCAGTGTTCGGGACCGCCGCCGGCGGCGTACTGCGGCCACAGCCCGTGCGCGACGAAGCCTCGCCGCGCGCCGCATTCGGCGCGGTCGGCCGGATGTGATGCGCAGAAGGTCGGGGCCCACGACAGCGCAAGCACGTAATAGTCGAAGCCCGGGGCATCGGCCGGCGCCTGCGAATAGGCAAAACCGCGCTTGTCGAAGTCCTGTGTGTCGGCTGCCGCCTGTGCCGCGGCGACCGCAAGCAGGAAAAGGGCTGCCGCCGCACCGAGGATCGCGCGCCTCACCCGGCCGCCTCTTGCCGGGCTGGCGACTCGACTCCGAGCAGCTTGTGCACCTTGGTCGACGTGGTCGTGTACTGCAGGTGGACAGGCTTGTTCGGGAACACGTAGCGTGCCGCGCCGAACGCCGCCAGCGCGGCCTCGTGGAAGCCCGACAGGATCAGCTTCTTCTTGCCTGGATAGATACTGATGTCGCCCACTGCGAACACGCCGGGGACGTTCGTTTCGAACCGCTCGGTGTCGACCGCGACCGCCCGGCGCTCCAGATCCAGACCCCACTCTGCGATCGGGCCAAGTCGCGGAGTCAGGCCGAAGAACACCAGCAACGCCTCCAGCGGCACCCGTTCGACCTGCCCGTCGGCGGTGCGGGTCACCTGCACCGCCGCCAGACCCCCTCCGTTACGTTCGAATCCCGTTACCTGCCCGATGATCAGCCGCATGCGCCCGGCCGCTTCGAGCTCGCGCATCTTCGCGACGCTGGACGGCGCGGCGCGAAACTCGTCGCGCCGGTGCACCAGCACCAGGCTCGCGGCCGAGCGCGCAGCGTCCTTCCCAAAGTTCAGCAGCCAGTCCAGCGCCGAATCGCCGCCGCCTGCGATCAGCAGGCGCTTGCCCGTGAACTCGGCCGGATCGCGCACGCGGTAGAACAACTGTGCGTTCTCGAAATCGGCAATGCCATCGACACGCAGCCGGCGCGGCTCGAAGGCACCGACGCCGGCTGCGATGATCACGGTGCGCGTCAGGAAGCGGGTGCTGCGCGACGTTTCCAGCAGGAAGCGTCCATCGCCCTGGTGCTGCAGCGAGGTGACCGTCTGCCCGAGATGGAAGCCCGCGTGGAACGGCGCGATCTGCTTCAGCAGCGATTCCGTCAGTTCGCGCCCGGAGCAGACCGGTACCGCCGGAATGTCGTAAATCGGCTTGTCCGGATACAGCTCCATGCACTGGCCGCCGACGCGCGGGAGCGAATCGACGACGTGCGCGCGAATCTCCAGAAGCCCCAGCTCGAACACCTGGAACAGGCCCACGGGACCTGCGCCGATCACGACCGCATCAGTCTGGATCGGCTCGGCTCCGGCCGGATCGTGCATCGACATCGTTGGCAGGTTACACGGGAATGCTCGGCGCGAATTTGCTCCGGTGCGTCGAGAAGAAACTGCGCACGTTTCGAACGTTCTCCTGGCCACTTAGCACGCGGTGCGCGAAGGCGTGGTACGCGGCCGTGTCGGCGACGTACACCACCAGTACGAAATCGGGCCCGGCAGACACCCGGTAGCACTGCTGCACGGCCGGCTCGCTCGCGAGGCGCTGCTCGAATCGCTCCAGCAGCTCCGCCGACTGGCGCTCGAGCGTGACTTCGACGATCGCAGTCAGCCCGCTCGGAAGCGCCTGCGGCGATACGACCGCGATCTGCCTCTCGATCACTCCCTGCTCCACCAACCTGCGCACGCGCCGCAGACAGGTAGGTGCGGAGACATGGACCCGCTCGGCGAGCTGCTGGTTCGTCAGCGCGCAGTTCTGCTGCAACGTGTTCAGGATCCGACGGTCGGTGTCGTCTAGCGGAATCATCAGCGAAGTTGGAAATTCCAATACCATCTCGTGTAATTATATTTCATACGAGGTTTATGTAGAAATAATGAGTCAATCCTTGGCAGATTCCGCAAATTCATTTCCCGCGGCTCAGCTTAGGATCCGCCGAAGCACGAACTCGGCGGGGGATTTCCATGTGTGGAATCGTCGGCGCGGTTGCGCAAAGAAACATCGTCCCGACGCTGGTAGAAGGCCTGCGCCGGCTGGAGTACCGCGGCTACGACTCCTGCGGCGTCGCTGTTCACGTCGACGGCGAACTGAAGCGGCTGCGCAGCGTCGCGCGCGTGGCCGAACTGAACCATCAGGTCGAGTCGCTCTCCTCCTTTCTGGGAATCGCGCACACGCGCTGGGCGACTCACGGCGCGCCCACGACGGCCAACGCGCACCCGCACGTATCGGCCGGCCCCGGCATTCCGATCGGCGGCGTTGCGCGGCGCGCGCGCATCGCGCTCGTCCACAACGGCATCATCGAGAACTACGAAGGCCTGCGCGAGGAGCTAAAGGCGAGCGGCTACGCGTTCGAAAGCCAAACCGATACCGAAGTGATCGCCCATCTGATCGATCACTATTACCAGGGGGATCTGTTCGCGGCGGTGCAGGCGGCTGTGCCCAGGCTGCAGGGTGCCTACGCAATCGCGGTGTTCTCCCGCGAAGAGCCCCATCGCGTGGTCGGCGCTCGCTCGGGCAGTCCGCTCGTGATCGGGCTCGGTGCCAACGAAAACTTCCTGGCGTCGGACGCGCTCGCGCTGGCGGGCGTGACGGACCGCTTCATCTATCTGGAAGAGGGCGACGTCGCCGATCTGCAATTGGGACGGGTCTGGCTGGCCGATCGCAACGGGCAGCCGGTGCAGCGGCCAGCACGCACGCTAAACGCCTTTTCGAACGTGGTCGAGCTGGGCCCGTACCGGCATTTCATGCAGAAGGAGATCTTCGAGCAGCCCAAGGCGATCGCCGACACGCTCGACCAGGCGATCGCGATCGACCCGCTGCTGTTCGGAGAAGAGGCGGACGACGTTCTGCACGGGATCGACCGGGTGCTGATCATCGCGTGCGGCACCAGCCACTACGCCGGCTGCGTGGCGCGCTCCTGGATCGAATCGATTGCGCAGGTGCCGACCGAGGTCGAGATCGCCAGCGAGTACCGCTACCGCGCGTCAGTGCCCGATCCGGCCACGCTGGTAGTGGCCGTCTCGCAGTCGGGCGAGACCGCCGACACGCTGGCGGCGCTGCACCACGCCCGCGCGCTCGGCATGGAGTGCACGCTCGGCGTCTGCAACGTGGCGGCCAGTGCGATGGTGCGCGAAACCAGGCTGCAGTTTTTTACGCGCGCCGGAGTGGAGATCGGCGTGGCGTCGACCAAGGCGTTCACCACGCAACTGGTCGCGCTGTACCTGCTGGCAGCAACGCTCGCCAAGGTCAAGGGGCGGCTGACGGCGGAACACGAGCGCGCGGTAGTGCGCAGCCTGCGCCATCTTCCGGCCGCAGTGCAGAGCGTGCTGGCGCTGGAGCCGAGCATCATCGCCTGGACCGACGTGTTCGCGCGCAAGGAGCACGCCCTGTTCCTCGGGCGCGGGATGCATTTTCCGATCGCGATGGAGGGAGCGCTCAAACTGAAGGAGATCAGCTATATCCACGCCGAGGCCTATCCGGCCGGCGAGCTCAAGCACGGTCCGCTCGCGCTCGTGACGGACCAGATGCCGGTGGTCACGGTGGCGCCGAACGACCAGCTGCTGGAGAAGCTCAAGAGCAACATGATGGAGGTGCGTGCGCGCGGCGGCCAGCTGTTCGTTTGCGCCGACGCCGACACTCGCATCGAGGCGAGCGACGGCGTGCATGTCCTGCGCCTGCCGGAGCACTACGGCGACCTGTCGCCGCTGCTGCACGTGATACCGCTGCAGCTGCTCGCCTATCACACCGCGGTTGCGCGCGGCACCGACATCGACAAGCCGAGGAACCTGGCCAAGAGCGTGACGGTGGAGTAGATGCAAGTGCGTCGGCGGGATTGGGCGGGTCAGGTTCGCGCCACGCTGATCGGCCTGACGGCGCTTTCGAGCGCCCCTACCTATCCACTGTTATGGGCTTTGGTGCTCTGTTCGCGCAGGTTTTGACGACGTGGCGGCTACTCGCTCTCTTTGACGACGGGGACCGCGGGATCGGCCAAGCGCAGCATGGCATTGCGCTCGGTCTCGCAGGCTTGCAGGTTCCCGCGGTTCTTCACCGCGCACGCGGCAAAGGCGACCTTGGCCGCTTGGAGTGGATCGGGGGCGGTGGCGTCGGCCTTTTCGGCCGCCGACGGTTGCTGAATCGGCGCCGCGGTGGCGGGCGCGCTTCCATCTGCTGATGCCGAGCCCGCCCACATGACGATGCCTAATATGAAGCCCAATGCGATCCTCTTCATTCGATGCTCCACTGGATGCTTCAAGGTAGCGCAACCCAACCTCGATTGATTGACGCGAAAGCCCCTGACTTGCAAGGAACCTCCACACTTTCGCCTACGCAGTTGGCGGTGAGTGGCGACTTAGTGCGTCCGCGCTGCAGGCTCGTCCTTGGTGAGGCGCAGCTCGACCCCGATCGAATCGGCTGCGATTTCGCAGCCACCGAACCGACTCTGGCTTGCCATCCTCAGCAGATCGTCTCTTGAATACGCGCGCTTGATCAGCATGTTGCGGAAAGTCCATCCGGTGATCCATGCGTCGATTCCGTTGCGACCGCTGCCGCGCACATAGGCATCGATTTCATCGAGCGAGACATCCTTGCGAAGATCCGCGATCCGCGCGGCCACCCGGCCGCAGCACCCGGTGCATCTCGTCGAGCGCTTTGACGGGCTCCGAGAAGTTCTTGAAGGCGGCCGAGCAATAGACGAAATCGATGGACTCGCCGCCAAACGGCATGTCCGACGCGTTGCCCAGGCGAAAGTCGATCGCGACGCCGGCGCGCACCGCCTGAAGGCTCGCGATCTCGACGAAAGTCCGACTGATGTCGAGGCCCGCGATCCTGAAGTCGCCGAGCTTCGCCAGCTCAATCGCGAAATACCCAGGGCCTGGTGCAACTTCCAGGACGTGTGCGCCAGGGCGCAGCTGGCTCGCAACACTTTCCGCCTGGCGGCGGAAATCCTCCAGATCGTGGTGGCGGGTGCGCGCATACCATTTTGCAACCAGGCCTTCCATTCCGGCGCCCTTCCAGGGCTTCCGAGGTGGTGCTTGCATCCGTTTGCTCCCTTCGATGATTGGACTAATATCACAGAACTGCAGCATCTTAATAATGCAGATATATGCCGTCAAGACCCAAGGGCGGGACACCCTGTCGGCGCGAACTGCTCAACCGGTTATGGGATCTGGGCAGGACGATGAGCACCCAGACCGTCTTCCTTCATCAAGCCATCGCCCAGAGCGTCGGACTGAACGCCACGGATACCAAGTGCGTCGATTTGATTCTGCGGGCGCCGGAAGGGACCGTGACCGCGGGTTGGCTTGCCGAAACGACGGGCCTGACCACCGGAGCGATCACCCATGTGCTCGACCGGCTCGAGCAGCGACAGGTCGTCGAGCGTGTGCGCGACCCGCGCGACCGGCGCAAGGTATTCGTCCGCGTGCGTCTGGAGAGTCTGCAGCCGCTGCTTCCCAAGTACGAAGCGATCGGCCGTGCCTACATGCAGGTGCTGGAGAAATTCACCACCGAAGAGCTGGAGCTTATTTGCACCTACCTGGAACGCACTTCGGTCGTGTCGCAAAGCGAACTGGCGAAGATGATTTCGGCCAATCGGCTCAAAGCGTGACCCCTACCGCGCCGCGGTTGCGAAGCGAGTAGCCGAGCAGACAAAAACGTGCCAAGCCCGTAGCCGCCATATCGCGACCCAGACCAGGAAATACGCAATGCCTCCGAGAACTCCGTCGGCGACTTCCCAGGACGCTCCGAGAGCATAAGCAAGCTGGGCAACCTCGAGGCGGAGGATATTGAACACCAACAGTGTGACTCCCGCCACGAGAATCCGGAAACCATTGCGCGGTAGCGATCGACCCGGGTCCCAGAGGAGAGGTAGCGATCCGAAAAAGACATCGACAAAGGTACAGGAGACGACAAACTTTACTTCGGTCCCTTGCACTCGGATGGTGTCAAACGAGATCCGAGCGGTGTCCATACCGAGCACCGCAGACAGATGCGAAACCGCTTCTGACGTTAGAAATCTCAGCCACTCCCAGCTGAACTCGTGTGCAATCACCACAAACACTGCGACCAGGCACGTCCGGATCAGAAAATCGCGAGTAAATCGCAGCTCGATGAAACGCGGCGAAGACAAAGACGGTGTCACCGCAATGCCCTCCTTCTGCGGTGCCACAAACCTGCAACGCTCCACACTGCCATCAAAGCAAGGAACGTGACGAGAGCGACATCGCTTCCGCCTCCGGTTCTGGGGCCAATACTGCCGTCGCCGCAATACATGTCAGTGGTCTGAATATGATGAGCGTTATCGAAGGCCGGCCCGCATGGCACCCCGGCCGGACAACTGGTGCTGCAATCGATATTGTCGTTCAGGATGTTGCCGCACCAGGCGTGGAAAGCTCCACTCGTGTCGGTTATTCCCGGCAGCGGAATCACGCATTGCTTCGCCAAGGTTGACGTATTCAGGCAGAGAAGCTCGCCTGTCGGGCAAACACACGCGCTGGTGTTCCATGGTCCCCAGTTGCCGCCAGCGTTGCAAGTGCGGCTCTGGGTACCGGATTGCCCGCCGGTACAGTTTTCGGTTTCGGTTGTTCCAACAGGGAATATGGATCCGTTGTCCGTACAGGCCGCGTCGCACTTGCCGAAGTCGGGGGGGCTGCTCCAAGTGTTTTGAGCTACGCAGATCTCGGTCCCGCAATTCGGCAGCCCGGGCCCGATGACAGGCGATACCGAGGGACACGCGGCTGTGCCTACCTGTCCCGCAGGGCAGGGAACGAACTGCTTGCCTCCAAGCGGGACGGTTACTCCAGAATTGTCAAGGCACGTCGGCGCGACCGACTGGGTGCACAAGCTGAAATCGGGGCTGCTCCAAGTGTTTTGAGCAATGCAGATTTCCGTTCCGCAATTTGGCAACCCGGGCCCGACGACCGGAGATATGGGGGGACAGGCGCTTGTACCGACTTCTCCCGCAGGGCAAGGAACGAATTGCTTGCCTCCGATCTGGACGATCCCGCCGGCGTTGTCCGTGCACGTCGCGGGGGCCGACGTCAATTCGAACGCGGTGCCGTTGTTGGAGGTACCACCGGCGACGGTCGTGCCGTACACGTTGCCTGCCGTATCGATCAGCAACCCGCCGTACGGATAGCCGCCATCGGTCTGGCCGGTGAATGTGTAAAGGACCGTCTGTGGCCACGGTGCGTTCGCGGCGGCAGTCAATTTGTATACGACGCCGCTGGGGGAGATACCGCCACCCCCTTGGTAACCGCCGCCGGTGGTGGTGCCGTAGAGATTGCCGGCCGAATCCATCACCACCCCCGACTCTGGAGTACCACCGTCGGCGGCGCCGGAAAACGTATACAGCAGCGTCTTAGTCCAAGGCGCGGTCGCAGAGCGCGTCAGCATGAACACGGTGCCGCAACCCCCGACGCCGCAGCCGATGCCACCACCAATCGTCGTGCCGTACAGATTTCCGGATGCGTCGGCGATAGGACCGTTCGGAGCGGCACCGTCGGCGCCGCCGGCAAAGCTGTAAAGGACTGTCTCGGGCCATGGTGCCGCTGCTGACCGCGTCAGCATGAAGACGAGGCCAGCCGAGGACGCGCCGCCCGACGTCAAGGTGCCGTACAGATTGCCTGCCGCGTCGAGAATGAGCGGCTCCTGTGGCAGCCCGCCTGCGGCACCGCCGGCAAACGAGAACAGCAGCGTCTTGGGCCAAGGCGCGCTCGCAGATCGCGTCAGCATGAAGACAGTGCCAGAAAAAGAAGCGCCGCCCTGAAACGTCGTGCCGTATAGGTTCCCGGATGGGTCGGCCACCAGCGCGGCGAGCGGTCTGCTGCCATCCGTGCCGCCGGCGAAGTTGTACAGAACTGTGATCGGCCAGGGCGTCGTCGCCGAGGGCGACAACATGAAGATGTTGCCATTGCCGGCGCTGATGTCTCCGGTCGTGGTGCCATAGAGGTTCCCGGCCGCATCGGAGATCAACGCTGAATAGGGCACGGAGCCGTCCGCGCCCCCGGTGAACGAGTACAACACCGTCTCGGTGTACGAGCCGCCGGCATTCGCCGTCAGCTTGAACACCGTACCGAAATTGTTGGTCCCACCTCGGGTAGTCGTTCCGTACAGATTGCCGGCCGCGTCCGAAATCAAGTTGGCGAACGGCTCGGAGCCGTCCGGCGAGCCGGCGAACGGATGCAACGTGATCAGGGTCAGAGCCTGAGCCTGCGCCGCGGTGAGAATAAACGAGCCCGCGAACATCAGCGCAGCGAGTCTGCGCGCGCAAGCGTTCCGTTTCATGTGTCTCCTCCATCCACCAAACCGCTAGCCGATTGTGAATCAGGCGTTGTCCCGAAACTAGCCGATCGGTCGATGCCCGCTTTCACGCGATACCGCGAACGCCAACTCACGACCGCTGGATGACGGACTTTCGGGTGGCTGTAAGATTCGACCCGCTGGAGGAGATGATGCTTTTGCGCCGCGTTGCGATCCTTGCCGCGTTTGTCGTGCTGGCCTTCGCGGCTGGCGCGCAGACGCCGCCTCCGCCTCCACCACCCGGGGCGGGAGCGACGGCGCCCGCGCCGATCCCGCAAGATCTGCTCGATTCGCTGCTGGCGCCGATCGCGCTGTATCCGGACGAACTGCTGACGCAGATCCTGATGGCGTCGACGTACCCGCTCGAAGTCGTCGAGGCGGCCCGCTTCGTCAAAGCCAACCCGAACCTCAGGGGCGCCGCGTTGGACGATGCGTTGAAGGACAAGACGTGGGACCCCAGCGTGCTGTCGCTAACGTCGTTCCCGCAGGTCCTGGACATGATGAACGACAAGCTGGACTGGACTCAGCAGTTGGGCGATGCTTTTCTCCAGGACCAGGCGGCGGTGATGAACACGGTGCAATCGCTGCGCTTGCGGGCACAGCAGGCCGGCAATCTGCAGTCGACCCCACAAGAGCAGGTTGTCGCCCAGGACGGCGACATTTCGATCCAGCCGGCGCAGCCCCAGTACGTCTACGTCCCGGTCTACAACCCGGTCGTGATCTATGGCCCCTGGTGGGCGCCGGAATATACGCCGTGGTTCTGGTACCCGCCGCCGATCTGGGGATACCCGCCCTACACCGGCGGAGCGCTGGTAGTCGGCTTCGTGTGGGGCGCCGCCTGGGCGATCACCGTAAACAATTGGGGCTGGTGCAGGCCGAACTGGCGCGGCCGTAGTGTGAACATCACGATCGTCAGGAACAACATCTGGGTCAACCGCCCCCGGTATCGGGACGAATACGGCGGTGGCGGCGGCGGCTGGAAGCACGACGTCGAGCATCGCCGCGGGGTAGCCTATCGAGACACCGTTACGCGGGACAAATACAGGCCGAGCGATCGCGGCGCAGTTCAGACGCGGGAAAACTATCGCGGCCGCGATAACACAGCCCGCCCCGGCCCTGCAGGCTCAGGCGGCAATGCATCTCGCCCGGTTACTGCAGAAGGTGGCAACGCCTCGCGCCCTGCGCGTGGAGGCGCCGAGAAAGTGGCGCGCCCCGGCGGCACGGTGTCACGTCCTGCAACTGGCAGCGCTGAAAACATGGCGCGCCCGGAAGGGGGAGGTGGCGGCACTGGCTCGCGACCTGGTGGCGGTGGCGCGACGAGGCCGTCGGCGCCTGTACCGCGGCCGTCGGCGCCCGAATCGCATCCGTCGACGCCCGCACCGCGCCCCTCCGCCCCGGAGACCCGGCCGATGCCCGCTTATCAGCCGGAAGCGCGCTCCCAAGTGCAGCGCGAAGAGGCGCGCGGCGCACAGAGCCGCGCCGCGGCCCAGCGCCCTGCTCCGGCCGCACCGCGAGCCGCGCCGGCTGCACCGCGACCTGCCCCGGCCGCCAATCGCGGCAATGCGGGTCAACGCCGGTGACGCGGTGATTGCGAGACCTGGACATCACGCGATGAAGATCCCACCCAAGTCCGTGCACACGAACGCAGCATCGGCGCTGCTGGCGGCGGTTGCGCTGGTTGCGATACCTGCGGGCGCGGCGGAGTCCCCGCCTCCGCCCGCAACCAAAGCCAGCAACGTCCACCTGCAAAGCAGCTACGCCTCTCCGGAGGAAGCCGCCAAGGCGCTGGCCGACGCAATGCGCTCGGACGAAAGGCGACAGATCTGGGGTGTCCTGGGCCCTGGTGCCGGAAAGCTGATCCACTCCGGGGATGCAGTGCAGGACGAAAAGGCACGCAAGGCGTTTATCGCTGCTTATGACCAGTCGGTGAAGCTCGAGCGTTCCGACGATGGCAAAGTGACTCTGCTGGTCGGTCCTGACGATTTCCCCTTTCCGTATCCGCTTGTGACGAAGGATGGCCGCTGGCAGTTCGACGCCAAGCAGGGAGACGAGCAGGTACTGAACCGCCGCATCGGTCACAACGAGTTGTCGGCGATCAAGGTGTGCCTCGCGTACGTCGACGCGCAACGCGAATATGCAGCCACGGAACGCAGCGCCAACGCGCCGCCGGAGTATGCGCAAAAGCTGACGAGCTCGCCTGGCAAGCACGACGGCCTGTACTGGGAGGCCAAGGACGACGAGACGCCAAGCCCCCTGGGGCCCCTGCTCGCGCACGCGCGCAGCCAGGGCTACGGCCCACAGAGTCCCGACGCAGCGCCCTATCACGGCTACTACTACAAGATTCTCACCGGCCAGGGAAAGGACGCGACCGGTGGTGCTTACGACTACATCGTCAACGGCAAGATGATCGGAGGCTTCGCGCTGGTGGCCTATCCGGCGCGATGGGGTCGGTCCGGAGTGATGACCTTCATTTGCAGCCACCAGGACATCGTCTACGAAAAGAACCTCGGACGCGAAACGGCGGCCATCGCTTCAAAGATGACGCAGTTCGATCCGGACGCCAGCTGGGTCAAGTCCAAAGACCAGTGATATCCGCTGTCGGCTAATCCTTCTGACCGACTGGCCCCAGAGCCTGCCCGGCGGGATAGGCTTGGCGCACTTGCGGGCGGCTGCCTGCAATCGGAAGAGGGAAACTACGATGCGCAGAGCGACAAGGATCGCCCTCGCTGCGGGCGCCGCTCTGGCACTGGCGGCCTGCGGCGGCGGCAGTTCGACACAGGCGGCCAACACCGCTGTGGCCGAAGGTGCGCTGATCTACAACCCACCGTTCCGGGTGGGATCGGTCACCGCGGCCGACTTCACGGCGAGCCTGACCTCGCAAGCCGCAACGAGCTCGGCAGCAGCGCAGCTGCTGACGGTGCTGACCGGCGGCCACCTGCTGCCGCTGCCGTGCGGCGTGGACTTTTATTACATCGAGTACTACACGGTCGGCGGAGCCGGCGAGTCCACTACTGCCTCGGGCGCCCTGATGGTGCCCACGGGACTGCCCGTCTTGTGCTCAGGAAAGCGCCCGATCGTGATGTATGCGCACGGCACGAGCGTGGAGCATTCGTATAACCTCGCCGACCCGAATGACAGCAGCAACCCGGCGTCCGCCGAGTCCAGCCTGATCGCGACGATCTTTGCTGCGCAGGGCTACATCGTGGTCGCGCCGAACTACGCGGGCTACGACACTTCGTCGCTCCCGTATCACCCGTGGCTGAACGCCGATCAGCAATCGCAGGAAATGATCGATGCCTTGACTGCGGCGCGCTCGGCGCTCGGCAAGATCCCGGCGGCCGGCACTCTCGACAACGGCCAACTGTTCCTGACGGGGTACTCGCAGGGCGGGCACGTCGCGATGGCGACGCTGCGCAAGATGCAGGCGAAGTCGATGCCGGTGACTGCCGCGGCGCCGATGTCGGGGCCGTACGCGATGGAGGCTTTCGTCGATGCAGTCATCTTCGGCAAACCTTTCATTTTTTCGACCCTGTTCATGCCGCTGTTGCCGATCAGCTATCAGCATGCGTATCACAACGTCTACAACGCCACTACGGACGTATTCTCACCGACCTATGCCACGGGAATCGACACGCTGCTGCCGACCAACCTGACCGAAACTCAGCTGATCACGGAAGGCAAGCTGCCGCTGTCGGCGCTGTTCGACAGTACGACTCCGGTGACCGGCAACGCGACGCTGGACGCGGAGCTCGCAGTGCCGAGCAATCCATTGTTCGCGGCGGGGTTCGGCCACCCCTCTCTGATCAACAACGACTTCCGATTGCAATACGCGCTGGATGTCGTGGCGAGCCCGGATG
>Ga0187846_10000242_pt1 | contig 33195 bp, 59 predicted proteins | sample TC_taG_FD_161473 | JGI IMG/M metagenome (GOLD analysis project Ga0187846, IMG submission 161473) | Biofilm microbial communities from the roof of an iron ore cave, State of Minas Gerais, Brazil - TC_06 Biofilm (v2) | ecosystem: Environmental > Terrestrial > Deep subsurface > Cave > Wall biofilm... | reverse complement strand
ATATTCACTTTCCTCGGTATTATCCTTATATAGTTCTACAAACGGAAAAATAACCATAGGCAATGCTATGCTATAAAGTTTATATTCTGGAAACTCCTCTTGACTTTGTTCTTTTTTTGTGGTAAAATAACAGAAAAGAAGGGGAGAAGCGGTGAGCCAACTCGAACTGATTGCGCCCATTCTGTCGGATTCGCAAGTCAAGGTGATACTTGACCCCACCAACTCTGCTTGCCCATTTCATAACTATATAGGCAATAGGGAAGCCGTTGAAATCGCTTTGGATCTTGCTTTTTCTGCTTTCTCTAACCGCACTACGCTTCTGGAAACGGGAGAGCAAGTTTGTGTTCGTGAATGCAATAAGCGGATTGCTTTGTTAGGGCCTCCAGGCACGGGTAAAACCTTATTCGCCAAGACCTTTACTCAAGTTCTTGAACTTCCTTTCATTGAAACGGATGCTGCTCGTCTTACGAATGCAGCGAAGTTGTTTGAGTTTATCAACAGCGTTCTTATTGAACACGAAATCCCCCTTGTCGCTTTGAGGGAAGTTGGTGGGATTAGTCACTATCTCGTTCCACCTTCGGTGCTCTTCATCGATGAGGTTCACGGATTGCGAGGGGCAACCCAAGATTCCCTTCTCAAAATGCTGGAAGGCAATGATGGACGACTCATTTTGTCCAGTTCTGTCCTTGATTGTAAGCGGATGTGTGTAATCGTAGCGACTACGGATAAGGGAAAACTTCGCCCGGCTTTCAAGCGTCGTTTTATAAAGATTACACTCAAGCGGCATACAACTGAAGAGTTGGCTCAAATCGTGCGCAATGCGTTTAGTTGGAACTTCAAGGATTGTATGGCTGTTGCTGAACGAAGCCCTAATGCTGGAGAAGCATTGGAACTAGCCAAGTCGGTGCTGTCCAGTAGTAATCGCACTCATAAAAGTATTACTGCCACAATCCCAATCATTGCTGAACGATTGGGGATTGACGATGATGGTATAAACTCCGTAGCAATAGCAGTGTTGGAGTTGCTTCAAGGCGAAGACAATGGCTTGTCTCGTAAGGCAATCTGCGCTGCTTTATCCATTGAAGAAGACGAGTTTGTGAATGATTGCTTGCCGTTCCTAATGGCGAACAACAAACATCAGGCTTATATTACCATTTCTAATCGGCATCGCATTAGTGAAGCGGGGAAAAAGTTCTTGAAACAAAGGGGGAAGAAATGAGAATGGCGGTTTTCGTTATGCTGATGATAACCTTGGTGTTGATTGCTTGTATAGGGATGGGAGCACGCATTGAGGCTTTGGAAATGAAAGTCCAAAGATTGGAAGGTAAAGTTTATACGCTCCAACAAACTAATCAAACGCCCTAGTGATTGAAAGGGGGAAAAATGAGAAACTTGTTGAGGCTGTTTTTTAGAAAACCAAGAACTTGTTGGAGTTGTGGCCATATCTTCCTTGACTATAAACTTTATTGGCGCTGCCCAAAGTGTCGTGCTCCCGAATTTCCGGCACCTAAAACCAATCAAACGCCCTAATGATTGAAAGGGGCTTGCTGTGAAAAACATTGACCTTTACCAACAGGCAACGCAGAAGATTATTGAAGCCATTGAAAGTGGTTCTACCTTGCCTTGGAGAAAGCCGTGGGGTTATAAGCAAGTTCGGCAAGGCGAGAAGATAGTTATTGTTCCCACCAACATTGCCCCGGTCACTATGCCCCAAAATGCGAAGACAAAAAAGTGTTATAGGGGCATCAATGTCCTTTTTCTTTGGCTTACGGCTTACTCCAAGGGCTACTCTTCTAATCTTTGGGGCACCGCAAAGATGTGGAAGGAACTATGCGGAACGCCTCTTTCTAATCAAAAACCTACTGAGATTTGTTTTTACTTTTTTATCCCCAGAACAAACAAAGCAGGGAAGGAAACAAGGATTCCCTTTCTTCGTTTTTATCAAGTTTATAATCTTGACCAAATCTACGGATGCTTCTCGTTGAGAGCGTCCTTGAAACCACGCATTTTCAATAGTCTTGATTTCACTCCTGCTGAAGAAGTAATCAAAGCGTGTAAAGCCAAGATTATCTGGGGTGGCAATGAAGCAGCGTATAGTCCTGATTTAGATTGTATTCGTATGCCCGAAAAAGGTTTCTTTGAAACTCAAATCGGCTATTACACAACTCAACTTCATGAACATATCCATATGAGTGGACACAAGAAACGATTGAAGAGAACTTTCGGCATCAAGGGATCAGAAACTTATGCCTTTGAGGAACTTGTTGCTGAACTTGGAGCGTGCTTTCTTTGTTCTATGTTAGAAATTCCCGAAGCATTACATCAAATGCCTCAACACGCCAGTTATATCAAGGATTATTTGAGCTTGTTGAAGAGCGACCCTCGTGCTATTTTCAAGGCTTCGTCTCTGGCTTCCAAGGCTGCTGATTTTATCTTGAAGCAAAAGAAGTAATCTGTTAGGATGAAGGTATGTATGCTCTTCCTGCTGGACACCGAACCTTTGTTGGGCCTGAAGCAATCCTCTACACAGTAGCAGTATTGGAATATGCCCGTTGGTTAGTAGAAAAACCGGGCCATCCTATTCTTGTTCACGCTAATGAAAGATTTGGGAAACTAAAGGCAGATAGCCAACTCTGTTGTTTATCTAACCTTACCGATGCTTTACTAAAAGACACTCCAGACCTTCGGCTTTTTACTTGGAGCAATGCTACTCTTGATGCTGTAATGGGTTGGATTTCTTTTAGGGTGTTGGAAGAAGTAGAGTATCAAAAAGTTGGCGAAAGTGATAGTCACAAATGGAGAAAGCGGCTTATTGATACTTGGAACTACATGGGCGGGCCTTTTCCAATAGAACTCGATTCCACTAATGTAAAACAATGGGAAAAACTGCTAAATAATGTTGCATCTCTCTGGTTATGGGATGCGGCTCACCTGAAACAAAGCGCCATTAGTGGTTCTTATCCTGATATGAACCCTATTAGTATAAAGTTGTCTCGGAAGCATTTGCTCGAAGACCTGAAGACATTTGTGGAAAAAGTTTAGAATATGCTCTTGGTTGAAACTATAATAAAAAAAACTAAAAATAAAGGTATTGGTTTGTTTGCGAATGAGTTTATTGCTAAAGGAAAAATCTTCTGGATTTATGATGACGATTTTGTGAAAACTTGGACTTTACAAGAAGTAGAAAAAATGTATGAACTTCAAAGAAAGTTTATGTATAAATATGCTAGTGTTATGAATGATCTTTGGTACTTGTGCCTAGATGATTGTAGATTTATAAACCACTCCAATCGCCCAAATACAGATGTTGTAGATAGGCAAGGCAGCGCTTGTGTAGCGCTGAGAGATATCCGAAAAGGCGTAGAGATTACCTGTGATTACAGGAAGATATGCAATTTGGTTCGAGATAGACCTTCTTTTTTTCTAAGATTCAGCAAATGAGCGGAAAGGGGCGGTTACAGACGGAGAAATCCGCCGCCATGCCGAAGACCTACCGCTCTAAACTCCTCTTGAAATCACTTTTATAAATGTTATAATGGTACAGGCGGTTTATTTCCTAATCTCAAGGAGAATCTTCTTGTGTTTGTTTCTCAACAGCCAGAACCAGAAAAGCCAAAACAGAAGATTTTCTGTAATAAATGTGGGCATTATCTCACGCCTACTGCCCAGAAAATGAACGATTGGAATGGCTCGCCAAGAGTTTGTGTTTTTTGTGATGAAATGCCTACTGATGTTCGCATGGCTACAATGGCGAACTCTGCTGTTCTTTTTCATCAACTTATGAAAGGCAATCTGCTGCCTGGAATGCCATATCAGCAGTTTTATGTTTGGGCTCAAAAACTCTTACAGCAATGTAAGGTAGTCCAAAAACATAAGTTAAACCAAATGGCTTTGAATAATGTTTATGTTGAGCGAGAACTTGATAAGAAGATTTTAGCCGCTATCAAACTTGCTGCTCGCCAAAGATTTGAGTTTGCTCTCGTTATGAGATTAGGTGGGCTTGTAGCAATGGGGGTAAAACCCGCTTATATTCAAAACTTCTTTGATGCTGTTTGTGGAGATATGATGGGGGATATGGAGTTCAAGTTGGAGGAAGCGGCATAAGTATGGCTCGGTTTAGAGTAAGTGCGAATCTTGTTTGGGATGTTGAGTGTTTTTCAGGGCCAAAAGAGGCTCGTGAAATGGCTCAAAAGCAGTTAGATGAACTGCTTGCTGCTTCCCCTTTTGGCTCACTGGTGAAAGGGCATATTGGTCTTAATCGTCTCAAAGATAAACTCTCTGACCTTCGTTTAGGTGAGTTCAAGCCAGAAGAAGTGCTTCCTTTCATTACTATCAAGAAAAGTGAAAGAGAGTATAGAGTCGGTAATAGAGTTTATACGGTTCGTATGAACTCCCACCGATATCATTGTTTTGCTCGTGACCCGAAGTGTGCTGCTTGTGGAATAGTTGGAACAAAAATGATGCTGGAGCGGCACACTACAGATACTCAACCACACTTCAACTTTTATGCTGAAGAAAATAGCCATTTGGTTTTGATGACCAAAGATCACATTATTCCTGTTACGAAGGGTGGAGAAGACAGGATGGAAAACTATCAAACCCTTTGTAGTGTTTGTAATGGATTGAAAGGGTCGGCACGCATTGACCTTGCTGCTATTTTAGAACTCCGGCAGATTTTCAATCAAATGAAAGCGGCTGGCGCTACAAGTAAGGTGATTCACGTTGCTGTTCAAGAAGCCCGGCTACGATTGGGTGGAGTTGATCCTAAACTAAATGTTGAAGAACGCCGTATGCTTTTGGCGAAAAAGAAGGGAGAAGAAGCGATTCTTTTTACTAACTCTCCAATCAACATTTATCTAACTCCAGAAGGACAATACAGAGGAAAGTCCAACTTTGAGACAATAGGAGTAGAATATACTAAAGTTGGTGAGTTGGGCGCTGGAACAAAGGTAAAGCCAGCAGGACACGCTAAAAGGCATGTCTTGATAAAGTGGGAAGAGAAAAATGTAGCAATCTATCATGGATTACTTGATTATAATATAGGAGAAGAGAATGCTCCCACAGAAATGGTTGCTCATTGACGACCAGAGAAACCTCAATGGTTTTGGATGTGATTGCTCCGCCATAGTTGCTCGCACTTTTGATGATGGTTTAGCCGCACTTCAAGAAGGCGAGGCTTATACCCTTCTCTTGCTCGACCACGACCTCGGCGACACTGACCCAAAGAAAACGGGTTGGGATTTATTGTGTTGGCTTGAGAGGAACCCAGATCACTTGCCAAAAGATATAAAACTTGTTACAAACAATGGAGCCGTTTATCTCAAGATGAAGGCTTTGGTTGATAAACTTTACAGGAGAGAAGAATGGAAGTAGGCACTAATAACAGCCAAGAATATGAATGGCAAATGTATGGTCAAGATGAATGGATGTTTGGTATAAAAATAAGGGGAATAGTTCGTAATCCTTTAGCTGAAATTTATTTTGATGATGAAAAAAATTATGGTTGGATTTGGCTGCTGCTGGACGGAACCGAAAAAAGAGGCGTGGAACCAAACCTACAATTCGCTATCAAGGCAGCAGAAGAAGCTTTAAAAATTACATAAAGAGGCATAATTATGAATCTCAAAGAAATCGCTCGTAGAATGGTTGAAGCCCCCAAAGGTATTCTTGCCGCTGATGAAAGTACAGGCACTATGACTAAACGCCTTGCTTCTATTGGTGTAGAATCCACCTTAGAGAACAGAAGTGCTTTTCGTAATCTTATTTTTCAAACTCCCGACTTGAATCAATACATTAGTGGAATCATACTTTATGATGAAACTTTTAGGTCTAGTATTATTCAAGGTCTCTCTGTGAAGTCAGTTCCGCAATACCTTCACGATCACGGCATTCTTCCCGGTATTAAAGTTGATAAAGGCACAAAACTTCTTCCTGGATGTAAGAACGAAACATATACGGAAGGTCTTGATGGGCTTTATGATAGATTGAAAGAATATGCTAATATGGGCGCTGCTTTTACTAAGTGGCGAGCCGTAATCGCTCCGCATTATCCCTCTGCCCTTTCTATTGAGTGGAACGCAAATCTATTAGCTATGTTTGCGGCTATTTCTCAAGCGGCTGGTCTTGTTCCAATAGTAGAACCAGAAGTGCTTATGGATGGCGAACACGATATAGAAACATCTTACTCAATAACTGAAGAGGTTTTAGGTGAGGTATTTTACCGGCTCAACAAACATAATGTTCATTTATGTGAGATGGTGTTGAAGCCCAATATGGTTTTGCCGGGTTATGCTTGTAAGGAACGAGTAAGTCAAGAAGTTATTGCTAAGAAAACGATTTGTTGCTTGAGCAGAACTGTTCCCATCAAAGTTCCCGGTATTGCCTTTCTTTCAGGTGGGCAACCAGACGCAGTAGCAACAAATAACTTGAGGGCAATCAATGAAGTAGGCGGGCCTTGGCGCTTGACTTTTTCTTTTGGTAGGGGCTTACAGCAAGCCGCACTAATAGCGTGGAGTGGCCAAAGAGAGAATACTAGAAAGGCATCTGATGCCATACTTTATCACGCCAAGATGAACTCATTAGCAAGTATAGGAAAATGATAATGAAGTGGATTATTTTGGCTATTTCTTTTATTGTGATTGGTGCGATTGTTGTTGCGTCTGTTGGTAGTGCGAATCAAGTTTCCAATATGCGTGATGTTGTTCATCAAGCTAAAGTTGCCGAAGCAGAAAGCGTTGTCCAAATATATCAGGTTCGGTTAGATAATGTTCTTATTCATAAGAAACAAGTTGTGGCCAAACTGGAGTGGGCAGAAGCAAACCTGAAGCGGACAACACAACTATATAAAACTAACGCTTGTTCACGTCAGGAGTATGAGGATGCCCAACTGAAATACAAGCAAGCATTATCGGATTATCAAGAAAGTCACGCAAATGAAGCAAGAGCCTTATTAGAACAAGCCAAGTGCCGCAAGAAGTTGGTGGAACTTGGTGTCTGGCCTCCTGTGTGGATTGAAAAATAATGGAAGATGAACGAGCAGTAATGAAAGCGCTGATTATTTCTCTTCAAGGTCTTATTTGCTCATTTCAAGACCAAATAGAGATAATGTCTTACGAGAAAGAGATCTGTGTAGATAAGCAGGATTGGGAAAATGCTGCTCTTTTTCGTGATGCTGCCGATATAATAAAGAAAGAAAAGACTGCTGCTGTGAGGACTCTTAGGGAGTTAGAACCAGATTTATATGGATAAGGTATGTCTTATTTGTGGAATAAAAAAAGAAATCACTAATCATCACGTAGTTCCAAGACGGCACTTAAGGCGTCTAAAATCTGTTAATAAGGTTCTTAGAAAAAAAGTAGACCCATCTAAAAATGTAGTTTATTTGTGTAGGACTTGCCATAAAGAATATGAAGCAAAAGTAAAAGAAGATAATCCCGTTCATTTTCCAAAAGGGCAAATGACCATATCTAAGTGGGAAAAAATAGAAGATGCTTGGCATCACCATTTTCACACATTTAAATCAAGCCGAAAGCCTAAAACGAAAACATCCAAAAGAGAAGATAGAGTTCTTATGTCTTACAAAAGAGTAAGACGATCTAGAAACATCCTCAACGATATAATGAATAAAAATCCTAAGCTGATTGAAAGCCAGAAGAAACTTCTTTGTGATATAAGACAACAAGCGCTGGAGTTATATGATTTAGCAGATTTTATGTTGGAAGGGAAGTAGTGATAATCATAAAAAACCAACAACAGATTGAAGGCATTAGAAAGAGTTGTCACCTTGCCGCTCAAACTTTAAACTTTATCAAGCCATTTGTTATTCCCGGTGTTTCCACAGAAGAACTTGATAATAAGATTGAAGAATATATTAGAGATAATGGCGCTATTCCCGCTCCCAAAGGATATAAGAACTATCCAAAAGCAACCTGTATTTCTGTAAACGAAGTCATCTGCCACGGCATTCCTAATGCCTATCGCCTGAAAGAAGGTGATATCCTAAATATAGATGTAACCACTATCCTTGATGGTTATTTCGGCGATACAAGCACGATGTTTGCTGTGGGCGAAATCTCCGAGGAGGCAAAATACCTTTTGGCTGTAGCAAAAGAGTGTTTGGAAATAGGTATTGCCCAAGCAAGAGATGGAAACAGAATAGGGAATATAGGTTATTTTATCAATAAGTTTGCTACTGCTAAACACTGCTCTGTTGTTCATCAGTTTGCTGGACATGGATGTGGCTTGGCTTTTCACGAAGACCCGCTTGTTCCTTTTGTTGCTAATAAAGACGCTGGCCCTAGATTGAAGTCAGGTATGATAATCACAGTGGAACCGATGCTGAACCTTGGGAAAGCAGACGCAGTTATAGATGAGAACGATAAGTGGACAGCCAGAACTATTGATGGGAAACTTTCAGCGCAATATGAACATATGATTTTAGTTGTAGATAGAAAACGTTCAGAAATCCTTACCCTTTTACCCACTTCTTGAAACTAAATGGCTTGATTTTTATTCCCTTTTCACACTCATCGCATATTCCGTGCGTTCCTTTTTGTAGGGCTTTTGGGATTGGAGGGCCAACTGCCTTTTCTTTATCTATTTCTCTATTACACCAAGCACAAAATCTCTTTACTTGTTCCATTTTTCACTACTCTTTCTCTCTTATTTAGATATGATAATGAAGAAAAAGATGAAAGAGCCTTACGGTAAAGATAAAGGTCATTGGGATAGGGTGAAAAACCGCACTGAAAAAGGGTTTGTAAAAAATCGTATCCAAAAAATGAAGGAAGCAGATGCTTATCCTATAAAGCTTATCATATACAACAATCTTTGTCCTGGTGATTGTCTCATAATGACTTCTGCTCTAAGATGTCTTCATAAGCAGTATCCCGGCAAGTTTCTAACGGATGTGAGGTCTTTTTGTGAACCAATCTTCAGGAATAATCCAGAGATAACGCCTATAGATGACCACGATGCTGATGCTGTTCATCTTTGGACAACTTATCCACTTGTGAATAAAACCAATCAACGCCCTGTTCATTTTATGGAAGGTTATGTTGATTGGTTCGAGAAACAACTTGGATTGCGACTTCATTTAGAGGTAAATCGTCCTTTCATCCATTTCTCTAAAGAAGAACTAGATTTGCCCCATCAAGTTCAAGGTAAATACTGGGTAGTCAACGCTGGATATAAGTTGGATTATACTATCAAGAAATGGAAGCACGAGTTTTTCCAAGATGTAGTTGATTATTTTCATGGAAAGATTCAGTTTGTCCAGATTGGATTAGAAGGAAAGAAGCATCATGTTCATAAACCATTAGAAAGGGTTATAAACCTTATAGGAAAGACGGATTTGAGACAACTTATGCTTTTAGTTTGTCATTCTCAAGGAGGGCTTGGCCCCGTTACTTGTGTTCAACATATATATGCTGCTTTGCAGAAGCCATATGTTGTTCTTCATGGAGCCAGGGAACCTATATTTTGGACTGCTTATCATACACAAAAGGTTTTTAGCAACATTGGAACGCTTCCTTGTTGTAAAGAACAAGCGTGTTGGAAGTCGAGAGTTGTGGCAATAAAAGATGATGACAAAAAAAACAAAAGATTATGTAAGTTGCCTGTTTTGTTAGATGACGACCCTACTGCTCAATGTATGTATAATATAAAACCAGAACAAGTAGTTTCGGCTATTGAGGATTGGTATAAAGGTGGGGTGCTTGAGTATTGAAAATAAACATTGCTGAACAAATCCAAGAAAGGTTGAGTTTAGGTCAACCAGTCAAACTTCTTATACATAATAAACTTTGTCCCGGTGACTGTTTGGTAATGACGGCGGCTATTGAGTCTCTTCATAGACAATACCCCGAAAAGTTTATTACTGGAGTAGATACTTTTTGTAGAGCGATTTTCTGGCACAATCCACGTATTACTAAGTTTGATACAAATGATGAAGTAATAAACTTTATTAGCAACTTCGGTATAAGTAGGAATAAGCAACCGCCTTATCATTTTATGGAGGGCTACGTTCGATGGTTTCAGGAACGACTTGGGATAAAACTCGATTTAGTAGTCAATCGCCCTTCCATTTACTTGAGTAAAAGAGAACGAAAAAAGGAGCCACAAGTTGAAGGAAAGTATTGGATAGTCAACGCTGGGTACAAAACCAACTACACGGCTAAAAAGTGGAGACATTCTTATTTCCAAGAAGTAGTTGATTATTTTCGTGGCAAAATCCAGTTTGTTCAAATAGGTGGCAAAAGGAAAAAGCATATCCATAAGCCTCTAAGAGGCGCTATAAACCTTGTAGGAAAAACCAGTCTGCGCCAGTTGATGTTATTATGCTACAATGCTCAAGGCGGACTTGGCCCTGTTACTTGTATTCAACATATGTTTGCTGCTTACCAGAAGCCGTATGTTGTCTTACACGGAGCACGAGAGTCGGTTCATTGGACTGCTTATCATACTCAAAAAGTTTTGAGTAATGTGGGCACGCTAGAATGCTGCCAAAAGCAAGCCTGTTGGAAAGCACAAGTAATAGGCGGGAAAGGTAAAGAGAAATGTGAACTACCCGTTCTTGATGATGACCCAACCGCTCAATGTATGTACAATATAAAACCAGAACAAGTCATTTCAGCAATAGAAGATTGGTATAAAGGCGGAACCTTGACTTACTAAAATGAGTTGGAAACGCTGTGAAATGTGTTTGAGTGAACAACAGGTGCGTCGAGAAGGCGTCATCTCTAAGCTGATGCTCTGTTTGTCGTGTTATGAAGAAGAGATATGTGAACTAAGAAATAGATTTGGTAGAAGAAACCATAGACCTTATAAGATTGTAGTAAGGATTGAGGAAATTGGAGGAGATTTGATTGATGGAGAAAGAACTTTTCCACTAAATAAAGATTATGTTCCACACATTACCACAGAAGATAGTTTTGGCTATACTTTTATCTAATCCTATACGAACTGAACATTTTATTTACAATGAGTGGGATTACAAACTCATTAGCCAAAATGTATCTCATTTATATCGTCTTCATGATTATTATTCTATTCAAAGTAAAGTAGCCATTAGTAAAGATGAATATGATTATTACAAAAATAAAATGTTGCTTATCAACCGAGAAATAAATGAGTTATATGAAATAATGATAAAGATAGAGACACAAGAATGGCAGAGACAAAAAATAATTATGGGTTGTAATCCCAAGGCCCACGAATAGTAGTTGGTCCTTTGCCGAACTTGCCTTGATATGATCTTCGTGCTCGGTCTCTTGCGTTTCGCTTGTTTTTTCTCATCCAATCTTGTTTTTCTGCTATGGCTTTTTCTCTTTCTTGTTTGAAGAAGTTGATTATTTCTTCTTCTGTGGCTACTTGGTAAAACTGAACTAATCTGTTCAGTTCGCTTCGTGGAATGCGAAGTTGGCTTACAAGGTCTTCAAGAGAGAACCCTTCGTTCTTTGCCCAGAAAGTTATTCTCTCAAAGAGGTGCTTTCTCATCTCCTCTCTTTGCTTCTCTTCACTGCTTTGTCTCATTCGCTCAAGTTCTGTTGGGTCTATGCCTGGCTTTCTACCAAAGCCAAATAAAGATGCTTCAAGAAAATCTTTAAAATCCGCCATAATGTTTATTTAGCACTTGACTTTCTAAATTTGAAGCTATATACTAAGTAAAGTTCTTTGATAACGGGGCCGAAACAGATTCGACACGTATCGGGGATCGGGTTAGCTGTCATGCGGTGAACGTCAGTGGGCACCTAAACCATCTGGCAAACAAGTAACTGAAGAGAGCTACGCTCTCGCTGCCTAATAGTAGGTAGCCTAACTCTTGTCTTTGTCTGTGAGATGATGAGTTAGTGGTTAGCAGACTCGCAACTTTCCTTTTCCAATAGAGAGAGTTGCTAAACTTTATATTGGATAGCAAAAGTCAATCCTGTCTATTGGAGTGACCAGAGCGAAATTCAAAAGGTAGGCCAAGCATGTAACGAAGCGCCTGTGAATGATGCATGGACTTGGGATGCAAAACCCAACGGCTCCACCAAAAATCCGCTCACCTCCACTATATAAGTGTATAGTGGAGGTGATTTTATTTTATGAAACAAATCAAACTAATATGCAAAGTGTGTAACAAGGAGTTTTTTAGAAATAAAAACGAGGTAAAGAGAAACTCGCAGTTGGGTAGAAGGGTTTATTGCTCACTATCTTGCGTGGGGCATGATAATCTTTCTAACTTGCCCGAAAATAAACGCTATCATCCAGAAAACCTAAAAGCAGGTAACAGATTAGATGACTTTTCTCCTTTTCGCTTTCACCTCAAAAACGCTCGTATGCACTCTAAAAGTAGAAAAAAGAAAGAAATAACAGTTACTCTTGAGGATTTGAAACTCCAATGGGAAAAACAAAACGGCAAGTGTCCATATACAGGCTGGAAAATGGATAACCCTATTTCCACTTCTACACGCCTAAAAAAGACATTGAACCCATGTCGGGCAAGTTTAGATAGGATTGATTCTTCTAAAGGTTATACTCCCGATAACATTCAGTTTGTTTCGGTTATGGCGAACTATGCTAAAAACAAGTTCAGTGATGTTGAGTTATTCCAGTTTTGCGAAGCGGTGGTTTCTAACAGGTCTTGACTTTATTTTTGGGAAACGATAAGCCAAATCGCACTTTAACTATGAAAGAGGCAGGGGCAGGAAATATGATGGATCTTCTAAACTGGGCGAGTAATAATCCTGTTCTCGCCATTATTATCATTATTCTTGTTTTTGGTTTTATTGAAGGAATCATTAGGTGGCGTGGAAAATAATCCACCTTGACTTCTCTCAAAATCTCGTCTAAAATGCCGCTATGATTATTTTGTGCGGCGTTTTTGTCTATCTTTTGATTGGGCTTTTGTTGGTGTGCTTGGTAAGAAAAATCCCTACCAACGATCTTACAACCTATAGTACCCGAACAAATGGCGCACTTGTTCTTATTTGGCCGTTATTTCTATTTATGATGCTTGTTGGTTTGATTTTTTCGGCAGTTGGATGGTTTGCTCACGGACTTGGGAAAATCGTTGAAAGGTTTTGATTTCCTAAAATGGACAAGGAAAAACGATTCAAGGCTTACAAGGAAGCGCTCAGCACCGCCTTTGTTGAGTTGGGAACTTCTCCAGAGGTTTGTATTGAAACTATCAAGGCGATGGGCATCAAGGGGATGAAATGTGATGAAAAATGTTGCCCTTTGGGAAACTATCTCACCATTGCTTTAGCCAAAACGAAACTGCCCTCTATAAAACTTATACTTACCAATGAGTGTGTATTGGTTTTTGAGAATCAAGCGGAAGAGGAAGATGCCTTTTTAGGATTTCTGGATTATCCTCGCCACGTCAAGCAGTTTGTTACAAGGATGGATAAAGACGAGTGGCCTGAACTTTTTGGAGAAGACTATGAAGGTTCTCAAAGAGATTAGACCTCAGAAAGAGTTTCCGGCAACCAGACGCACAAAGCGGTTGCCTAACTTGGATTACGAGGCTGTTCTTGGATGTTTGAGTGAGAGAGAACTGACTGAAGAGTTGAAATACATAGAAGATATGCTTGAAGAAGACACTCTTACTACTCAGCGGTTCTCGGAACTAACCACACAGAAAGAGCAAGTAATCAAGGAGTTATACAGAAGAACACAATAAAATCATTTTTTATAGGATTATTTATAGATGACATTTACAGCAGACAACTTCTGGAAAAATGCGCAAGCTGAAGGTGATTGTTTGATATGGACAGGCCCAACCAATAAAGACCCACTTTATGGGGTATTTACAGCATTTGGTGGGCGTCTTATTGCTCACCGAGTTGCTTATGAACTATCCCACGGCTTTATTCCACCGAAAGCCCATATTGGACATACTTGTAAGAACCAACTTTGCGTGAAGCCAGAACATTTGTTTCTTCACAACTCTTCTCGCTCACTTCTTCCAGACCAAGAAGAAAGAAAGCGATTTTCTGCTAACCTTGATACATCTGGAGGACAAGATGCTTGTTGGACTTGGAAAGGCAAACTACCGAAAATAATCAAACTTTCAACCGGCATCAAAATAGTTCCAAGGGCTTTTTATGAACTTTATAATGGGCCAATCCCAACAGGTAAGGAAGTAAAGCGAAGTTGTGAGAATCTTGATTGCCTCAATCCTAAACATTTGATTTTGATAGATAAAGCAGAGTTAGGCAAGTTGAATGCCCGACTTACTTTGGAGCAAGTGAAAGACATTAGGACTCTCGCACTAACTGGCGAGGTTGGCTTGATGGAGTTGGCTGAAAAGTTCCAAACCTCTCGTCAGACCATTTATACTATTGTTTATAATCTTGGTTGGCGTAACCCCGATTATACTCCTCCTGAAAAAATGCCCCGACGACCCCGCTCTTGCCGTAAGGGACACAAACTTTCGCTAGAAAACATTATCACATTGGAAAGTGGCGCAAGAAAATGTAAAACTTGCTATGAAATAGCGCAAGCCAAAAAACCAAAGCGCAAAACACTAGCGCAGCGCTTTTGGAGTAAGGTTGATAAGGGAGATCCAAACAATCCTAATGCCTGTTGGATATGGAAGGCATACAAGCATAAGAACTGGGGATATATTGGCCTCGGTCGGTCGCCACATCTTGTTCATCGAGTTTCTTGGGAGCTAACTTTTGGCTCTGTCCCTGAAGGACATAATGTTTTACACTCTTGTAATAGTAGAGATTGTGTTCGTCCTGAGCACCTTTATTTAGAAGAAAAAGCAATCAAACGCCCTAATGAAACAGGGGGTGATGAAGGTGTTTCAACAAGAGTACTTCGAATATCTGCACCTTCGGTTTAATCTGACGAAGGCAAGGGAACTCGCTAAACATTATACTCCTGACTTGTGGGAACCCAAACTTCATTGGATTTCGCCACTAACAAACTTCAATAAAGAGATTGTAATAACCGACTATACTTTACCAGTTCTTTTTGCTACAATCATTTTAGAGGATAAAGAAGGGAATCCAAAAATCTATCGTGTGCTCATTGAAGGCAGTGATAGAGTTTATCAAGCAGTCAAAAAGGGCATAAGAGAAATGCCTGTGATTGTCTTGGGTCTGGCTGATACGCTGAAAATTTTGACTACTTTACCCAAAGTATCAAGGAAGATAAGAAGGCAAGGCAAAGAACTGGGATTGTTATGATTGAGCAAATCCTGGGACAGATACTTGGCTTTTTCTGTATTGGGATTTTTGTTTTGCCCTTTGTAGGAGTTTTTGTTTGGATTTTTGGCTGGGTAGGTTGGTCTTTTTTGAGATGGATAAATGATAGCCTAACAATGTGGGCGATTGGTGTCCCAAGAATGCTCTCTGTCTTTTTTCAGTATTGGATTACACAATGGAAGCATCCTATATTTTGGGTGTCGCAGATTGTATTTTCGCTTGGGCCTGCTCTTGTTGACCACTCCTACTGGAAACCGGCTGGTATGTCGGTTTTTGGCGGGATTACTTTACTTATACCTCTCGTGTTTTTAGTTTGGGATATAAAAAACATAAGAGGCGCAAGAGTTAGAGTAAGATTGAGCAGAACACATGAAGGTGCAACTGCTTGTATGTGTTGTAATCAGCAATGGGAACTTCATACTTTCTTTGTTCCAATGTCTCCATTACCGGGCAGTAACTTGTCTGTTCCACGAAGATTAGATTTATGTAGAAAATGTCAGCAAGAAGCATTTCAGTTTTTAGTAGAAAGACTGGGTGGTGCTGAAGGGAGAATATTATGCGACCAGTTTCAACGATTCAATACTTGAGGATTTTATGAATCACATTGAGAAAACTCGTGCTATTTCCAGAAAAGTTCTGGAAACAATGATGGGTATAGTCTCGGAGGCTTGCGCCGTTCATGACGCTCCTAAGAGTCCATATCCTAAATCGGTTGCTGAAGTTTTAGATGATGAAATAAAGTATAGACCCGGCACTCACACAGCACTGAGAAAGTTTAGGAAGTCCCACCCTTGGCGTGGAACCAGAGACGAGATGCAGTTCAAATTGCGCCTTCTTTCTGAGGAGTTGTCCAAGGTGTATAAAGTTTCTACTCCTATTATGGTTTTTGTTGAAAAACTTGATGGTGGTGGATTGTGTATTCGTAGCAAACCAGCCGTTTTGGTTATTCAGCAAGAACAAGATGGGCATTACTCTGTTGTAGCATTCCTACATGAGTTTGCTCATGTTATCCATAAGGGCGAGAAGGGTGCTTGTAGATGGAGTATAAATCTCTTCCGTAAGCATTTCCCACGCTCATATGCTAAGTTAGTCCCGGTTGGACATTTGCTTGTGAGAGAATCAACAGCGAGGGAAATGGGAGTAAAAATCCCTGTAAAAGAAAATGAACCAAAACCAGTTGAAAAACCTGCGTCCAATCCCGCCTAATCACGGAGTTGGTTTTTCCTCTATGGAGGAAGTGGATTGTAAAGATTATCGCTATGCAAAAGCAGGGCGATATCACAACTACCACTTTACAGAAACCAACTGCCGCTGGCCTGAAGTCCCTGTTTGTGAGAAAGAACATTGGACAATAGATGCCTTCAGCCCTAATCTCAATAAAGACCTTCATGTAGGGCATTTGCGGCAACTCGCCTTAGCAAATGCCCTGTCTCATCTTTTGCCTAACGCTCATTTTATAGCAATGTTGGGCGCTTGTTTAGGAACCAAGGCAGATGCTATGACTGCCTTGGAGAACTGGTTTGCCTTTTTGGGTTATCATCCGCAAAGTTTTATAGACACTATTTTGGCTGAAAAGCACGAGATTGAAGGTCGATTGGAAACAAATATAGAAAGCCATTATGCTGGCGCAGTGGTATGGGATGGACCAAAAGGACCAGTTGTTATTCGCAAGAGTAATGGTGATACAACTTATTCTTATCACGATTTATGCTTGGTGGAAGAAACACACCCAAATGCTTACATTACTGGAGCGGAACAACGAGAACACTTTGAGCGACTTGGCTTACTTGACAAACATTATCCAATGGGATTAGTTCTTGGTGCTGATAATAAGAAACTGAAAAGCCGAACAGGTGATGCTCTTTCAGCAGATGAGGCAATGGAAGTAGTATTGGCGAAGTTGGATAAGACACCACACCCAAAAGAACTGGCTTGGAATGTTTTGGCTTGGAACTTTTTACACGTATCACGCCCACAAAATGTAAAATTCGAAGTAGAAAAATGGACAGAGCCAGACGCACCGGGCCTGTATATTACTTATACTTACGCCCGCTTGTGTTCTGCCTTGAACAAGATTGTCGCTCCTGTTATGGCAGATGCTCGCCAAATAGAATATACGCCACTTGATTTACAAATCTTAGGTTTCTCGGAGTACGCTCATTATTATGTTTATAAGGCGAAAGAAGCGCTTGATTTAGCCGGTATAGCCAACTATACACATGATCTTGCTCGTTGGCTTGGAAATGCTTATCATACTGAAAGGATTGTTGAGGGTCGCCCTGCTTTTCAAAATGCCCTTCAACATACCACATTGCGTCTTGGAGAGTGTATGAAGTGTTTGGGTATGTTTTGCTTGGAATCGGTATGAGTGAAATACCAGATGGTATACCTGATGCTTCTTTTCATTATTATAGGGTTCCTAAAATGGACAATGAGTTTTCGGATTATCTTGAAGAAATGATAAACAAGAGAAAAACACAGCCGATGGAACTCTATCTTGTTTCACTCTGGCAGGTGTTGATTGGCCAAGCAGAACTACTGAGCAGGCAAACAAGTGGAAGAGCAAAGGAATCGGCAAAGCGCTCTGTAAGATTGGCGAGAAGGATAGAGCAGTTTCTAAAACATAAAGAATAATATGCTCGTAACGGATGCTCTCAACAAACTGTTAGATATGTTGAACACTTTAGGTGAAGTTGCTTTTGTTTTCAATGGAGAAGTGATTCCTCTTTCTAAAGAGGCGAAAGCCTTTATTAGAGAGAAAGTGTTAGATGGCCCTCTATCCCCCGAACTACACACTCTGGTTTGTGATACTTTTTATTTGCCACGCTTTGAGTCTGCTATAGATTGGAAACCTTATGCTATAAGACAGACTTTGATAGAGATATATGGAGACGGCAGAAAATTAACCTATGGTGGACATTACTATTGTGCTCGATGCCATGCTGGATTGGATATCCAACCAACATCGGATGTTTGTCCAAAGTGTAAACGGGGAAGGTTGAATAATGTGGGAGAAAAAAGTGTTTGACCAATCACTACTCACCAGTGCTTACCTTTTGGCCGAAAGAGGCCATCATGGTCAAGTACGTAAGTTTACTGGAGATCCTTATATTGTTCATCCGGTGCGTGTAGCCATCGCCGTTGCTACCTACTCATTTGTTACGTCCAATATGGTTGCCGCAGCGGAGATGCACGATCTCTTGGAAGATACAGATGTAAAACCTGAAGAAATAGAAATCGCTACAAATGCCGAAGTGTTGGAGTTGGTTCAAGAACTTACTAACCCCTCTAAAGGTTCTAAACTGCCGAGAGCAGAACGGAAACAGATAGATAGAGACCATCTTCGCAGAGTTAGTTTAGCTGCGAAGATTATCAAAATGCTTGACCGCATCGATAATCTTTATGAGATGGTGGGAGCATCAAATAGTTTCAAGACGATGTATTGTAAGGAAAGTTTCTTACTGCTTGACGCTATTGCAATGGCCAATAAAGACATCGCTGATAAACTTTATAAGGCCATAGAAGATTTGAAGAAAACCATCAGTGAGTAGGAGACCTATGAAGAGCCTCATAGTATTTTTAGTGTTGCTTTGTTTTCCTTGTTTCGCTTTTGCTCAAGATAAAACTGACGAGGTATTGCGGCAACTTGTAGACCTACAACGCTCTATCACGCTTCTCCGCAACGAAGTAAATGAAAGAGTAAAGAAGGTTGAAAAAGATTTTGCTGAAGTCAAGGATTTCAAGAACAACATCACGAAACTAAGTGAGCAAGTTTCACAACTCCAATCACAGATCGAGGAAATCAAAAAAGAAAGAGTGATTGTAAAACCAATCTCAACTCTCAAACCACTTCTTATTGAAGAGCGTGTTCGTCCAATGACTGAACAAGAGCGTATGGAAGGTGATAGGATTGGTATTCCAAAGGACTTCAAGTTTGAAGCGCCAATCAAAATACCAGAAAGAATAGTAGAGCGTAGAGTAAGAGAAGAGCCGAAAAGAACCGGAACGATTGCTTTTGATAGCACTTACTCTTATCCTATTAGAGTGACCTGTAATGGTGAAACTTTTACTCTCAATAACGGAGACCAGAGAAACATAGAAGTTCCAGAAGGAATCTATACCTATATGGTTTCTGGTGTTCACGCTGGCTTACAAAGCAGAACTATCAGAGCAGGTGAAACACAGCGAATCAATGTTCATCATATTGCCCCCGCCCCAACCCAGCAGTATTTTCCACGGCAGTATTATGTTCAGCCGCAGTATTACTGCCCTGCGCCAGTATATTATTATAATCCTTGTTGGAGACAATGATGGTTTGGTCTAACTATTATTTGGTTAAACAGACCAAAAAGATACTTGAGGAAGAGATAAGTTCAGGACGATTTGCTGAACGGCTTCATGAAAAACTGAAAGAAGAAACAACAAGGCAGAAAAACCTTGTTGCTAAACATTATCCTGAACACATCAAGCACCTTCAAAAAGAAGGTGCTTGGCATTATTTTGATGCTATGTTTGTTTCTATGGATTTACTCTGCTCTTGCGGAGAAACATTAGTAATAAAGAGAGATATGTTAGATGAAGAAAGTAATCAACATCAATCGACACAAGGTAAGAGCTAATGCTAAGAATGGGACTAATGAGCCCGTTATTTCAGTCAAGACTTATAAAGATAATGTTTATGGGCACGAGGTTGAAATAAATGGTCCTTGTAAGATTGTATATCGCCCAGAGAAACCACTGAAATGTGGATCACGAGTATGGTTAGAGTGTTCCTGTCCAGTGGAGGTAATAAACTATGAAAAAAGAACTCATCCTCTTGAGGGGCGCTCCGGGATCAGGAAAAAGTTACATCGCCCAACAACTCAAAAAGGAACGAAACGCACACGTCTTCTGTAATGATGATTTGCTTACAGATGAAAATGGTGTTCATACTTGGACACAAGAACGGTCATTGTGGGCTCATCATGAAAATCAAAGAACCGCTATTAGTGCGATGAGGGAAAGTCTTACTCCCATTGTCATCGATAACCCGGCTCTCCGTCCGTTTGTATCTGCGCCATACGTCAAAGTTGCTAAACATTATAACTATGATTGGGATGTTATAGAACCAGATACGGCTTGGGCTCGTGATTTAGATAGGTTGGTAGAAATACAGATCAATACTCACCATGTCCCTTATGAACAACTGAAATCATATTTGGAAACTTGGAATAAAATCAAACTCAATGTTTTCAAGGCGATGCTTAGTTGGGAAACAGCGATGGATCCTGAAATAAGTCTCCGCTTTGCTACGGTTTGCTTGGAAAGAGGCGAGAAGTTTCCTGCTGACGAGGCTCTGATAGAATACCGAGATTGGCGAAAAATAGAAGGATACGAACCAGAGGGGGGTGATGAACTAGCTGCTCGTCTGGAAGAAAAACTGGAAGATTGGCGAAGGATGGTGTATAATCTAAGGGGCGATTTCGGAGGAGGAGAGCTTATTTATGAGTCGTAGGAAGCGAAAAAAGAAGAACCATAAATACAGCAGCGACGGATTGATTTATGATAACTGTATCATCCAAGCCCCGGATGGTGCGGAACTGGCTCGTTGTCGGGCTAAGCGGTGTCAGTGGTATTTAGATAGAGGGCTTGCTACGACTTTATCAACTGAACCTTTGACGGTTCGGCTTCATTTTGAACCATCAGGTAGGAGCAACATCAAAGAAGCCACGACGATCAAGGAAAATAAATGTGTTGTTTGTGGAAGCACAAAACATTTGAACGTACATCACATTGTTCCCTATTGCTTTCGCCATTATATGCCTTCTTCGTGGAAATCAAGCCCCGAAATGTTCCACGATGTTATGGTGATTTGTGTGCCGTGCCACGATGCTTATGAAGAGATAGCACAGAAAGTCAAAAATCGTATCGCTAAGGAAATGGGCATCAGCGTTCATGGCTACGATGTTGATTGCGACCCGAAGCGAAACCACTATAGGAGCAATGCCTCGGCTTTACTCTACCACAAAAATGAAATGCCGCCCGAAAGAATAAAAGAGGCGATGGCTACTGTTGAGGAATACTTTGGAAGAGTGCCGACAAAAGATGATTTGCTGGCTTTATCCAAGTTGAAATCTCTTATACCTGGACCTAACTTCAAGCCATTTGGGAAATATGTTATAGAGCATACAGAGGATTTAGGCACTTTTGTAATCCAGTGGCGAAGGCATTTTTTAGAGAGCCTAAATCCAAAATATATGCCTGATTATTGGAAACTTGAGAGACTTCCACAATGAGACGCATTAGAAGGTGGATTGGTATTATTCTCGCTTGGCCATTTGTTATTGTTGGCTTATTCTTTTTGTTGCTCGGTGCTGTTTTAGAACTGCTTGTTGGCGGCGTTGAAGAATGATGGGGATGGTGAACTTAACTCATTTTCTTTGCGTGAAGTGTGGCGCTGACCCTAAAGTGGTCACAATGAGCGCAAGAGGATGGGTTTGTTCTCCAAACTGCGAACAGGAAGCTAAAAGAAGCAACAAGGTAAAGATGAGAAAACCAAAATCAATCTATAAACCAGCCAAAGATAATAAAAAAGAGTGGCGATGCCAGTTTTGTGATAAACTTTTCACTTGTGTAATGTGGTTCGGTAAAGAGTGGGCTTGTTTGGGCTGTATAAAAAGATTGGGATTGGAGGAGCACGAAGCCGCAGGAGAAATGCGTGGCGGACTTCAAAAGCAAAAAGTTAAAATAGAGGAGGTTCCTTTTGTTGAGTTGAGTGATGGTGCTATAACGAAGCCAACAATAGAACCATTGAAAATGCTCCCCGCACCACGAAAAATGAACTTGTCGGAAATGGGATTGGCTCCAAGACCGCCAAATGCTAATGTGTATTCAAGTGATTGGGAAGATATGATGGATGCTATGCGAGAATCAGGGAAGGACAAGCATCGTACTCGTAGAGAAGAGAAAAAGAGGCGTAAACACGAAAAAGGTTTGCCGCCTATTCAAGTGGAGAAGTGGTACTAATGCGCTATGTTGAATGTCCTCGAACTTTTCGGAAAGAGATAGGGGAACCATCTTTGTTTTTGGCTGGGGGCATCACTGGAGTTGAAAACTGGCAACAAGAAATGGTTGGTCTTCTTCACGATTTGCCTGTTATACTTTTGAACCCAAGGCGTGCTCAGTTTCCAAAAGATAATCCTAATATAGAAGTAGAACAAATCACTTGGGAATACAAGCATTTCCGTAAAGCAACTGCTATCCTATTTTGGTTTACGCCTCCAACACTCAACCCCATTACTTTGTTTGAGTTGGGGCAATGGTCAGTGGCCAGCAAAAACCTATTTATAGGTATTCATCCTGAATACGCCAGAAAACAAGATGTTGAAATACAAATGGGCTTGGCTAAACCACGAGTAGTGATATACTATTCTTTGCGTGATTTGGCTGGAGGAGTAAAGAAATGGCTGAAGCAATAAAAGGGTTTTTCAAGGAATACCGCTGGCTTTCTAACTTTCATTTGGTAAGGATACTTTATGAGGGTATAGAGTACCCAAGTAGCGAAGCCGCCTATCAAGCCGGTAAAACTCTGGACAAAGAGTTGCGGAAAGAGTTTGCTGCCCTGCCCACTCCTAATATGGCGAGAAAGTTGGGGCAAAAGATTGAACTTCGCCCCGGTTGGTTTGAAATGAAACCAGCCGTTATGGAAGAAGTGCTCCGTATAAAGTTTAGCAACCCTGAGCTAAAGGAAAAGTTGTTGGCTACAGGAGACGCTTATTTAGAAGAAACTAATACCTGGCACGACAATTTTTATGGATTTTGTACTTGCGACAAGTGTAAGGACAAAGAACACCAAAACACTCTCGGCAAAATCCTGATGAAAATACGGGAAGACCTCCGAAAAACTGCTATTGACTAAATAAAGCAGTTTTGGTATAATAGCGTAAGGAGGTAAGGACTATGGGTATGGTGAAGCGTTTTCTGGAAGAGTATTGTGAAAGCCAGTTTCCCGATGATTATGAGGCTCAAGACCATCTCTTTAGGCAGTTATGTGAAGGCAGTGTTACTGTCCCTGTAGAAGTAATGGAAATGGCGATTGGTGAATACAAATCAAGTGATAAGTGCCGCTCTTTACGGACGGCACAAGTAAGGATTTCAGCCCAGCAAGACCAGTCATACGCCGCCCTTCGTCCCCTTTTACCCGACATTATCCGCATTAGTGAGGGTAACTTTACAGAAAACGACCAAGAACTAATCAGTACTCTCGCTAAAATGATAAAGTGTGAACTCGCTTTGAGGGCTTCCGATGCGGACGTTGAAGGATGTTAGTACGGGCCATTTTGCCGTTGTTTTTTTTGCTGGGCAAATAACCTGGATAATGTTTAGAATAAACGGTATTATCAACTGGGAGTGGCCCATAGTTTTTATGCCTGTTCTACTTTTGTGGATTTGTGGTGTGTCCAATACGATGGTGAAAGAACTGGTGCAAGAAGAATGGATCTAGAAATCTTCTTCACTACTTTCACTATCTTCGCTGCTTTCTTCGTCGAAGTCATCGGAATCGTGACTGCTTTCATCATTGTGGCTGGAGTCATCGTGTGATGAATCATCACTGGACATTTCGTCCATACTACTTTCTTCGTCTAGGAAATCGTCATCATAGTCAGGCATAGGTTTTCCTCCAACCGCTATGTAGAAACTTCGCACGATTTTTATTCGGTGTTTTATGGAAAAGTTAGAGACCGACTTGAAGCCCTCTATAACGGTTTATCTTATATTACAGTTATTATTCATTATTTTTCGTCTAACTGGCGTGGTGAAGTGGAATTGGTTGTGGACTTTATATCCTTTGTTGATTCCATTATTGGTAATGGGATTAGTGGGAATCGTAATCCTTATAGTGATGATTGTCCTATGTCTATGGCTCCGAACGTAAAGGAATACCGATATCAGAATGCTGAAATGAAAAAGCGTCCAACTTGTCCAAAATGTAATATAAAGTTGCTTTCTTTGGAGTTGAAGGAAACCTTTGATTATTACGTTGGCGACCATAAAATAGAAGTTGTGGCTTGGATTCCACATTTTGAGTGTGATATATGCCGGTTCAGGCGGGAAACAATTGGAGCAAGAGAACTGCGCAACGAAGCCCTGAAAAGTGCGATTGATAGGTTTTGGAAACAAGTTCTACAAGGTTCTATAAGCGACGGCACCTTTGGAATAGCAAGAAATATATTCAAGGATTCGATAAAGCGGTTTGGCGGAAGGCAAAAAGGTAAAATAGCGGAAGAGTTCGGGCGTTGGCTTTTGGAGTGTTATTACGAGTAAAATATGGCTCCCGCATTCAATAAAATGGAAGAAGAAGTCCTAAAGTTTTGGGACGATAATCACATTTTTGAACAATCAGTAGAGAACCGAAAAGACTGTTCGCCGTTTGTGCTCTATGAAGGTCCGCCTACTGCTAATGGACAGCCCGGTATTCACCACGTCCTTACCCGCACTTTTAAGGATATGATTGCTCGTTTCCACACGATGAGAGGCCGATTAGTAGAAAGAAAGGCAGGCTGGGATGAACACGGCTTGCCTGTTGAGATTGAAGTTCAAAAGGAACTCAAACTTCATACAAAAAAGCAAGTGGAAGAGTTGGGCGTAAAGGACTTCAATGAGAAATGTGCGGCTTCTACCCAAAGATATATTGGTGATTGGGAAGCCCTGACGAGAAGGATGGGTTATTGGCTTGATTTCAAGAACGCATACCGAACCAGCGACCCCAAGTATATTCACAAAGTATGGGAAGTGTTGGAAAAACTTTGGAACGATAATCTCATTTATCAAAGTTATAAGGTTGTTCCTTGGGCGTGTGATTCAGGAACGGTAGTGTCCAATGCTGAAGTTGCACAAGGATATAAGGAAGTCACCCATACTTCTGCTTATGTTTTTTTCCGATTATGCGACGGCAACTATTTGATGGCTTGGACTACAACGCCTTGGACTTTACCAGGAAATATGGCTTTGGCTGTAAATCCAAAACTAACTTATAATGTTTATCAATGTGAAAAAAAGAAAGTGTTCTCACTTGAACCTTGTGGAGAGAAGGTTGGAGAAATCAAAGGCGGAAAGTTAGTTGGTCGAGAGTATTTTCAACCTTTTACTCATAAGCGCTGTGTTGTTTATGGTGCTGATTTTGTGAAGGCAGAAAAAACAGGTGTTGTTCATATTGCTCCTGCTTTCGGTGAAGATGATTACAACTTATGGCTGAAAGAAATGAAAGACCAGCCTATCATTTTTCACATTAACCCTGATGGACGATTCAACGAACACGCACCTCAATGGTTACAAGGGAATGTGTTGACTGGAAACTTTGCTACTGCTAACGAAATGGTGCTCTTTGAGTTAGATAAGGAAGGGCTTGTTTATCGCACCGAACCTTATTCTCACGAATACCCTCACAACTGGCGCACTGGAAAACCACTCATCTATTATCTCCGCAATAGTTGGTATATCAAAGTTAATGAGTTTAGAGGCGCTCTCTTGAAAGCCAATGAGAATGTGCATTGGCACCCAAGCCATATTCAGCAAGGAAGGTTTGGCGAGTGGCTGAAAGGTGATGTTGATTGGTCTATCTCCAGAGAACGCTTCTGGGGAACACCGCTGCCTTTCTATTCTGCTGAAAACGGCAAAAGAATCATTTTCCCTGACTTCCCTCATAAACCAGAAGCCGATGCTGATTTTGGCCTCTGGAAGCGAACACCCGAAGTATTAGATTGTTGGTTTGATTCAGGAGCAATGCCTTTTGCTGCCTTTGAAGAATACCAACAAGCCGATTGTATCTGTGAAGCCATTGATCAAGTAAGGGGATGGTTCTATTCTTTATTGGTTATTGGCGTTGCTATGAAAGGCGAAGCCCCATATAAGAATGTCGTTTGTTTAGGTCATATTTTAGACAAAGACGGACAAAAAATGGCTAAAAGCAAGGGCAATGCTATTGATCCTTGGAAGATGTTTGAGAAATACGGAGCAGATGCGATTCGTTGGTATATGGTTCGCAATCCCGTAGGCAACTCCCTTATTTTTGATGAAGTGGAGTTGAGAAGTGTATCTCATTCCTTTATCAATCGTTTCTGGAACTGCTTTGCTTTCTATGAGATGTATAGAGACATTGAGAAGCCTACTCTCTTGAACTTGGAAGGCGAAGGTGTTTGGAACTATAGGGCCGCTTTTGCGGAACTACACATAATGGATAGGTGGATTCTAACCCAACTGGCTATGTTGGTGAATGTAACCAGCGTTGACTATGAATGCTACGATTTTTCTTTGGTTGTGGAGGAGATTGATAAGTTTGTAGATTCACTTTCAAATGTTTGGATTAGAGCGAATCGTTCTCGTTTCTGGAATGCCGAAAATGTGAATACAGATAGAGCCGCCTTCTCAACTTTACACAAATGCTTGACTACTTTGTGTAGGATTGTTGCTCCTATCATGCCCTTTATTAGCGAGTATATGTGGAGCAAGTTGGAGAAGGGTTCGGTTCATTTACAAGATTATCCGCCAACTTGTAATGTTCATCCTGATGACGAAGAGTATACGAAGGAAATGGAGAGGGCACTTGCTATCGTGAAGGCAGGAAACAACTGCCGAAATGAAGCAGGAATCAAGGTTCGACAAATCCTACAATCCGTTTATGTGCCCGAAGATTACAAGTTGAATATGTTTGGAATGTTCGTTTTGGAAGAACTAAATGTAAGGGAGATCATTTATAGAAAACAAGCAGAAGTTTCATTGAACCTCACAATGAACGAAGGCTTGATTGCGGAGGGTTTGGCTCGTGATTTTGTGAGAGCCATTCAAGTATTGCGCAAAGAAAAGGGCTTACAAGTCACGAACAGGATTACATTGTCTCTGAATGTTTGTGGGGACACTCAGATTAGAGATGCTATTGAGGCTCATAAAACTGATTGTGTGAAAAAATTGTTGGTTTCCCGATGGAATGATGTGGAAGAACCAAACAAGTTCCCACTACTCAAAGTGGGAGTACATTTAGTAGGAGTGGAGATAAACAAATGCAACTCTAAATAAATGCGATGAGGAAGCCAAATTTCATTGGGATCGGCGTTATGAAAGCTGGGACAACTTGGGTATGGCATCAGTTAAATGCTCACCCAGAAGTTAGAATGCCTTTTCCAAAGGAGCGGCATTACTTTGACGAGTTGGGCGTTAGACCTAGAGAATACCTGAATAGTTTTGATTTTCCTTGTAGATTTTTGGTGGGTGAATATACGCCTGGTTATATTTGTGCTCCCCACGCTCCCGTATTAGTCAAAGAGTTGTGCCCTGATGCTAGACTATTAGTTGTACTTCGCAATCCTGTTGATAGGGCATTTAGTCATTGGAAAGTGGCAGTGACTACGGAAGGGAAGATTCCAGCGGGAACGCCATTTATAAAATCATTTAGGGGAAACTTTCCAAGAGAAACAACTTGGGGAACAATAAAGGCGAGGGGATTATATGCTCAACAACTGGAGAAATGGTATAATCATTTTCCTAAAAAACAGATTAGGATAATGTTGTATGAGGATTTGAGAAGACCGCTCTATTTTTTGCGTGGCTTATACAAGTGGTTAGGGATTGACCCTCATTTTATTCCACCGAACCATAGAGAACATAAAAATGTAAACTTTAGCAAAACTAATCCTGTGTTCAAGCAAAGAGACAAAGAGGAAGTTTTGGATTTCTATTTACCATCCATAGAGAACTTGGAAAAACTCATTGGAAGGGACTTATCATCTTGGAAACAGGTCTTTTAGTGAATAATCCTTACCTTGCCAAGAGTAAGGTGCGGATTATAGTGCGTCAAGCATTCAACGAAAAGCAAGTTTATACAGAAATAAGCGGGATTGCTCTTGACAACTGGGCGAGAGATGGGCAAGATCAGGTGTGGTCGGGCTATATGCTTTTTTCTCCTGAAGCAATGTTCATAGGCACAAAGTTTCAAGGAATGAGCACAGAAGAAGCAATACGAAATGGTGCCTTGTTGGATTTGGAGAAAAACTGGAAGCGAATGGAAATGCCCGAACTGAAAAATAAAGTTTAGAGGGGGAAAACAATGAAAACATTTGGTATTGGTTTGCTTTTTGGAGCGCTTATAGTTTTCTCTTGGACTATCTTTGGTCATTTCAACTTTGATTTATTTACTGGAATAATCTTTGGGATGCTTGGAACTTTGTTTGTTGGCGGTTTGGTTTTTCTGATTTATGACTTCTTTGATTTAGAAACCCCAAAAAAAAAGCGTATCCCTTATGCAACAGCCGTGGAAGAAGATGACAATGACCCTGCGAACTGGTGGAGGCATGGTCGGAGACCGCCTTGGGAGGCAAACAATGATTGACTTGCGCCGAACACTGCTTCAGTTGAGTGAAGACCTAATACACAAATATGATTATGTTTCAAGTCCATCTAGGGACAATCACCATTCTACTGATCCTATCCTACGCTTTCTTCTTTGGTTAGATTCTAGCGCCGAAGCCAGAGAAGCATTATCAAAACTCGGTGTCCATTTTCATCGTCCAGCATACACACAAGGAAGGCGGAAGCCAGCAGACAGCCATAGCCACCCTTATGCTTTTTGTGAAGTGTGTAAGACACTTATTCCTTATACGGAGAGTGATAGAAAGTTTGTGGAGCACGGCAAGGGCGGCGAGAAATGTGCAGCAAGTTTACAGCCAATCCCTGAACTAAAGCCATCAACATTGGATTGGGATGCGATATGAGTAAAAGTATAAAGCAAGTTATAGTAATGCGCAGGGACTTGAATATGAGAAGAGGCAAGGAAATAGCCCAAGGCGCTCACGCTTCCATTTCTTTTTTGGCTAAGGCAATCAGTAAAAATCAGAAGATAAGCAAAGTAGAAGCAAAGTGGTTTGAGACGGGGCAAACCAAAATCTGTGTTAGGGTGGAATCAGAAGAGGAACTACTTACTATTTACCAGCAAGCCAAAGATGCTATGATAGAGGTGAATCTTATTACCGATGCGGGACACACTGAGTTTGACGGCGTTCCCACGATGACTTGTTTAGCAATCGGCCCTGATTATGCCGAAAAGATTGACCCTATAACTGGAAACCTCAAACTTCTGTGAGGAACTTATGAACACAGCCGTAACAAAGGTTTTTATCACGGTAAGACAGGCAAATAGAGTTGGAGATCCCACGCTTGATTGTTGCTACTTTTGTGTTCACGAAAGTATGCCTATTGATTTTTCTCAAGACATTTTTGTTCTGGATGATTCCAAGAATCGGCGCTGGTATTGCTATGAACTCGATATGCAATACTTGAACAAGAAAGACCTTGGTGGTGTTGCGGCTCGGCTCCTACAAGAGTATTCACCACGCACCCCTAAAGAGATAATAAAGTTTAGTAAAAGTCCATTTGTGATTTCCGCTGTAGCAGTGAGAGCAAACGGCATGGAAGAACTGGAACTTTTGCTTGGAACAATACAACTCAAGGGAATAAGGACAAGGAAGAAAAAACAAAAAATGAAGGATTGGGATGACGGCTATGATGGAACTCTTCCTAAAAACCTACTGGAGTGACCACATGCGATTTATTCTTCTGTTTTGGGACTTCTTGAAGTATTTGGGTAATCTGGAAACCTACAGGTATTGCCCTGAAAAGTATCGTCCCCTATGACCACGCAAGAAAATGATAGATTTGGCTATTGGCTCGCTGGGTTCATTGATGGTGAAGGATGTTTTTATATTCAGAGTAATCATAAAACTGGCTGCGCTCCACGCTTTTCTTTAAGAGTTAGAGGTTATAAATGACGAGCCAGCAGTACTACGATTTGTTAGTGAAATGTGCTCTTGACGGCACTTTTCCTTGTACTCACCATATTCAAGGAGATTGTGGTTTCAAAGAAGTTCCCTGTTTTCGCAACGGCAAGCAAAGATGCCCAATAGGGCTTCTTATTCCTGATAGTGAATACTTGCCCGACTTGGAGAACAGAAGAGTTTATCAGTTGCCGCCTTACTTGAGGATTAGTATTGTTCCTGAAGGACTGACTTTGGAAGATTTGGAAATCATAGAATACTACCACGATGAACTATTCTCATCCAGTTGGGCAAGAAGCTGGAAACCAGATAAGTTTATCGACTACTTGAATAAAATGTCCTGCTTTGCTGATTGTAAAAAGAAGGAAGTCCCACAATGATTAGTATTCCCGTTGAAATCAAAGAAGCGTATAAGAGAGGCGAAATAACCGTTTATCAAGTTGCCTCCCAAATACAACACTCTCCAAGTGGGGTTTATAATGCCTTACGAAGAGACAAGATAGATACAGGAAAGTTTCGTAAGCGATTTAATGTCCGCAATCAACAGATTGTTGAAGCGTATCGTAAAGACTCTAACATTATTCGTGTGGGAAAAGAGTTTCATCTAACTAAACAACGTGTGCATCAGATTTTGGAGAAACTCGCACCAGAAATCCTGAACAGGAGACCAAGAAATGTTGACGCTTAGTTTGCTGCTTGCCCTTGCTATTCTTTCTGCGTTGGGCGCAGTTGCTTCCATTTGGGCTGCTATTCGCCATAGTAATGGCCTTATGGGGCTGCTGGCTGCGCTTCTTATATTTTTTGCTCTTTGTTCTTCCTTTAAAGCAATAGATGTTGCCGCACAGATTGATCATATCAAACTGGAGAAGTAGTATAAGTAATGTTCGTAAGAAGATACGCAATAAAAAACTGGATTTTCACCAAAGATAAAAATACGGCTTTACCCCAGCATGAGAAATGGATTCAGTCTCCAAGAAAATGGCTCCATTTTCCAAGAGATTACTGGCCTTGCGAAGTTATAAAGATTAGCGAACACCGAGGTACTCTAACTCGGTATAGCAAGAAACTTTTAGAGGAAGGTAAGTATCATGGAAGTTATGCCGTATGGACTTTTGGGAGATGCCAATGAGGGACATTTTGGGCGACCGTCAAAAAGCGCTAGAGATGAGAGAAGCAAAAGTGCTCTTCTCTCAAATCCCTATTCTTGCCCGAATAGACGGCAGAACTTTCTCGAACTTCACAATGAATATGGAGCGACCTTATGATGTTCGTATGTCTAATCTGATGATTGAAACAACGAAGTGGCTCGTTGAACAAACTTGTGCGTGTTGCGGATATACTCAATCTGATGAAATCACTTTGACTTGGTATGCTCCCGACCGAAGAACAGAAGTTTTCTTTGGTGGAAGACTTCAAAAAATGTGTAGTCAGTTGGCTGCACTGGCTTCTGTTTTCTTCAATAATAAACTTCCAGAGTATTTCCCTAATGAACCAGACCTATACGCCAAGTTGCCTACCTTTGATACTCGTGTGTGGAATGTGCCTACACTTACAGAAGCCGCAAACTGTTTTCTTTGGAGGGAATGGGATGCCACGAAGAACAGCGTAAGTATGGCGGCAAGACACTATTTTAGTCACGCAAGTTTATTAGCCAAGAATGGCAAAGAAATGCAAGAAATGCTTTGGAAAGAACATAAGATAAACTGGAATGATTACCCAGTATTTTTTAAACGTGGGACTTACCTTCAAAGAAGGAAGCGATACGAAATCCTATCCGCTAAGGATTTGGCTTTGCTGCCGCCTGAGCATAACGCACACAAAAATCCCGATATGAAAATAGAGCGAAGTGAAGTAGTGGTGATGGAAATGCCTCGCTTTGCTTCCGTTCAAAATAGAGAAGGCGTCATTTTCGATGGTGAAGACCCTGTTATTCTCGAAGAGTAAATGATTCCTCCGCATTTCTACTATTTGGCTTGGCTTGCAGTAGAGAGACAATACGATAAAGCGATGGAAGTCATAAGTGAAATGGAGGTTGAGAGCAAGGCTCTTTCGGAGTGTTTTTTCCAAAACTGTATGACTTTTCAACGTGAAGGTTTTTTCTCTCACGAACACGGATCCGAACTAATCTCAAAGGCATTAGCTAAAATGGAGGGATTCAAACAGCCAAGAACCAGAGTAAAAGTTATAATAGAAGAGGTTGAAAGTGAGTTATGAACTTTTATGTGAAAGAGCCTTGCCCTCGGTGTCGCTCTTATCCGAGAGGCATCAACTCAATGTGCGAAGAGTGTGTGGCTTGGCTCAAAAAACTTAGAGCACCAAGGATTATGCCTGTTTATATTCTTCCCGACAAGTTGTTTCAGCAGCCGCTTACTTATGTATGTGAATACAAAGGTAAGGAAGGTGAGGGTATTGATTTCTCTTTGTCCGAAAACGATCCTGAATGGGAAAAAGTTTATGCTTATGGCGGCATAAGGATGTGGAATAGAGCCACGATACATCTCCTCAGTCCTTATGTGCTTGGTTGGAATGCGCCGCCTGCTGACGAACTCAGAGTAAAAAGTGTTGATTTGGATAATCGGATAATGGTTGTGGAATATAAAGCCAATACTAACGAGAGAACTGCTTTCCCACCTGAAACACAAGCAATCATAGTTGATACAGACAAGCCACTCGCCGACCACTTTGTAGATAATATGTGCTCTTTTTGTACTGGTTTGTGGGGGAGAAGTTCAGAGGAAACATGGGTAAGGCGCTTCTACGATGAAATGAATATAGAATGGCCTAATGGTAAGAACTCCATTGTTCGTTCCAATGGCCCTTATTCTCAATACACTTGGGCTAATCCTTTTGCTAAACATTCGAGAGTTGTGCATCAAGGTGGGCGTTTGGTGCCTTGTCTTCCTTGGCCAACTCCGCCTTATTTGAGTAATGGTAGGGGCGATATAGCCACTGATAAAGGTTATAAATGGCCTGCCTATATGAGCGTGGCTTTCCTTTTCTCCAAAAAGGTTCATTATCTTCTTTATGAAATCATCTCTGCCCGCTCCAAAGAGTTTTGTAAACTTTATCCACTTGTAATAGGTGGGCACGCACAAGTCACAAGAATACGTCAAGTGGAGTTAGATATATTTCAGTTTTGGCGTGATTTCGATGCTCGGTCTCCTGAAACCAAAGTCAAATGGAATGAGTAGGCT
>Ga0187846_10000241_pt1 | contig 33332 bp, 25 predicted proteins | sample TC_taG_FD_161473 | JGI IMG/M metagenome (GOLD analysis project Ga0187846, IMG submission 161473) | Biofilm microbial communities from the roof of an iron ore cave, State of Minas Gerais, Brazil - TC_06 Biofilm (v2) | ecosystem: Environmental > Terrestrial > Deep subsurface > Cave > Wall biofilm... | reverse complement strand
AACCTGCTACTCGCGACATATGCTGGTTTGACCGGCATCAAGACCGGCTTTACCACCGAGGCCGGGGGCTGCCTGGTTTTCTCCGCCACCCGCGACGGTCATCACCTCATCGGTGTTGTCCTACACAGCATAGATGAAGAGCATCGCTTCAGCGACGCGAGGATTTTGCTCAATTGGGGGTTTGCGCTGCCGCTTATAATACCAACACCCTGACTTCCTGAGATCATATGAAAAAAGGAAAGCCTTCGATTGATGGCAGCTTTGGATAATAGTTCGGATTCTGCGAGAAGTCGAAGGCCTCATAGAAATCACCTATTTGTTTCAACCCATCACGCGGCGGCTCTGCCGGACCTCTTGCACTGCCATTGGCGGCATCGTTATTCGTTCCAGGAGTCGAGGTATCGAACTGGTGGTTGATACTTGCCAGCGACGGCAAGCCGAAGCGGCGCTCAATGAACTTCAAGATCGAACTGTGTTCATATAACTGTCCCGAAACATGCCCACGCCTGGCGTATGGTGAGACAACCAGTGTTGACACACGCAAGCCCAATCCATAAGCGTCTACCTGAGGTGGTAGAACGTGATCGAAAAAGCCGCCTCCCTCGTCATAGGTCAGGAAGAGGGCAGAACTCTGCCACGAACTTGAAGCGATCAGGGCATTGATTACATCCGCCATCTTCTGTTGGCCCATCTGAATATCTGCGGGTGGATGCTCACTGATCAGTTCTTCTGTAATTAAAAAGGACACTTGCGGTAAGGTTCCAGCTTTGAGGTCAGCGTTGTAATCTTCCTCCCTGAACTGGAGCCGCTGATCATTCTGCCAGTGTTTGAAGAAAGTCAGCCCATTGAAGTGTTCCAGCAAGCTCGAACTCCCCAGGCCCAGGCCAAGGTTGTAGCACTTCCAGGACACCCGGTGAGCATCGAGTAAGTCTACGATCGTCGGCCAATCCACGCTTCCTGCTGCAAGAGTGTCAGTAGTATTGCCACCAGCGGTGCCAGACACCAGAACCAGGCGATTCGGTACTGTGGGGCCAGACACAGAGCAGAAATAGTTGCCGCACAGCGTAAAGGCATCGGCCAGGGCGTAGTAGTAGGTTAGGTCGGAACCGTCATAGTAACCGAGCGCGTCTGAGCCATCGGTAGTATAAAAACCATCCATAGCTCCTTTGTCCCACTCGCTGTGAATAGACTGCCAGGTATGCGAGGGGTCAAACCCGATGGGGAACAGATTATGATGTGGAGTGACGGTGCCGCCTTTACCATCCGGCTGTGAATAGTTCGAGGGAACGCCATACACTCCAGCCCGTGGATAATAGCCAAAATAATTGTCGAAGGAATGATTTTCCTGGCAGGCAATCAGGATATGGTGAATAGGGTTGGAGTCACCTGCATACATTGAGGCTGCCACTTTGCGTGCGTTAAATATGCCTGCATCAATTGAGAAAGCAGTTCCTGCAAGTATGCCGAGATTGCGTATCGCTCGCCGGCGCGATAGGCGCACAGTGAACCAATGCTGTAGATCCATGCGAAGCCTTTCTCACTATTAAGAAATAACAATCAAAGAGGTTCTGCTTAAAAATGAACGCTTGATCAACGCATATTTCCTTATCTGGCTTCAGACGCGGGTGCAAAGATGCGATCAAGTGCATCCCTACGAGTACATTGAGGGAGAAATAGTTCGATGATAGAATAGGAGGAAAAAGTCAAGGAGAAGCGAGCATGCCGAAACGAGCCACGCAGGTCATTTTCAGTGAAAAGGAGCAGGAAGAGTTAGAGCAGATACCAAAGGCCACCGGAGCGAACAGCAGCGGGTGCTGCGGGTGCGCATCGTGTTGGCGGCAGCACAAGGGTGTTCCAATGCGCAGATTGGACGCGATCTCGCGATCACCGTGGATACGGCCCGTTTGTGGCGAGATCGCTGGGTAGGACTGCAGGGGATCGACCTGGATGCACCGAGTGTCGCAGAGCGTTTGCAGGATGCGCCCCGACCAGCAGTCCCTGCCAGGATCACCGCTGAGCAACGCCGTCAGATCGCAGCCGTCGCCTGAGAAGCGCCGAGCAAGGCTGGGCGGCCGATCAGTCAGTGGACGGGGCGAGAAATCGCGGACGAACTGAAGACCAGGGGCATTGTTGAGCAGATCTCCCCACGGCATGCCTCCCATCTGCTCAAGAAAGGGGGCTGCAACCGCACCGCTTCCGGTATTGCTTGACCGAAGTGGCTGACGAGCGGCGGGAAGAGAAAATCATTGAGGGTTGTCAGGTGTACACGCAGGCCGCCGAACGAGCCAGGGGCGGCGAACCCTCGAGCAGCATGGATGAATTAACTGGCGTGCAGGCGATCGAGCGCAAGCATCCTGATTTGCCGATGCAAGCGGGGCATGTGCTCCGGCGGGAGTTTGAGTATATCTGGCAGGGAACGTTGTCCTGGTTCATCAATTTCGATGTCGTGACGGGACAGGTGATTGAGCGGTCCTGGGGGCCAACACGCAGTGAGAAAGATGCGCTGGCTCCCATCCAACGCCTGATAGCGAGTGATCCCAAGGCGAGGTAGTGGCATTTCATGCTCGGCATTTTGAATATCCATCAGTCCGAATCGTTGGTACGGCTCTCGTGGCCGAACGGGATCAGATCGCGGCAGAGACGCTGAGCGAGAACTCGCAAAAGCGGGATTCTTCAGTCGATGGAAAGCCGCGCCGCGTTTTTGCATGACCCAAGCCATCAGGTGATGTTCTATTACACGCGCTATCCATGCCTCCTGGATGAACCAGGTCGAAATTTGGCTGAGTATCCTGGTAGGCAAGCTGCTCAAACGTGGCAATTTCGCCGGGCTTGCTGACGACTTGTGCAAGCAAATTCTGGCAGATCACTCGCGTATTACAACCGCAGGATGGCCAAACCGATCAAGTGGATCTACACGGGAATCGCTTAATCAGAGAGAGGTTTCTCCTTCGGTGTACTAGTACATGAAGCTTTTTCTGCATCAGTACACCAGTCTATCTCATATGGAGCAATTACGCGACAGTCGGCGTCACCTTCGTCCACGTCTTCCCACCGTTCGCGGTTCGGTAAAGCGTTTGCGCCGAGTCAATCGCCCAGCCCTGCGTGGGCGACGCGAAGTCGAGCGTCTCCATATCCGCACTCAATTTGACGGTGTATGGCGTCCAGTGCTGGCCCCCATCAGTGGTGCGATACACCGTGCTATTGGTATACTGATTGCTCCTGACATCATCGGTATTGACGGCGACCCAGCCGTGAGTCGCGTCAACAAAATCGATCGTTCGGGCAGGAGCGCCTATGGGCACAGGGGCTGTGGCATTCCAGCTTATTCCTCCATTATGGGTGACATATATGATGGTTGCCTGGTTTGTGAGACCGGCAAGGATCACTGGCAGAATCCCATCGGTCGCATTGAAAAAAACCGGGGGCATGGTCGCAATCTGACCATTGCCAGCGTTCCCTGCTAAAGGGATGCTTTGATGCTGCCAGGTCGTGCCGCTATCGTGTGTCACGTAGAGCCAGACAAAATTGCTCGTAGCAGAGAGTCCAGTTGCCCAACCGGTTGTGGCGCTCACAAAACTGATTCCGGATTTATCTCCTCCAAAGGGGAGCGCCGTTGGGCGGTTGTTCGTATAGCTGGTGACGGAGACGGTTTTCCAGGTTGCGCCTCCGTCGCTGGTATGCAACACGTCCACAGCCTCACTGCCCGCGGCGGCGCCTTTGCCCACGAGCAGCCAGCCGACTTGCGCGTTGAGAAAGGTAATCTGGAAGTTGCCTACGATCTGGTCGGGGATCGATGCCTTTTGCCAGGTCTGGCCCCCATCATTCGTGCGGTACATCAAGGACCCGGTCTCGCTTGCTACGGCCACCCACGCAGTCGCAGGGGAGAAGAAATCCGCGCCTGCAAGAATGGATGGTGGGGTAATGGGTACGGGTGATACATCCTGCCAGTGAGTGACGCCTGTGGTTGTATGCAAGATGCGCGTATTGTCAGACGTAATAGCCCAACCCGTTCTCGCATCGAACATATGGATGGTCTGTAATGCCACCGCTTTGCCAACGACGGCCGTGGATGATGCGAACGCCGTTGACCTTGCTGGAAGCGGCGTCTGCGAAGCGGTGGTGCTGACAGTCTTTCCATGATGCTGCGTCGCCAGAAGGGCGAGAACCAGGCTTCCAAGCAGCGCCGCGACACAGAGGACAGCAGCAATTGACCCCAGCGCGGCAGCAAACCGTCGAGGAGCGGACGGGGTCCGCTGTGGCTGCTTACGCTTGCGGGCAGGAGGAGGATTGGCCAGGTGGCTGCTCTGGGCACGCGGTGGCGCGCTGGCAGCAACGTCCCCATGCTGGATCTGCCGGGCCTGCAGGCGCTGTTCAACCTGTGCCAGGGAGTGGTCGAGGTGTTGCGCGTAGGATGGATGATCATAGACCAGAGCGAGATCCCGGATCAGGCGTGCATTGATGGATGCAGCGGGCAACTGTCCATCTGGTGTAGGGGAAAGCGCCTCAATTTGTCCCTCGATGGTTTTCGCTCGAAAGAATGCGTTCATGGCAAACTACCCTTCTGGCTCTTGCTGATACAGTTTACGGAGAACATTTAAGGAGCGCGAGAGTAAGGAACGAATGGTCCCCTCGCGTTTGTTGAGGAGCGTGGCAATGTCCTTACAGCGCAGGCCCGCTTCAAAATGCAACCGGAGGACTTCCTGCTGCGCCGGCGGAAGACTTGCCAGGTGGGCACGCAGACGCGCAAAGGCTTCCTGCTGGAGCGCGGCCTGCTCGGGGGTCAACTCCTTGCCGTTGGGGAGCCACTCAGCAAGGGTTTGTGCGGGAGGACTGGCGGAGGAGCGCCGATACAGATCGACCACCTTGTGCTGGGCCACGCGCCGCAGCCATGCCAGTTGCGTCTGTTCGCTCAGTTCAGCAAGCTGCTTTTCCCGTTCAAGTGCTGCCAGAAACACCTCCAGAACAATATCCTCGGCATCTTCCCACGAGGGAACAAGGCGACGCACAGAGATCATGATCAGCGAGGCATGGCGCTGGTAGAGGAGTGAGACAGTCGAATTATCCTGTGCAAATAGGGATGGTTGATGCATGGCATCTACCTCTCTCGTGAGCGATGCACTCTTTTCTCCAACTCTATCGGAAAAGTCGCGAAAACGTTGCACTGGCGGCCAATGTCACCTTGAAAACTGCTGATCAGCGCTTTCTTGCCAGCTCATCTCTTTTCGCCATGCCGCAAGGGAAAGCTACTGAGGTTTGGAACGTGAATATCTGCCTGTGAGCATCTTACCTGGTTTAGGTTGTCCTGACAAGAACTTTCCGATCACGCAAAGGCCAAATCCGCCAAAGAGGACGTACATTGGGCTGACTTAATCGTGGAGATATTTCCACCTTAGTGTACTAGCAACCTTGTAACAAACATGATAAAATAGCCTAGCTTAGGCTATAACTATATGCTTGAATAGAGTCAACGACCCCACACGGAAACGTGGGGGCTTGTGGTTTAGCGCAAGTCCGTCGTTGTCCAGCCTGAGCACCCAATGGCGCAGGCAGCCAGGTGCGGGTGCTGCGTTGGAACGGTCACGATACCGGCGCACGCTTCCTCAATGCGCCGCGCTATCGCTCAGCATTAAAAGTCCTCTCGGGGTCGGGAGTGTGTGCTGAGCACGACAAGCCGCTCCACCTTTGGCGAGGGGAGCCGCCTTTCCCTGCCGGGAGAGGCGCGTCACAAGCCCGGTAACGGGGCCTCATCCTGAGGCGAAATGGAAGGAACGAAGTCAATGTCCGTGTTTGTGCTCGATCAGCGCAAGAAGCCGCTGATGCCCTGCTCAGAGCGACGAGCACGCCTGCTGCTCTCGCGCAAACGAGCGGTGGTCCATCGGCTCTGGCCGTTCACGATCCGGCTCAAGGATCGCAGCCGAGAAGCAAGCCAGGTGCAGCCGGTCGCCCTGAAGCTTGATCCCGGCTCCAAAACCACGGGGATAGCTCTGGTGCGCATTGAACAGACCCAGGAGGGCGAGGTTCATCACTCCTTGCACCTGGCGGAACTGACCCATCGCGGTGAACAGGTCCATCAAGCCCTGCGCAAGCGTGCGGGCTATCGACGACGGCGTCGCAGTGCGAACCTTCGGCATCGTTCCCCGCGCTTCCAGAACCGGAGACGACCAGCGGGCTGGCTCCCGCCTTCGTTGCGCTCAGGCATTGGCAATGTGCTCACCTGGGCATGTCGCTATGGCCGATGGGCACCCCTCAGTCGGATCGAGATCGAGCGGGTCAAGTTCGACCCGGCCCTGCTCCAGAATCCGGAGATCACAGGTATCCTGTATCAAAGGGGGGAGTTGTTTGGCTGGGAAATCCGGGGCTACCTGCTGGAGAAATTTGAGCGGAGATGTGTCTACTGTGGGCGCGGCGAGACCGCTTTTGAGATCGATCACGTAGTGCCCAGCAGTCGCGGCGGCTCCGACCGGGTGAGCAACCTCGTGCTCAGTTGCCATGTCTGCAATCGCGCCAAAGGCGACCAGACCGCGGTTGAGTTCGGCCACCCACAGGTGGCAGTGCAGGCGCAGCTGCCTCTGCGGGACGCCGCTGCTGTCAACGCCACGCGGTTTGCCATCGTCGAAGCCCTCGGCGTGGTGGGCGTGCCGATCGGAACGTGGAGCGGCGGGCGGACGCGCTGGAACCGCGAGCGGTTTGGCATCGCGAAGGCGCACTGTCTCGATGCCCTCTGCGTCGGAGAGGTGGCTGGAGTCCGCATGCCCTCCTCTCAGACACTCAGCATCACCGCGCAGGGACGCGGGAACTACCGGCGCACGAATGTGGATGAGTCTGGCTTTCCAAGGGGGTACTTGACGCGGGAGAAGCGCGTGCGTGGCTTTGCGACCGGCGATCTGGTGCGCGCTCGGGTACCTGAGCATCTCAAAACGGCTGGGGTTCACCTGGGCCGGGTGGCGGTACGTGCCTCTGGCTCATTTCGCGTCGGCAAGACGGATGGGATTAGCTCGAATTACTGTCAGGTCGTCCAGCGAGCTGATGGCTATAGTTATGCGTTGCGAAAAGAGGCACAAGGGGGCAGCGTTTGCTCCCCTCGCGTGAACGCGGTGGCCTCCGCGCCGCAATGAAGGTGAATCAACTATGCGTTACGCCGTTATATCCGATATACATGCCAATCTGGAAGCGCTGGAAGCAGTACTCGCAAAAATAGATGAGCTTGCTCAAGAGGAACCAATCGACGAGATCTGGTTTCTTGGTGACCTGGTCGGTTATGGACCTGACCCCAACGAATGCATAGTCAAACTGCGTGAACGTACCGGCGTTATCATAGCCGGCAATCACGACTGGGCAGCCGTTGGCAAAATTGACCTGGAGGACTTTAGCGCGGCAGCACGTATATCAGCTGAATGGACTGCTGAACAACTGACTGAGGAACATCTCACTTTCCTGGCTAATCTACCTGAACACCTGGAATTTGGGGAATGTACGCTTGTGCATGGCAGCCCTTATGGACCTCTTTGGGAGTATTTGACTTCTGAGATCCTGGCGGAACGTAGTTTTCAATACTTCAACACTCGCTATTGCCTCGTCGGTCATACTCATATGCCTTTAATCTTTCAGCAATCAGATGCTGTTGCCAACACTCCAACGCTTCCCCTGGAAAGCAATCGACCGGGCGCAACACATCCACCTCAATCTAATGGCATTGAAATTCACATGGATGGCAACGGTGACGAGACCTCAGGTATGGTAGCAGTACATCCAGCCGCACAGCAATCAACACTTTCCATACAAACTGTTGAGAGCGCCATCACCCCTTCCATGGAACCTGAAAGCGATCAGACCCCTGCTGAAGACGTAGCTAACGCAATTATGCAAGAGCAAATGCAAACTCCAGCCGAAACATCTCTCGATATTGAGGCTAACGAAGATGTAGACCATAGCCCTGCTACTGAGAACCTCACTTCGTCAGAGCAAAAAAGTCTCTCTACGACCGCAGGCTCAACCGTTGAAGACGTGAGCAGTATCGATGAACAAGGTAGCGCTAGCCCTGGCTCTGAGGGTCCCTCTGTAATAGAAACAGGCACTACCCAGCAAGAGTCCGCTTCTCCTTTGGATCAGGATACAGCTCAGGCTGCAGATTCTCATCATGATGCAGATTCCCTCCAAGAGACAGGAACTCCACCCAGCACTGAACATGAGGATGATGACTATACGAATAGCGAAAAGGATGCGGAGCAACCAGGAGAAATAATGCCCGAGATCATCATTGCCAGCGCAGAAGATCAACCGGGCACTGAAATTGAAGAACTACTTACCCTCTTAGGATTGAGTCAGAGCATGATCGATGTGAACAACGAAATGATTACACCGCCAGAGGGTCATTGGGGAGCCCCTGCTGACTATCGCGCCATCGTCAATCCTGGGGGAGTTGGTCAGCCACGCGATGGCGACCCACGGGCTGCATTCATGATCTATGACACCGAACGCGGTTTTGAGTTTTATCGTGTTCCCTATCCCTTAGAGATAACACAGGAGAAGATCATTAAAGCCGGGCTGCCGCAATACCTGGCAGTTCGCCTGGCATATGGTCGCTAGCCCGCTATGAAACTGGTTGTTGGCCTGGGCAATCCAGGTTCAGAATATCAACGTACTCGCCACAATGTAGGTTTTCGCGTTCTAGATAAACTTGCCTCTAAACTTGGCTGGGAATGGACTGAACACCGCAGCCGGTCAATCCTGGCAAGTGGCACCATCGGCCTTGAGAAAGTAGTCCTGGCCAAGCCGATTACTTTCATGAATCTTAGCGGCCTGGCGGTTGCAGAACTCGTCCGATGGTACAAAATCCAGCCAGAAGATCTCCTGGTTATCTATGATGAGCTCGACCTGCCTGTCGGCATAATACGCCTGAGAGCTAAAGGCAGCGCCGCCGGACATCACGGACTGCAGGACATCATTCATCATCTCCATACAAATGCATTCCCACGCCTGCGCGTCGGCATTGGTCGCCCTGGTAACAGTCATATGAAAGGCAAGCATTATGTGCTGAGCCTACCTACACAGAACGAGCGTATCCTGCTAGAGACCGGAGAGGATAGGGCAGTCAAAGCAATACAGATGGCAATCACGCGAGGTATCAGCGCAACAATGAATCTGGTCAATGCGGACCCTGAAGAAGCTGCACGCAAAGCAGCAGAGAAACTCCAGCGCCAGAAAGAACGCCAGGAACAGGCACGATTGAAAGATGAAGCGGCTCGAAAAGAGCAGGAGAAAGATAATCCTTCCTCTTAATGCATTTACATCAGACTGCTCGCTACTTTGCTGTTAAGGCAGCGCGCAGGAATGGTTTAGCTCGATAGAAGCGAGTTTTGACGGTTGAATCGGGCATATTGAGGACTCGTCCAATCTCGGAGAACGTCAGTTGATCTGCATAGTAGAGCAACACGACCGAGCGGTATTTGTGAGGTAATGCCTGGATCGCTCGCTCGATCGCGTGTTGGAGGTCACGACGCTCTGCCAGCTCTTCTGGGGTGGGACTCCTATCGGGGATGGTGTCCCATGATGCTGCCTCACCCTCCTCATGCCCTGTCTCTAGCTCAGAGAAAGACGGAAGACGCTTGCGGCGCAGGACGTCCAGGCTGCGGTTGCGTGCAACCGTAAAGAGCCATGGCTTGATGTGCTGCTTCGAGTGCAGCGTGGCTAAGGACAGGTAGAGTTGGAGCCAGACCTGTTGCAAGACATCAAACGCTTCGTGATAATCGCCCATATAATGGTAGATCAGGCTAAAAAGCGCTTTCGTATACCGGCTCACAAGCGCTTCGAAGGCTTCCTGGTCCCCGGAGAGCGCCTGATGAACCAGAACGTCATCAGGCGTGTAGGGATCCTGTGTATTCCAATGTCCCTGTGTTTGCACGGATACTCTCCCTGTCGTTTTACTACGTCAACCCTCTCAATTGAACCAGGGATGTGCCCGACCCGCTAGAGTAATACTTTGCTACTACATGGCCAGAGTGATCTTTCCTTCGTCCTCCTGATCCTTCAGAGAAACCGCAATCGCGATGCTCACTCTGCCCACTGGTGATTAGGGTAACCGAAGGCACATCGATGCAGAGCTACGCAGGGGAAGGCCAGATAGCACTGGGCCTTCCCACCTGCTACAACACCAGCGAGTGATGTACTCTTTACTACTCGCCGAAGTCCGCTTTGAGCTTGTCTTCTTGCTCTTTGGACAGGTTGGTCTGAATGATCTCAAACTGTTGGCCCTTGACCGCCTCCGCCACCTTGTCGACCACCGCCCCGCTCGACAACAGGAACAAAGCCGAGGTGCCCGGCGTGACCTTTGAACGCACCTGGTCGATGAAGTTCTGGTCGATGCCATAGTGAGCAAAGTGTCCCATCAACGCACCAATCGCGGCGCCTACCGCCAGGCCGAAGAACGGCACAAAGAACAGCAAGCCGAACAGAAACCCCCAGAACGCTCCACCCAGTGCGCCGACCCCGGTCAAGCTGGTGAGCTGTTGGGTCTTGGGTTTACTGGCTCCTACAGGCCAGCTGAGGATAGCTCCATCTTGAATCTGGATCAACTGCTGCTTTTGCAGGTTCTCCAGCGTATAGAGCATCGTCTGGGCTCCCTCTGCCGTGGGAAACTTGACGACTACTAACGTTGCCATGCCTACGTACTCCTTTCGCGTTGGCTACATACAAAAACACAAATCGGGTCCAGAAGACCATGCCCTCTGGAGACGTCTATAACAGACTCCACTAAAAATGCCGATATATTCCTCCATTCCTTCACCGATCAACTCAGTCAACAGGCGCTTGCGAACGCTCAATTTTCAGCATCGTCGCTCTCCGGACTGGAAAGATGCGCACCTACCCTATTGCTATACACTCGACCGACAGAATCGGACAGCCCATGTCATGCAGCGCATTGAGCACTCCAATCAACGCCGATTGGTCTGCCAGCCGACCCGCTAGCTGCGTCAGCGCATACCCCCTGGGATCGCTTCCCTGCTCGATCTTCATGCCCCCGCAATAATCGGACCAACGCGCATCCAGGCTGCCCGCAATACAAATCCGATACATCGCCGGCTCAAACAAGCTGGCGCTTGGGCGGTATCGTTCCATTGCACGTTCCTTGGCTAGCCAACCCTACCGCTCTCGGTGAGTCAAAGCGACTACCTACCTGTCTTCTCTCGCGCGAGAGCGAAAAAGGGGGGCATCTACGACATCCTGCCATATCCAGGGATGCGATTGCGAACCTAACAGCGACTCTTGCTGAGAATCAGAGTAGTCGAAAACGCGCGAGAAAGCTATTCCCCATTAGGTATAGAAAAGGTATAGATTTTGGAACAGGAAAGCCTCCTCGACATACACGACAAGGGGAGATGTTCGGAGGATGTCTTGCACCTCAATCCCAACAAGTCGCTCTGCTGCTGTGGCCAGCACCTTAGACCAGGTGCTGTTCTATGGCATAGCGGGTCGCCGCGCTTCGCGAGATGATACCTAACTTCTTGTAGATCGCTTGCACATGGATATTGACGGTTCTGGGGCTAATCACCAGTCGTGCTGCAATCTGCTTGTCGGTCAGTCCCGTCGCCAGCAGGCGCAACACATCGACTTGACGCGCGGTCAATCCGCCAGAAAGGGGTGAGGAGGATCTGCTTGTCAGAAACACAGGAGCGCCAGCTTTGCCCTGTGTGCTGCTCTTGCTTTGCCATTCTGCTGCCAGCGCTTCCTCAGGGGTCATGGCCCGCCCTTCTGCCCACAGGCTGGCAAAGGTCTCTTCACCCAGCTGGCTGCGTGCTTCGGTCAGGGTGCGCTCGTAGAGCGCATGCTCAATCCCAATGGGATTACGATAGTCACCAAAGACGCGCAAGGTCTCTGCTGAGGCGTACAGTAGGACGGTCCACCCGGCCTGTCCCTGGCTTAATGCGATCTCCCCCAGTCCCTCCAGGCAGGAGGCCAGTACCCAGATTGTCCTTGCGGTTAACTTTGCAGCTCTCCACTGTGCCATCAGCAAGGTCAAACCCTCCTCGTACAGTGTGCGCGCGTGCGTCGCCTTGCCCTGGAGCAAAGCCAGGCGGCCCAGGCCACAGAGCGTGCGTGCAATATCTTCTTTACCGTCCCCTTTTTTCCCCAACACCAGCGCCTCTTCGAGCAGTGAAGCAGCTGTCGGTTCCTCCCCAAGAGCGGCAACTTCGGATGCCAGGATGGTGAGTGCTTGCGCCGTAAATCCCGGATTGCCCAGCGTGCGGAAGAAGGCGACACTCTCTTCTGAAAGACGCCGCGCGGCCGCATACGCTCCCTGGCAGTAGGATGCCCACCCTAGAATGTGAAGAACGAGGGCGATATGCCAGGGATGGCCCAACTTTCTAAACAGGATCAGGCTCTCCCCACATCGGTCATGTACCCTGGCAAACTCCCCACGGAAAAGCGCCTGTATGCCCAGTGTCATCAGGCACGTAGCGATGCCCACCCGATCTCCGACCTCTTTGTATAACTGCAGGCTCTCTTCGAGCAAAGCATTGCCCGCTGCGGCATTGCCGCGATGATCATGCTCGATGATGCCCAGCAGGTTCAGTGTGGCTGCCATGCTTGCCGCGGCTCCCACTTGCCGGGAAAGTAGCAGGCTCTCTTCTAACAGCAGTGCTGCTGGCTCAAAGTCGAACTGCCAGAACGCCAGCCAACCAGCAGTGTACAGCGCCTTCGCCCTCACGTGGCCTGGTATCGTTGTGTCGTCTTGCCTGCTTGCAGTCAATGCTTGCTCCAGCAAGCTGCGGCCCTCGCTCAGATGGCCGCGCAGAAACCAGAACTGTCCCAGTGCTCCCACCAGTTGCAAGGCTGCTTCCGTCTCGTTGCACGCTACCAGCCAGTGCAGCGCAGCCCCTAGATTGGCACGTTCCCACTCCAACCGCTCCAACCATCCCCTTTGATGCATGTCGAGCAATGCCGGCTCGGCTTGCTTAACCAGCGCCAGGTAGTACCGGGCATGGGCATGCCGGGTACTCTCGAGCTCTCCGCTCGCCGCCAGTAACTCCAACCCATACGCGCGGATCGTCTCCAGCATCAACAAACGTGACTCCTCTTTCTCCTGGTCGACTCGTTGGAGCAGGCTGGTATCTAGGAGGGAGGCGACCGTCTCCATGATGGGCGTGCTCGCCTCGCCTGGAGCCGCGCACACGGCCTCGGCTGCTTCCAGGGTGCAGCCACCGGCGAAGACGGCAAGCCGGCGGAACAGTCGCTGTTCGGCAGGCGAGCGTAACGCGTAGCTCCACTGCATCGTGTTGCGCAGCGTCTGCTGGCGCACAGGCAGATCTGGTCCTCCGCGCGCCAGCACTTCAAGTGGCTGCTCCAGGCGAGCGAGCAAGGCGCGAGGAGACAGCAGTTTACTGTAGGCGGCCGCAAGTTCAAGTGCCAGGGGTAACCCGTCCAGCCGCGCACAGATCGCTGCGATGACGCCAGCGTTGTCCCCCGTCAACTGAAAATCTGGCTTGATCGCCTGTGCACGCTGCACGAAGAGCGCGACCGCACCATACTGCATCAGGATTTCCAGCCCTGGCAGGTTCTGCAGGTTGGGCACCGGTAGGGGCGGGACCAGCAGCTCGTATTCGCCCTGCAAGCGCAAGACTGCGCGGCTGGTCACTACTATCTTGAGCCCAGGGCAGGCTGAGAGCAGGTTCGGCAGCAGCGGGGCGGCTGCCAGCAGTTGCTCGAAGTTGTCCAGCAGGAGCAGGAGGTGCTTCTCGCCCAGGAAGGCGTGCAGGCGCTCAAATGACAGTCGCTTCCTGTTCTCACGCAGTCCGAGCGTTTGCGCAATAGTGAGCATGGCTTGTTCAGGAGTTGTGACGTGATCAAGTGGCACACAGCAGTAGCCATCGGCAAAGGCCTGCTGCAGGTCCAGGGCTACCTGCAATGCCAGGCGAGTCTTGCCAACTCCCCCTGGGCCAGTCACGGTCAACAGGCGTACCTCGGGATCCTTCAGCAGACTTGTAGCCTGCTGTACCTCGTGTTCGCGTCCAATGAGAGGGGTGATGGGGAGAGGCACCTGGCGCAAGGGAAGAGTCGAGGAGGTCGGTGAACGTCTGGTTCCAAATACGCGTTCGGAGGAATACCTGCTGGTCATGCGCATGTGTATCCTGCCTATCTCTCTACTCGTAACTCTCTGGCGTCACTACATCGAAAGTACCACCCATGTGGGCCAACTCAAAGGCGCCGGTACATTGCAAATTTCGACATCCTAATGGCAAAGTATAACATATTTTGGGCGTGTCTCGATTGTATGATGCAGAAGGCCTCAAACTCAGAATGTGTTTTCTTTTCCTGTAGTGTATACTTATCAAAAGTGATTAGAATACTTCGGTCCCGACAACAATAACAGGAGAAGCCTCATGACGACCACACCCACCTCACCTACCGTGCCAGATGAATGGAGCCGGGAATTGACAACACGAGCTGAACGGTATGCTGCCGGCAAGGCGCTGCGTGCCAGCGTACCCCGTTCCAGCCATGCAGAGTGGGCACCAGATCCCGAGCGACCCGATCCGATCAGCCTCTTGGAAGAGTCAAATAAGACACGGCTTGAGAACCTGGTGCCCATCCGCTATGGACGGATGTCGCTGTCTCCTTTCGCGTTCTTGCGCGGTTCGGCTGGTGTTATGGCGAGCGACCTGGCGAAGACGCCCGTCTCCGGCATCCAGGCACAGCTCTGCGGCGACGCCCATCTGAGCAACTTCGGCGCCTATGCCTCCCCCGAACGCCGGATCGTCTTCGATGTCAACGACTTCGACGAAACGCTCACCGGTCCCTGGGAATGGGATGTGAAGCGCCTGGCCGCCAGCGTTGTCGTGGCCGGCCGGCAGAATGGCTACACCGCCCAGGAGAGCAGGCGGGCAGTTTTGAGTTGTCTGCAATACTACAGAGAGTATATGCAGCAGTTTGCCTTGATGCACCACCTGGATGTCTGGTACTACCATCTCGATGTAGAAGGTATTCTCGCCATGATACGCAGCATGGAGGGCAGAAAAAGGATTCAAAAGAACGTGCACCGTTATGCGCAAAAAGCCAGCAGGCGCACGCGCATTGAAACCTTTCCCAAGCTGGCCGAGGTCGTGGATGGCCAGTACCGTATCAAGGATGAGTCGCCCTTGATCTATCACTACGATCCCCTGCACCCCAATGTAGATGATCTGGAGACTGACGAGTGGAAAGCATTGGTGAAAGAATACCTGTGGAGCTTGCGGGATGAAGTGCGTGTGATCGTCATGAGCTACCGGGCGACCGATGTGGCGCAGAAAGTGGTAGGCGTTGGCAGTGTGGGCACGCGCTGTGCCATTGTGCTGGCCTTAGGAGGAGCCGAGGGGGACGACCCACTGTTCATCCAGATCAAGGAGGCGCAAGCCTCGGTGCTTGAGCCCTACGTGGGAGCGAGTCCCTATCCGCACCACGGGCAGCGGGTGGTGATCGGCCAGCATATGATGCAGGCACTCAGTGATATATTCCTGGGATGGTCTACCTTCGGTGGCAGGCATTATTATGGGCGCCAGTTGCGTGACATGAAGTTCTCAGTCGAAGTCGAGGACATAGACCCGGTACGATTTACGGCCTACGTCCAGGTCTGCGGAGCAACCCTGGCGCGAGCGCATGCACGCACAAGTGACCCGGCACAGATCAGTGGCTACCTGGGCAACAAAGATACCTTCGACCAGGCCATTGCTGACTTTGCTGAGGTTTATGCTGATCAGACCGAACGCGACCACGCGGCTCTCCTTGCTGCCATCAAAGATGGGCGCGTGCAAGCACAAACCGGTGTCTAATAGCCATAGTTATGTTGCACAGGTAGTTGTTGCCGCGCGCGATTTGCCGCTTGCTATTTTCGCTCAATTCCCAGCCCGCGTTTTACACCGGATACATCGTAAACGCCACCTCGCTGCTCGTAGCCACCAGTAAAAGGATCTTCAGCCAGCAGCATTGGCGTATCCAGGTCGATGAAGGAGAATCCGCCCAGGCCGGCAGCGAGATGGGCGGCAGCGGCAATTGCGAGACGCGACTCTATCATGGCGCCAATCATTAACCCTATGTGGTTGACACGACAGAGGGCAGCAATATCAAGCGCCTCCAAAATGCCCGCTTTCATCAGCTTAATATTGACGACATTCACAGCGCCCATTGCGATAAGGCGTGCGACCGCCGCAGCGTTCGAGGCGCTTTCATCGGCGGCAATTGGAACGGTGGTATGCTGCGTGACATATCGTAGTCCTTCGTAGTCGTCTTTATGTACTGGTTGTTCCATGAGCAGCGGGCGTATATCACGATCATCAAGCGCCTCAAGGCACAATAATGCCTGGCTCGCTGTGTAACCCTGGTTCGCATCAAGGATAATGCCAATTTGGGATGCGGCGCTCCGCACCGCTTCGACGCGGTCTGCGTCTTCACGCAAGTCACCACCCACTTTGATTTTGATCTTTGTTATCCCGCGCTTAACAGTGTCTTGCGCCAGTTCATAAGCATGTTCGGGAGTAACCATTGGAATACTCATGTCTGTTTCTACACCAGTGCTAGCGCCACCGAAAAAGACATACAACGGGATACCGTATGAGCCGGAGAGCGCATCGAGAATTGCCATTTCCATGCCCGCGCAGACCGTCGTTTGCGAGTAATACACGCTGCGTATGAGCTTTGAGAGGACGCGCCAGCGGGACACATCTTGCCCCCGCAGAAGTTCAATGCAGCCACAAGCCGCCGCGAGCGCTGTTTCTTGTGACTCACCAGTACTCGGAGGGAAAGGCGCGCACTCACCATAACCGGTGCTCCCATCACGCAAAGTGACAGTGATGAGTACATTGCGAGCCTCGGAAACGCTGCCAGTGGAAATAGTGAAAGGTTCCAACAAAGGAATAGTCAAAGGTTCCACGGTAATGGATTGAATGGTTGTGTGTGGCATAACGAATCAGGCGAAAAACTGCTCAACATGCACTAGAAAATCTGGCACTATACGCAAGGGAAGCACCGCCTTCCCCTCAAAAACGCCGAGTGATGCGCCTTTCCTACAAAGTTAAGAGCTTCAGTCATCACTACAACCCCATAGTAACATAGAAGTAGGACGCCCGCAAGGGGCGCGCTCTCCTCTCCCGGATGAAGGAGAGCGAAATATCAACACGCACTCTTCAATCGCAACAAAACTTTAACCATATCTCAACCCTTTTGCGCTTGCCACATTTCTGTCCTTCTTGCACAATCAGCTATAGTAGCCTGGATATCTCTCTGATTATTTGCCAGTTACATCGAATGTAACCTTGCAACGTATGTATGAGTGGCGTAACAGATTTCGTACGCCGGTGTATTTTTTCAAGGAGGTGTGTACTATGGCTTTCGCAAGATGGCGCATCAAGTTTCTCACAATGGTGTCAGTTGGGGCGATCCTTCTCGCTGGTCTCGCATTCTCGTCCTTCGCGTTTAGCTCTCGCCAGGTAACCCATGCATCTGGTGAGAGTTCCACTGAGGGCTTCTATGTGCAGACCAACCTGGTCTCGGACCTGCCCAATATCGCCAAGGTTCAAGACACGCATCTGGTCAACTCCTGGGGGCTGACCCATGGCCCCACTACTCCCTGGTGGGTCGCAGACAATGGGACCGGCTTCTCCACCCTCTATAATGGGAATGGCACCCCATTCCCTGTAGGCTCCCCGCTCGTGGTCACCATTCCGACTCCTGCAGGTGTAACAACTGCAGCCCCAACCGGCATTGTCTTCAACAACGTGAACAGCACGAATCCCAATGACTTTGTCGTCAAGGCAAACGGCAAGTCTGGCCCCAGTCTGTTCATGTTTGATACCGAAGACGGTACTATCTCCGGGTGGAGTCTCAAGGTGGACGTGACTCATGCAATCCTGGTGGTGGATCGCTCGGCAGTGACTATCGGTCAATTCACGGGCGCCGTCTACAAAGGGTTGGCGATTGGCCGCAGCGAGGGGAACGACTTTATCTACGCCGCCGATTTCCGCTTCGGAACCGTAGAACAGTTTGATGCAAAATTTCATCTCGTCCGTTCCTTCACCGACCCACAGCTGAATAGCAAATGTAATCTGAATGACCCAAATAACCAGTGTTTTGCACCCTTCGGCATCCGCAACATTGGGGGCCAGCTCTTTGTCACCTTTGCCCTGCAGAAAGTGGGCAAGCATGATGACCAGGCAGGGCCAGGCAGCGGGTTCGTCGATGTCTTCAGCACCGGGGGTAAATTGCTGCGTCGTTTCGCTTCGCAGGGCACGCTCAACTCTCCCTGGGGTTTGACCCTCACTCCCGACAATTTTGGTCCATTCAGCGATGATTTGCTGGTGGGCAATTTCGGGGATGGGCACATTAATGTCTTCAAGCCTGCCACCGGTGCCTTCCTCGGTCAACTCCCGGACCAGGCGGGTGATCCCATCACTATTAACGGCCTGTGGGGCTTAGACTTTGGCAATGGCAATCTGGCGGGGGAACGTGACGAACTCTTCTTCTCCTCCGGACTCAACGATGAGGCGAATGGGCTCTTTGGGAAGATCCAATTTGTCATTGATAATTCATGAATAAAAGGGGTTCGCCAGGGCATCAATGATACGGGCAGGGCTGTGCTGAGACAAATTCTCAGCACAGCCCTATCTATGATCAAGCCTCAGTTAATTGAAACGGAATTTTCAGTGTTCAAAGTGCTCAGCGATACGCCTCGGCCTGGAGATTAAACAAGTCGGCGTAGCGACCATTTAAAGAAATCAGTTCCTTGTGCGAACCGCTCTCAATAATGCTGCCGTTTTCGATCACAAAAATCCGGTCTGCCAGGCGCACCGTGCTGAAGCGGTGGCTGATGAAAACGGCGGTCTTCCCCTCAGTCAATGCGCGAAAATGGGTAAACACCTCATGCTCAGCCTGCGCATCGAGGGAGCTGGTCGGTTCGTCCAGCACAAGAATACGCGCATCGCGCATGAAAGCGCGTGCAAGAGCAATCTTCTGCCACTCACCGCCACTTAATTGCGTGCTATCCTTAAGATCCTTAAACCAGCGGCCAAGCATTGTGTCATAACCTTGAGGGAGGTGCTCAATGACGCTGCTGGCTCCGCTCTTGCTTGCAGCGCTCACGACCAGTTCCCGATGCTCGATTTTGTCCACGCGCCCTACACCGATATTATCATGTGCGGTCATATAGTAGTTCACATAATCCTGGAAGATCACGCCAATCTGCTCGCGCAATTCTTTTAAGTCGTATTCCTTGACATTGCGACCGCCGATCAAGATCTCGCCCTCATCCGGGTCATACAGGCGTGTGAGCAGCTTTACAATAGTCGTTTTTCCGGCGCCGTTGCGCCCAACCAGGGCGACAGCCTCACCCGCGTGTATAGTAAAACTCACATGTTTCAAGGCTGCTTGCGTCTCAGGGTCTTTGCCAGGATAGGTGAAACTGACATCGCGGAACTCGATATCGAGCCCCTCCAGCTCTTTGGGAGGAACTACCGGCTGTGAGTTTTGCGGCGACACAATGCTGGGCTGGTATTCCAGGAAATCGAATAATGTGTTCACATACAACGTATTCTCGTAGGTATTGGAGATACCATTGAGCAGCCCCTGGAAGTTCTGCCCCACCTGCAATGCCGTCTGGGTGTACAGTGTCAGGCCGCCCAGAGTGATACGACCTGCTACAGCTTGTAATGCTACATAGAGGTAAATGGCACTGTTCGCCACGACCGTTAGACCCGTCCAGAGAAAGTTGATATTGTAACGGCGCAGCAACAGCTTTTTGTCCTGTTTGTACAGCCTGGTAGCAAGGTCCCAAAACTTCCTGATGAAAAAATCACCCAGGTTGAAGAGTTTTACTTCTTTATTGTATGTGTCAGTCGTCATCAAAGTAACGAAGTAGGCCATCAGGCGCCGTTCTGGCGATTGGCGACGCATAAGCTGATAGCCCCTCCATCCATAGCGGGTGCTGGAGAAGAAGGCGGGTATAGGCACAATGAGCGCCACGATGGCGAGCCACCATGCCAGGTGCGTTAACAGGAAGATCAGCGAGATGAGGGTTACAGTGGTCTGGCCAAGGCCAAAAGTTTGCGAGATCATCGAAACAGGTTGATAGGTTGACTGGTTCGCCGCCTGGCGCATCTTATCATAAAACTCAGGATTCTCAAAAAAAGCCAGGTCCAGCGTGTTGGCTTTCTTCAGAATTTCTAACTGTACGCGGTTCGATACCTGTTCCTGTAAAAGCTGCTGCACGATATTGCTCAGGTTACTGAGCAGGCTCGACAACAGCGTGATCCCGAGTTGCAGGGCTATTGGCAACCAGATTGGAGCTGTGCTGTGAATGTTAATTGCTTTCACAACGCTGTCGATCACCAGGCCGGTAATCGAGACACTGATGGCAGGTGTGAAACCTTGCGCGAGATTCAAGAGTCCCAACAGCGTCGTCAGCGGCGCGTTGGTCGACCAGACCAGGCTCAATACACGTGGCAGGCTCGCAAACGCACCTGGCAGCTTCTTTATACTGAAGCTCTCCTCCGTTCGTTGCCTCCAGCCTCCATAGAATACTGTCTGTTGTTTCATTGGATAGCTTGCTTCCTTCTCCGCTTCTATATGTTGCTACGTGATGAAATCGAGTTCTCACAAGAACCTATAACGATATTTCTTCTATATTCTCACATTTTACTAACAAAGCGGGGACAATACATTGTCTCTATCGCCAGTATTCGAGTCAGGTGAAAGCACCAGGTATATACTGTCAATTTCTACAGGTAGGATCATTTCGAAAGTCAGCGGGTTTTGTAGTTCGTAACGCCTACTGAAACGTTTCCTGGACTACTATGGTATCATATGCTTGCGTGACAGCTTACTGGTAAAAATAAAAGAGGAGAAAATAATTAATGAACACTGAGTCAACTTCTTCAGGTGCGAGCTACCAGCTTGCCCCCCAGTCAGGCCTGGTCAGGACGCAACACACACTTGAAGCTGCTGTTGGGTCGCCTACAACCTTTACTGACAAGGGGGGCCTGATCTTTACCAACGTCCATCTACAGCTCATCTTCTGGGGTAACCAGTGGGGAGGGGCCAGCACGCCATCGGCTCAAGATATCCAGGACGCGGTGGTGTCGATCATCATCGGACCATACATGTCGGCACTTACTCAATACCGGAACATCGGGAACGCCACTTTATCTGGAACGACGCTTGTCACCACCTCCGATCCTCCAGATCCGTTCTCCAACGATGACGTAGCAGACCTCATCCACGGGTTGATCAAAGCAAAAACAGTACCAGAGCCAGAGACGAGCTCACAACTGCTTTATTGCGTCTTTATGCCTGCAGGGGTTCAGTTCAACCAACCGGGCATTATTGGCGAGCACTCCTTCTTTATAGGCTTAGATTTCGATTTCCCGCTTGACCTGGACGTTGGCCCTGTCTATTATGCATGGGTGGCAAACGATGGAACGCTCGGCTACGTCACAACCGTGTTCTCACATGAACTGGTGGAATCATGCACGGACCCCGCTGGAAATGCTATTCTAGGCGCTCCTGGGATTTGCCCGGGTGGTGGATGGTGCGAGATTGGCGACGTTTGTCAAGGCAACAACGCGGTGTTGGACAATGTCCTTGTTCAATCGTACTGGTCGCAACAAGATAGCACTTGCATCGTTCCTTCCGTTTGAGTCTGCATCCTGGTCGACTGCACCGCCAGCATAAGGAACTGGCATTACCTCATTATAGACTTACCAGCATTTGTGATGTGATTAAGAAATGAGGTTCTCTTTCTACAAGGCGGCCTTAATGTACTGTGAGGCCTTATGGGCAAGGCCCATAATCGAGATCATGGGGTTCACCCCAGATGCCCCTGGGAAGACACTCCCGTCGCAGACGAAAAGGCCTTTCACACCGTACACTTCATGATTGCCATCAACTACTGCCTTCTTGGGATCTGCTCCCATACGGCAGGTGCCCATCTGGTGAGCAGTGAACATTAAAATGCGATTGACGCCCATACCGTGCCGCTCAACCTGGCGATCAAACTCGCGGAATTGCCGCTCGCTGATTGTTCCTCCCTCTTGCTGTTCCAGGCGCGTGCGTTTGTTGTGCAGTGTGACAATCGATGTGGCGCCAGCGGCAAAGTGGATACGCGCTGCCTGGCGCAGTCCATGCATGAGGTGCTTGCGATCATAGACCGAGACAACGTAATCTATAACTGGTTCGCCATTACGGTCAGTGGTAATTGCGCCTTCGCCCTTGTCGCGCGTCAGTATGAAAAATGTTGCAATACTGGCGACCTGGAGCATTTGATCGCGGTATTCACGTGGAGAATACCAGGGGGTTGCCGATCCAATAAGCCCAGGATGCGCGGGTGGTACCTCTAGCTTGTAGCCGTAATTGCCATCAAGTTTGCCAAACTGGTTGGAATAGGCTGACTGCATCACACCTTGCCAGCTATAGACCTTGTCAGGATAGATGCCAGAGATGGACGTGACAGGATGCAGGTGCAGGTGGCGGCCAACGTGCGAATTGTCCAGGCCTGAGCGCAGCAATACTGCGGGAGAATGGACCGCTCCCGCCGCTACGATGACGGCCCTGGCACGCACAGTCACGCGATGGGTTTTGCCGGTCTCAGTATCGATTGCCGTGGCTTGCACGCCGGCAGCTCTGCCGTTTTCGATGAGTACCTTCTCAGCACTGCAACGCACGACAATGCGCGCGCCATGATCGTATGCATCCTGTAAGTAGGTCTTTAAGGTGGATTGCTTGCAGCCATAGCGACAGCCAAAACCACAGAACCCACAACGTTGTTCGCAGCCAATGGTATTGTTGCGCAGCACACCAGCGTGACAGCCAAGAGCTTTGCAGCCATCAAACAGTAATTGATTCTGCCTGTTATGCGAACTGACGCTGGCTACGCTGAGACGCTGCTCAACGGCCTCAAAACTGGCTTGCAAACTTGCTCCTGTGAGATCGCTTATGCCTGAGTCCTGCGCCCATTCTTCAAGTACCTCGCCCGGTGTGCGGAAAGAGGTCATCCAGTTCACCACGGTGCCGCCGCCGAGGGTGCTTCCCGCCAGGACGATCACGCCCAGGTCCTTTGTAGTGAGTGTACCGCGCTTCAAGTAGAGTTCTGGCGTTGCCTGCGCCTCTAGCAGGGTAAAGTTTGCTTCGTTATTGTAGCCGCCCTTCTCCAGCACGACAACGCTTTTTCCGGCCATTGCCAGTTCACCCGCAACCACTCCACCTCCAGCACCAGAGCCGATGATTACGGCGTCGGCCTCTAGCGTCGTATCTTCGGTGATCTTGAGGGGCTTGAGCGCCTGGGGAGCGTCTAACGGAGGAGGTGCAGGCGCTGCGTAGTCAATCGCTGCCCAGTTTGGATTGACAGCGGTGGCATCAGGGGCAGCGAAGAAGACAAAGCCCGCCAGGCGTTTGATAGATTGGTAGCCCTGTCGCAGTTGTCCTAGTGGGCTGTTCGCCATCGCGGTCAGGTACTTTTCGCGTTTCTTTTGTGAGAGCGATTTGAATGGACGAAGACTGCCTGCGAGCAGCAGGCCAGCAGCAGGGCTGGAAAACAGGGATAATAACCGGCGAAAGTCGGCCTTCGCCTGCTCATTCTCATAAGACAGCGTTTCAGCCACGAGGTAAGCCACGTTCAAATCGCGTGCGGACCGTCGATAATATGCAGCAACTATCTCAGAGCTCCCGCCTGGGGGATCAAGCGATGGAAGCAGCGTATCACAGACGGCTTCCAAAACACTAAATTCATTGGGAGTGAGCCAGCCTGCAATCAGATTCTCGGTGGTTGTTTCGGGCTTCGAGGTAATAGCCATAACAAATTCCTTTGGTGGAGTGGAGAAGACAAACATGGACATGCAATATGTGCAGTATAGCACATCTTCTAAAGGGGTAGCCCATTATACCCTGTCAAGCATCCGATCTCCCCCATAAATATTGCGCATTTTAAATGGAGCTGGTGTCGCTATTAGTTGCCAGGCTCGCAAGTTTCGCCCGTTATAAAGAAACCATGGTTCTGGTAGAATATAGTCTTGCTGGCCAGTCCACTCAGGAAATGGCAGATCATCTTGCCAGCAAAGCCACTCTACCATCGCAGCAATAAAAGCGGCCCATTTCTGCAATTCGGGCGTAGGAGCAGAAGCTACAGGCGCTTTTACTAATTCAAATCGATCTGCAACAGCAGAGCTTCTCCAATCATCTAAAAAGTCTCCAATAGCTACCCAGGGTGCCGTTCCGTTACTAATGCGCTCAAGAGTTTCCGAAGCGGTTTGTCGATGCCACCAATATTGAGATGCAGCCATGTCCTCTTTATTCATCCATTCTGCCCTCTATCGGCTCTAAATAGCATATTGGGTGATTTCACCGGGTTGTAATTTGAGTATAGCGCATAAATGACGTAGCAGCAATGGACAAGGATGCAGTGTTAGACACGCTTACAACCTACATGCTATACTGCCATAGATGCAACATTTGTAATTTCAAGCATGGAGACACCGCAAATGGCAATAAGCGAACATACTCCACAAGAAGCCGCCGGGCTGAAAAGCACAAAAGAGAAGCTGGAAGATCTGCATCGTTTGAAAGAAGCAGCCATGCTCGGCGGTGGCCCTAAGCGTATTGAGACACAGCATAAAAAAGGGAAACTAACGGCACGCGAACGGCTTGACCTCTTGCTAGACCCGGGGACATTCAACGAGCTGGACATGCTGGTGACTCATCGCTCCACCGACTTTGGGCTGGAAGAGCAGAAAATTCCGGGTGATGGCGTGGTCACTGGCTACGGTCAGATTGACGGGCGCCTGGTGTATGTCTTCTCGCAGGATTTCACAGTTTTTGGCGGCTCGCTTTCCGAGGCCCACTCCGAAAAAATCTGCAAAATTATGGATCTTGCGATGAAGAACGGCGCTCCGGTGATTGGTCTAAACGACTCTGGCGGCGCGCGCATTCAAGAGGGTGTGGTGAGCCTAGGCGCTTATGCCGATATTTTTCTACGCAACACGCTGGCTTCAGGCGTCGTACCACAGATTTCAGCTATTATGGGCCCATGCGCGGGCGGCGCAGTCTACTCTCCAGCCATCACCGACTTTATTTTCATGGTGGAGCAGACCAGCTATATGTTTGTGACAGGACCAAACGTGCTCAAAACGGTTACGCATGAGGATGTGACCTTTGAAGAACTGGGTGGAGCGATAGTTCACAATAGCACAAGTGGTGTAGCTCATTTTTCGTGTCCGAGCGAGCCTGATTGCATCAGTATGATTCGCCAACTGCTGAGCTTCATTCCATCAAACAACCTTGAAGACCCGCCAAGAGTTATACCGACCGACTCGCCTGTACGCGCAGAGGAAGCGCTGAATGCAATAATCCCGGATAATCCAAACAAACCCTATGATATGAAGGCTGTCATCAAGCATATCGTCGATGACGGTGATTTCTTCGAGGTGCAGGAGTATTATGCAGCAAACATCATTGTGGGCTTTGCTCGCCTGAACGGTCGTTCCGTGGGTATTGTGGCGCAACAACCACACGCGCTAGCTGGCGTTCTTGATATCAATTCCTCGGATAAGGGCGCACGCTTTGTACGCTTCTGCGACTGCTTCAATATTCCGATTATTTCGTTTGTAGATGTGCCTGGTTTTCTACCAGGGGTGAGCCAGGAGCATAACGGTATTATTCGCCACGGGGCAAAATTGCTCTTTGCTTACTGCGAGGCGACGGTGCCAAAGATCACGGTGATTACGCGCAAGGCTTATGGCGGCGCATATGACGTGATGAATAGCAAGCATGTGCGCGGCGATATCAATTATGCCTGGCCAACGGCAGAAATAGCTGTGATGGGTGCTGAAGGCGCGGTAAACATCCTGTTCAAGGATGAGATCGATGCAGCTGAGGATCCAGAGCAGAAGCGTAAGGAGCTGATTGCTGAATATACCGAGAAGTTCAACAATCCTTATATCACTGCAGCTCGCGGTTATATTGACGAGGTGATTGAGCCACGCTACACGCGCACGAAGCTGATTACGGCGCTGGAGATGCTAAAGAATAAGCGAGATACGAACCCCCCGAAGAAGCATGGGAATATACCATTATAGAGAGATAGGCACTACGGATTCCGTTCCACTAACTCCAGTAATACACCATTAGCCGCCCTGGGATGAATAAAAATTACTCGTCCCTCGGCAGAGATGCGCGGCTGCTTATCCAATACGGGTGCGCCTTTTTCCTGCATTTCGGCAAGTGCAGCTTCAATATTGTCCACTTCCAGGCAGATGTGATGAAGACCTTCGCCGCGCTTCTCGAGGAACTTCGTCAAACTGGAATCGGGTGTGGTTGGCTCGATCAATTCGATCTCGCTGCCGCCTGGCCCGCCCATGGGCAGGAAAGCAATGCGTACCTGTTCTGTTGGCACTTCTTTAATTTCGCTGGGCGTTATACCGAGTGTGTCACGATAAAAGGCCAGCGCTTGCTCGATGTTGCGCACGATGACGGCGACGTGGTCAATACGTTTGGGCATGGTTACCTCCTGGGAGCAATGAGGCCGCGCTAAACTTGTGCTCAGTGTGAACTCCGCGAAGTATCAGGCTCCTACTTGTGGGAGATTACAAGGTGAAAATCCGTTTGGCTGAGGGTATGCGGAATCGTAGCAAATAGGCCAACACCTAACTGAATGGCGTTCGTTAGCGTACCCATCGCCATTAGCGCTCCTATGCGCGTCTCTTCGTCATAGTTCAGCGTATCCGCCATCTGGTCGAACTCTGCCTGCGTCAGCACTTCATAGGTCAAATCTGGCTTGACTAAGATACTCAGATCGAGGTCAACATAGTAGAGACGCTCAGGCTCAAAAGTGGCAGGTTGAATAATTGAGGCATAGGTATGTAATAATGAGCGTCCAATATAAAAAGCGCTGAGCGTGTACCAGCGTTGGGGCCAGTACATTTGCAGGCAATTGTACCGTAGCGGGCGTGTGCTGGTTGACCAATGCATTGGTGTTCCTGCAGGCAGCCAGAGACGGACACAATCGCTGGATGTTTGTGCTATATTTTCATCGCTGAGTTTTGTTGTCGCGTCCAATTGATACCCATGCCATGATCCCCGCACTACCTGGTCATAACTGCGACTCTCCACCTGATAATCTGGTTGCATAAATGCTCTCCCTTCCGTTAATCCCCATAGTACGCAAATTTACCGATGTCGTCAAGCGCAGAACAAATAGTCCCACATTTAATACGTTGTGTTGTACAATAGATGGCAACGGCTTAAAGATGAAGAGGAGTGCGTTAGACTTTTATGCTATGGCCCTGGCCTCCTGATCAAGCTGCCTAAAAGGCGGAGAGTAATGCGCTGCCCGAACTGTCAAACTGTTAATCCACCAAATGCAAAGTTTTGTCTTGAATGTGGGAATCGCCTGGTTGTCTGTCCAAACTGCGGCACAATCAACTTGCCGATGGCAAAATTTTGCATCGAATGCGGCACTGCATTAACGCCGGTACCAGTACCTGCACGTGAGAACCAGCCTGCACCAGCACAACCTTCTAGAAGTGAGGTGATGCCTTCCTCATCAGACCACGCCGGCAGTAGAAGCAGGCTGACCGCACCAGAGGAAAGACGCGTCGTTACCATCATGTTCGCCGACATCACTGGTTCGACGCCGCTGGCGGATAAGCTGGACCCAGAAGATTTGCGGGCTATCCTGGCGGGCTATTTTAACCTGATGGCCGAGCAGATACGAAGGCATGGTGGCACCGTCGAGAAATATATCGGTGACGCGGTGATGGCTGTGTTCGGGGCACCCATCGCGCACGAGGATGATCCTGACCGGGCAGTACGTGCCGCGCTAGACATGCAGGCAGCGCTTGCCCGGTTTAATCAGAGACGGCAGGCGCAAGACCCTCAAGCAGCACGCCTGCAAATGCGCATAGGCATTAACACTGGTGAGGTCGCCGCCCCTGGCGCTCAATTCAGCAGGCAAGATTTCCTGATCACTGGCGACGCGGTCAACGTTGCCGCACGCCTGCAACAGGTTGCAATGCCCGATACGATGCTGGTGGGAGAACGAACATACCTGGCGACGCGCAACGTCTTTGATTTTCGCCCGCTCGCCCCTCTATCTCTGAAAGGTAAGCCAGAACCTATTCATGCCTGGGTCGTACAGGGCTTTCGACAAGGGCCTGTTACATCGAGTCCCTACGCTATCATCCAGCACCCACGTGGTATCGAAGGATTGGAAGCTCCACTGGTGGGACGCAATCTCGAACTCACCTTGATGCACGCAACTTATGCACGTGTTCAGGCTGAACGGCATTCCCACCTGATTACCTTGCTTGGCGCCCCGGGAATTGGCAAATCGCGCCTGGTGCGTGAATTTATCGCACGCGAGCAAGAAGCGGCTAAATGTACTACTTGCGATGATGGATTAAGTGCTCCAAAGGTCCTGCAAGGCCGCTGCCCGCCTTATGGAGAAGGAATTACTTACTGGCCACTGGTTGAGATACTACGCGTCTTGCTGAAGGCAGAAGAAGGAGAAAGCAGAGAAGCATTAGAAGGACGCCTGAATGAGTTTGTGCAGGAAACACTTGCCAAAGCCAAAAGTAACGAGGATGCACCAGAGATTGCGAGAGCTCTCATTCGCAGCATAGGAAGGGAACCTGTGGGCAGTAGCAGCGAGCTGGGTTACCCTGAGAGGCGTGAAATCCAACGGAGTACGCATAGTTTGAGTACGGATCAGAGTGGGCCACAGGGGTTGTTATTGCGTGCCTGGCGCGTTTTCCTCGAGGCTCTTGCCAAACAAGAGCCACTAATCCTGGTGATTGACGATCTCCAGTGGGCAGACGAGGCGCTGCTTGACCTGCTCGAATATTTGACGGAACGTATCACTGAAGCACCCATTCTTTTCCTTTGCCCTGTACGTCCAGACTTCTTTGAGCGGCGACGCGATTGGGGCGGTGGGCGGCTCAACTTTACGACAATTGTCCTAGATGCACTCACCAACGAGGAAAGCGTTGAACTTATAACCGGCCTGCTCGAAACACATGAGTTTCCCGATGTGCTGTACCACACTATCCAGAATCGAACCGAGGGGAATCCATTCTTTATTGAAGAAACTGTGCGAATGCTGATTGACCAGGGCATGCTGGTTAATCAAAATGGTTGCTGGCGTATCAGCGAACAGAATGAGGCCATTTTAAGCGATCTGGCCAGCCCGGCAACGCCGCCCGAAGATACCCTGATCGACCAGTATTATGTGCTGCCGCTTCCTCGCATGCCTGATACCATTCAGGGAGTGCTTGCTGCGCGTATCGACCTGCTAAGCCACGTTGAGAAGGAGGTGCTCCAGTATGCTTCTATCATTGGTCGAACTTTCTGGTTAGCAGGTATTCTTGAGCTCGCTACAGATCTCGATACCGATACTGTTCTCAATACGCTTGATGTGCTGATACAGCGTGATTTTATTACTGAATCTGAGAAGCAGGCCCGTGTTCCTGTCAGGCATGACCGCGTGTTCAGCTTCAAACATGTTTTGATTCGAGACGTAGTCTACAATAATATTCCGCGCATACGCCGCTCACAAAAACATGCACAACTTGCGCTCTGGCTGGAAGAAACGGTTGCTGGCAATACCGAAGTGTTCGCAGAATTGCTCGCTTATCATTACCAGCAAGCCCTTGCTACATGGTCAGCAGGCTTGCTGGCGAATACTACCGGCACAAGCGAAGTAAGTAGCGTGGCTCCCGGCTCCTCGACGTTGCCTGCTAGCTTAACACGGCAGGAACTTAGCAGTCGCTCAATTACGTATTTGACAATGGCAGGGGACCAGGCATATCGTAGCTACTACACTATACGAGCCATTCAAGCATATACCGAGGCACTCGATCTGCTGTTTAATTCTGATGCGGCTCCGCTCACCATCGCCAGTATGCATAAAAAATTGGGAGACGCCTATACGCAACGCGCCAACGCCGACGAGGCGTGGCATGAATATTCCCAGGCCCTTCAACTCATGAAGAAAGAACCACAAATAGATAGCGAAGAGTTGCTATGCATGTACATCCGCCTGGCGGAGCTATCAACCCGCTGGTTAGGTAGGTTTAAGACCCCGCCGGATATGCAGGAGATGCGTTCCTATATTGACGCAGGATTGAAACTTTTAGAAGGACAGCCGCCTAGTGGAGATCTCGCATCCTTTCTTACATACCAGGCCATGTGGTACATCCGGCAAATGAAAACTGCCAGTATAGATAGGAGAGCCGAACTCGCTGAGCAAGCCCTCAAGAGTGGACAGGAAGCGCTGCGGATTGCGGAAGAAGTGAACAATACCAGTGCTTTATGGATTACACTGGATGCCCTGGGCTTCATCTACCATGCGCAACATAAGTATGATGAGGAACACAGGGCTGTGCACCACCGCCAGGAACTGGCATCCATGGTAAGCAATAGAGAAGAACTCCATGACCTGTACGTTGCGCTAGGCTGGGCTCATCAACATATTGGTGACTACCCTGCGGCGGCCTTGTGGTTTGGCCGCTCCTGGCACATTGCGCAGACGATGGAGAGTCCGTCGTTGTTGCTCGTTAGTTTGCTGGGACGTATGTACGTCTGGTACGAGTGGAATCGCTGGGGTGAGGTACGCGAGGTTGCCTATCACATCTTACAACTGGTTGAGCAATACCAACAGGATGAGCAGTGGCTCCTTGACGCCCTGGAGACGCTCGCAGACATTGCTTACCGGAAAGGTGAAACCGAGGAGAGCGATTCGCTACTCCGTCAGTATAGACGGTTGGCTGAACAGCGCGGCTTTGACCCTGAACTTTCGCGATCGATCTATCTTGCCCGTGAAGACTGGGTACGCGCCTGTACAGATTTTCAAGAGGCGCTTGAACGGACAGAGCCATTTCCCTCGCCAGCCGTAGTGGCGATCCTGGCTGAATTGTACGTGATAACGGGCGAAAGTACAGCAGAGCAGAAGGACATGTGTGAGCGAGCCATTGCCCTGGCTGAACAGAGCGGGGCACGCAAGTTCCTGGCAGTTGGTCTACGCTCGCGTGGGCGGATGTTCCTGGAACAGCAGAATTGGGAGGCGGCTGAACGTGACCTGCAAGAGGCTCTTAAGCAGTGCCAGATGTTGGATATCCCCTGGGAACTGGGACAGACCCTTTATTGCCTTGGGCTATTATTCAGGCGTCACGCAGATGTGGTCAATCGCGATAATCCTGTTGAACGCGATGTTGACCTCGACCGCGCACACTTCCACTTTGAGCAAGCCCTGGGCTTCTTCGAATCCCTAAATGCCGTACATGATGCGGAACGCGCCCGCCTGGCGCTGGCACAGGAGAGTAAGGCTCCAGTATAGGGCCGGCGTTCAAACCTGCATATCCCATAAAGATGGCACATGCCACAATTGTGTAGAATCCCACATGCCGCCAATATCGGGAGGTAAGACAGAGATATGTATTTGTGCCAGGTTGGCTCTAGCCTCCTGGATACGCCTGCGCATGCTATCCATTGCGAGCCTGGGAGTGTTATTGGTGCGGCTCAAGTGCGACAGCCAGAGCCAGCGCACGCTGTCCGTTCTCCATGTACGCAATACAGCTTCGGCTGCCTGGTCGTTGGAAAGATGACCTTTAGGGCTCAAAATACGCTGTTTCAAAGCATAAGGGTAAGGACCACGCAGCAGGCGCTCACGGTCATGGTTCGATTCCAGCACGAGCAAGTCGGCATGCTTCATCGCCTCTAGCATGGAGACTAGTATTTCTCCGCTATCGATAGCTACGCATACCCGGCATCCTCCAGCACTTAGAAGATAGCCGCACGGGGCGACCGCGTCATGGGAGACTGCAAATGATGCTACTTCAATATCACCGATTACGCAGCGAGAGCCAACAGCGAGATGGATGGATGTTTCGTCTAATAGCTCGTCAACAAAGTCAATGTCTGGTTCTGGTTTTAAAGACACGGGTGTGCCGAACTCTGTGTGGAGGATGCCCGCAGCAAGGATTTGTCCTATGGCAGCGAGTGTACGAGAGTCAGCAATCACAGGAATGGCATAGTCTTTCATTAATGTGGGAAGGCCAAGAATATGGTCAGTGTGTTCATGGGTAATTAATACCCCCTGAACTTGCGATAGAGAAATACCCGCTGATCGCAGGCGTTCATGCAGTACTCGGGCGGTAAAACCTGCATCTACCAGTAACTTTGTACGTCCGTTCGGCCCTGCTTCGACCAGGAGCGCATTACCGCTACTTCCGCTGCCCAATGAAATTACTCGCATAACCTGCTCTCTAACAAACGTCGGGCATTCCCACCCAAGACTTTCTCAAGTGCATCGTCATCCAGTCCAGATTGCGCGATATGGTCAATAGCGCGCTGCTGACGCAACAGGCCATAATCGCTGGCAAAGAGAATACGATCAGCTCCAACCAAATCCGCTACTATCGGAAAAATGTCCTGCCGGTACAGGCGGATGGTTGCAGCAGTATCATACCATACATTGTCCGTGACGCGCTGTATCTCGGGCATAAGAGTGTAAAAAGGTAACCCCCCTCCCAGGTGAGCAGCCACAAATCGTACATCAGGAAAGGCGGTAAGAAATGTAACAATGTCCTGTAGAGAAATATCGCCTTTCCCTGGGTAGCTATGTCCTACCGGTTCGCTACAATGCGAGAGTACAAGTAATTGATAGTGGCGCACAACTTCCATAACTGGTGTTAGCAGGGCAATATCGCTCAGTTTATAACCTTGACCGTGAGGCATCAACTCACCAAGGCCGATCATACCAGCCTGTGCACAGCGTTCTAGCTCATGAACAGCCTGTGCACCAATAGTCGGCTGAAGCACCGCCATACCATAGATACGACCTGGATAGCGGCGCATCGCATCAATCACGTAGCTATTCGTTTCTTCTATCAGACCTGGGTCGGTCCAGCCAAAAGAGAAAGCGACCGAGGTATCCACTCCAGTTGCAACCATTTCCGCCATGAGATCCTCAGCGCTCGCCATACCAGCTCGAGGATTGCTGTAGAGTTGATTGAACCAGTGATCTCGCGCGCAATACAGCTCACGATGATCGCGAATATCAGGTGGGAAGAGGTGCGTATGAAAGTCGATGAGCATGGCTGGCCACTCCTAATTATAAACGTCCGAGGTTGATAATGCTTTCTTACTTATTCTAACCGATGTATTAGCGCATTGACAGTCCAAAAACAGAAAGGGCGCAATGAATTGCGCCCTAACGAAAAACATTATTACCTCAATCTTGCCGAGACCAAGCCAAGAGGAGCACGAGCGGGGAGGTGCTGGCTGCGGGCACGAGCGGCTGACAAGCCGTTCGATCATTAGCCCCGCTT
>Ga0187846_10000240_pt1 | contig 33430 bp, 21 predicted proteins | sample TC_taG_FD_161473 | JGI IMG/M metagenome (GOLD analysis project Ga0187846, IMG submission 161473) | Biofilm microbial communities from the roof of an iron ore cave, State of Minas Gerais, Brazil - TC_06 Biofilm (v2) | ecosystem: Environmental > Terrestrial > Deep subsurface > Cave > Wall biofilm... | reverse complement strand
CCAGGTGATGGCCCGCCGTCATCAAGGCGTTATTATCAACATGTCCAGCGGAGGGGCCACTCGCTCCCACCGGGGGATGGCTGCATATGACGCGTCGAAAGGCGGTATAGAAGCCCTTACTCGCGCCATGGCACTCGACCTTGCTCCTTACGGCATTCGCGTGAACGCTCTTGTTCCCGGCTCGATTGATTCTCAAGGCATGAGCCCGGAGGTGAAGCGAGAGCGGGGCGCAGCCATACCGCTTGGGCGAGTTGGTGAACCTGAAGAATTGGCCGGTCCAGCAGCCTTTCTGGCCTCGGAGGATGCCAGTTACATCACCGGACACATTCTAGCGGTTGATGGCGGTCTCCTCTCCCAGCAACGCTCACCACAAGTCGATATTTTCCCGTTGAGTCGTTTCCCCATACTGGAGGTTGAGTGATGGAAGGTCCCTCGGGGCATCGCAGGATTGGAGTGGATATCGGAGGCACGTTCACGGACCTCGTTGTGTTCGACGATGCTAGCGGCAGCTTCGCAGTTGGCAAAACCCTTACCACGCCTCGCGATCCATCCCAGGCCGTCGAAACGCTCGTGCTCGAATCGCTTGAGCGGGAGGGGATTGCCATAGGAAGCGTGCAGCAACTCATCCATGGCACAACCCTGGTGACCAATGCCATCATTGAGCGTACCGGCTCGCGTACCGCACTGCTCGCCACGCTGGGCTTCCACGACTCCATTGAAATTGGACGCGAGAACCGTTACGAACTCTACGATCTCATGCTGGAAATGCCGCAGCCGCTTGTACCGCGCTACCTGCGTTTTGGAGTGCCGCAACGTACCCTGGCCGATGGTACGACTCTCCAGGAACTGGACGCAGCATTCGTCGAGCAACTGGCCCGTGAACTCGTGGTGAACGGGATTGAGGCTGTTGCCATTGCCTTTTTGCATAGTTTTACCAATGCCTCTGCCGAACGGGAAGCTCGTGCCATCATTCAGCGTATCGCACCCGGCATGCGGGTCTCCATTTCATCAGAGGTGGTGCCTGAAATACACGAGTTCGAACGTACTTCAACGACGATCACCAACGTGTACGTTCAGGAACGCGTCGAGAAGTACCTGCGCGAGTTGCAGGCCCGTCTAGATCGCATCGGCTTCAAGGGCAGTCTCTTTTTGATCATATCCAGTGGTGGGATTGTCACGGTCGATACCGCTATTCGCTTCCCGGTGCGCCTCCTCGAATCCGGTCCCGCAGGAGGGGCATTGGCCGCTGCCAGTCATGGTGTGGCATGTGGGTACGCCGACCTGCTCTCATTCGATATGGGAGGAACCACCGCCAAGTTCTGCATCATCGACCGGGGTCAACCATTGCTGGCCCGTGAATTCGAAATTGATCGGAGGTATCGCCTGAAGAAAGGGTCAGGACTTCCGATAAAATTACCAGTGATCGAGATGATCGAGATTGGCGCGGGAGGTGGCTCTATAGCTCGCATAGATCCAATGGGGTTAGTGAAAGTCGGACCGGACTCTGCGGGGGCAGACCCGGGCCCGGTCTGCTATGGCCTCGGGGGAACCGAGCCCACGGTTACCGACGCGGACCTGGTGCTGGGCTACCTTGATCCCGGCTACTTCCTCGGAGGTCAGCTCAGGATAGATCTTGAAGCCGCTAAGCGAGCTATTAAGGAACGAATCGCTGGCCCCTTAGGCATCTCCATCGAAGAGGCAGCCTGGGGCATCCACCAGATTGTGAATGAAAGCATGGCGAATGCCGCCCGCATACATATCCTGGAGCGCGGTAAGGACTCGCACCGCTTCCCTGTGTTTGCCTTCGGCGGCGCCGGGCCGGTGCATGGTTTTCGCATCGCGAAGATCCTGGGTTCGCCGGCCTTAATCGTGCCGTTTGGAGCGGGAGTTATGAGCGCCGTTGGCTTCCTCACCGCTCCGCTTGCCTTCGATTTCGTGCGCTCCTGGCCTGGTCGCATCGATTCCCTGGATTGGCAGGAGGCCAATGCCTTGCTCAGCGAAATGGAGGCGCAAGGCCTGGCGCTCCTGGAGAAATCCGGTGTCTTGTCCGAGCACATTAGCCATCGGCGTGTGGTCGATATACGCTATGTAGGTCAGGGCCACGAGATTCAGGTCCCTTTGCCGGCTGGCCGGCTTAGTAGCGAGAGCGTTCCTGCTATCATCGACTCGTTTGAGGAGGTCTACCGCCGTCTCTACGAGCGGCTCAGCCAGTCTGTGCCGGTTGAAATTATCAACTGGCGCGTCACCTCGTCCGGCCCGGCGCCAAAGATACGCATGCAAGTACCCGGCAATGAGCAGCAGGTTGCTCAAACTGCTCGCCACGCGTATTTCCCCGAGTTGGGCGGCTATCACACGGTACCGGTCTATAACCGCTATAGCCTACTGCCCGGTGCAAGCTTCGCCGGACCAGCCATCGTTGAGGAGCGCGAATCAACAGCGATCGTTGGGCCGGATTGCTGTTTCCGTATTGACGAGCAGATGAATCTTATTGTTGAGCTATAACGTATCCAGCGAGGATGCTCTTCGATGAAAAAAACAATAGACCCGATAACCCTGGAGGTGCTCTGGAACCGCTTGCTCTCCGTGGTGAATGAGCAGCAGGTCACACTTATGCGTACCGCTTTCAGTACGGTTGTGCGCGAGTCTCAGGACCTGGCGTGCGGAGTCTTTGATACGCGTGGCTCTATGATTGCCCAGTCGCTCACTGGTACCCCTGGTCACATTAACGCGATGGCGACCGGAGTGCGCCATTTCTTGAAAGGAAATCCAGCAGAAACACTGCAACCAGGCGATGTACTGATTACGAACGACCCCTGGCAAACGGCCGGCCAGATCAACGATATGACGATCCTCACGCCGGTCTTCAAAGGCGAGCGCGTGATCGGGTACTTTGCCAGCACCTGTCATGCCCCAGATATCGGGGGGCGCATTTTCTCAGGTGAGGCACGCGAGATATACGAGGAAGGGTTGCGCATTCCGATCACAAAGCTATTCATACGAGATGAGCCTAATCATGAGCTTTTTAAGATCATCCGTGCGAATGTGCGTACTCCCGATGAAACGATTGGTGATCTTTACGCTCAGACCTCTTCAAACGCGGTGGGAGCGCGCGAGCTGCTCCATTTTATGGATGAGTTCGCGCTAGATTCGATTGATCCACTTGCCGATGAGATCATTACGCGTTCGGAACGGGCAATGCGCGAGGCCATCCGTGAGCTTCTAAATGGACGCTACGAGAACGAGTCCTGGAGTGATGGCTATGACGAACCAATTTGTATCAAAGTGGCGGTTACCATCGAGGACGAAGATATGTTCATCGATTTTGCTGGCTCATCGCCCCAAAGTTCGCGGGGGATCAATGTGGTGCTGAACTATACCCACGCCTACGCCTCGTTCGCGATCAAGGCGGCGGTGAGTCCTGAGGTTCCTCATAACGAGGGGGCATTTCGCCCTGTTCATGTGACTGCGCCGCCTGGTTCCATTCTGAACTGCCTGGAGCCTGCTGCGGTTGCCTCGCGCCACCTGATCGGGCATTTCCTGCCGGGGGTCATCTTTGGGGCATTGGCTCCAGCAGTGCCGGGAAAGCTCCTGGCCTGCGGTGCTGATCCGATCTGGATATCGGTCTGGCATGGGAAAAGGCCGGTATCCCAGGAGCCCTTTACCTTCAGCCTGTTTCAGTGCGGAGGCACCGGGGCGCGAGCGATCAAAGATGGCCTGAATACGACCGGTTTCCCCAGCGGAGTCGCGGGAGTGCCAGCCGAAGTATTGGAAAGCCTGACCCCACTGGTACAACACCGGCGAGTGTTACGCACTGACTCGGGTGGGCCTGGCACCTATCGTGGAGGGTTGGGGCAATGGACCGAGGTGAGTTACCGGGGCGAGGCACCCTGGGGCGTTTCCGCGCTGGTTGACCGCATTCACTTTCCTGCTAGCGGGCTTGAAGGTGGAAAACCTGGCGCATCAGGCGAATTTCTCGTAAACAATACCGTTCGCCCCCAACCAAAGGCGCTTATTCTCCTGGTGCCAGGTGATCGCGTCCAACTCAACCTCCCCGGGGGCGGTGGTTATGGTGATCCGTTCCAACGTCCCCTGGAGTTAGTTCTGAACGATGTCATCAATGGCTATGTATCACTTGAAGCTGCGGAGCGCGAATACGGAGTGATAATTCGCTATCTGGGCAACCAGAACCAGCTTGTGCGGCCACCTGAGTTGTACGTAATAGATGAGACTACAACGAAGCTTCGACGTTCCAACAACCTTGACACATGCCGCCATTGACCGTATACTACAGGCATGAAGAACTTTTGTTCGTGAAAGGAGCAGCGCCAGATGGGACAAGCCAGCAGAACCACCAAATTGCTGCTTGATGTGGGCAAACGCACCCAGGGAGGAGCCAATACCGAGAAACGTGCGGCTCTGGATGCCACGGCAGCGGTGCTGACTGCCGCACGTGCCTTCTACATCGACTTTTTTCTCGCGCATGCCGACAAGCTCTCCCAGCGGGTCAGCTATTACAGCCAAGAGCATCTGGAATGGCGCGAACGCCTCATTTCCGCCCATGAGCTGTTAACCTGGGCTGAATCCTGCACGGTAGAAACAGCAGCTCATCCCCATCCCTGGACCGGCTGGAACTTTACGCAGAACTTTCCAGGGATGCCCTCTGACTACCGCCGCTCGGTGATCAAAGACGCGATTGGCAAAGTGCGCTCCTATCTGTCCAATCGCGCGCTGTGGGAAAAAAGCGGCAAGAAGAAAGGCAAACCAGGGCATCCATCGGCCACCGATCACCCCACCCTCTACCAGGGATGCCTCTCACTCGATCTGGAGACGCTCGATACACGAGAGGCCTTTGTGCGCATCAATGTCTACACCGCAGTGGGATGGCGCTGGATGCACTACCCGGTCAACTCCAGCCATTACAGCGTAGAGCGACTCAAGGAGACGGATTGGCAGCGACAAAGCCCTACGCTCGTCTTGCGAGCCCACACGGCAGAACTGCATATCCCGCAGGTGAAGAAGATCACAGCCAGCAAGGTGATGGAGCGCAAGCAAGACCCCGACCTGGTCACGGTGGCCGTCGATCTCAATGTCAAGAACCTGGCAGTGATTACGGTCAGACAACATGAGGCGATCATCGAGACAGTGTTTGTGACCGATCATGGCCTGGACGCGCACCGCTACCGCCATCTCAAGCGCATTTCCAAGAAGCAGTGGCTCTCGGGCAAGCCGGTCAAAGGCGAGCACAGCAACCAGCAGCTCTGGCGGCATGTCGATTGCCTGAATGAGGATGCTGCCCATCAGGTCGCACGCAGGATTGCCACGGTGTGCGCCAGCTATCCTGGCTGCATTCTGCTTTTTGAGCGCTTGCGCACAATCAAGCCTAGCGGAGGCAGCAAATCGCGGCGCATGAACCGCAGGCGCGCGAACCAACTGCGTGGCAAGATCAATCAGCATGCGAAGGATAAAGCTTACGTCCAACAGGTGGTGGCCGTCGAAGTCAATCCGCACGGAACCAGTCAGTATTGCTCGCGGTGCGGCGCCAAGGGGGAGAGGTTCTCCTATCGAGGCGGCAAGCGCATCGTCGAGAAATGGGGGAAACTGTTCTGGTGCCCGGTGTGTCACTACGATGCCAATGCAGACTTTAATGCCTCGGTCAATGTCCATCGCTCGTTTTATCGCGAGTGGCATTGGCAGCCGGGCACAAGGAAGGCAGTTGCTCTGGTGGACGGTGTTTGAGTGCTGGCACCCGCTCGCCCTCTGCGGCTACAGGTCGCGGGGGAGAAGCCTGGGGAGGGCAATCCCGCTGATCCAGGCCAGGCCCGTATGCAAGCGAGCATACACGAACAAGGTGGTGGGGCTAGCGTTGGTCCGATCAGGGCACGTCCCATCCTACCTGCCCTCGAGGACAGCACCTGCTCCCATAGCCTCCCAGGATGGGTAGAAGGAACGCTGGGAAGGCCCAAGGGAGCAGGGCGGCGCGAACAGTCTGTGTCCAGGTTTGTCAAAGAATTTGGGCAACAGTTGATACCACGGGACGAACATGTCGCTAAAAGTAAAGGTTGATGTCTTAATAATAGGGGCTGGCATTATGGGCGCTTCCTGTGCCTTTCAACTAAGTAAGCGGGGGCTGAGAGTCGCTGTTCTGGAGGCGCAAATTTCGCCTGCGATGGGGTCGACCGGGCGAAGTACCGCAGGGGTACGAGTACAATTCACAGAAGAAGTTAATATTCGTCTCTCCTGGGAGAGTATCCAGGAATATCAACATTTCCAGGACTTATATGGGGAAGATGCCGGTTATCGCCCAATTGGCTACCTGCTCCTTGTCCCGCCCGAACGATTGGTAGTGCATCTGGCCAGCGTCAGATTACAGGAACGAATAGGCGTACCCGTGCGCGTGCTTTCTGTTGAGGATGCTCAACAGTTCGTTCGATTTGACCCTGCAAACATCGCCTGTACAACCTATGGTCCAGCAGATGGGGTCGTTGATCCTCACAGTATTACGTTTACTTACCTGAGGCTAGCAAAAGAAGGAGGGGCTGGGATTTACCTGGAAACTCCTTTGACGAAAGCCAGCCGGCTAGGAAGTTCCTGGCAGGTGGAAACTTCTAAGGGTATCTTTGAGGCAGAGTACCTCGTAAATGCTGCAGGAGCCTGGGCTGGTGAAGTAGCAAGACGAGCTGGTCTGACAGTACAAGTCCAACCGGTAAGACGCATTGTGTATGCCACCGTTCCGACTGCCTGGCACCATACCTATCCTCTCTCTATCGACCTGGCGAGCGGTTTCTACCTGCGGAGCGAGGGTAATCGCATACTTTTTGGCCGTTCAAACCCGGACGAACCACCTGGATTTACCGAAGGCGTAGATTGGGATTGGTTTGAGCCAACGATAAGGGCAGGATCAACACGCTTTCCCTGGCTAGCTGAAGTGCGACTGGATCACCGGGCTTGTTGGTGGGGATATTATGAAGTAACCCCTGACCACAATCCGATTCTTGGCCGGTTGCCAACAGCAGATAACTGGATTAATGTGGCGGGTTTTTCGGGCCATGGGGTACAACAAGCTCCGATGGTAGGGCGGCTGATTGCTGAAGAAATTACTTTGGGGAAGGCCCAGTCCGTAAATATCGATTCCTTGAGAATCGACCGTCTCTTCGATCATCAGCAGTATAAAGAATATAACATTGTCTAAGCTTGATTGTATCAGCTCAGGTAGACCCGGGCGCGCAGAGCAGGGTGCCTGGCGATAACAGAACGCGAATAGGGAAAAGACATGTGTCCTTTGCCTATCTGGCCGTCTAGATTATGCACACACATAGGACTAAGATGATCCCAGATATACATGCAGTGATCCTCAACGAGGTGGCAGAGGGAGACACCGTATGGGCCGAACTGCACTATCATAGGACGCAGGTCGATGGAAAGAAGTTCAATGTGAAAGGAGTGACCATCCAGGGCATTCAAGACGGACAGATCACCTGGGCACGGTTGTACTTCGAGCCAATACAAGCGCCGCACTAAGCGTTGCTGGACAAGGCAAATGCAATCGCTTCCTCTTGTGTCGAGGCTGACCCGGCTGCCCATGCCTCGCTGAATGTCGCTTCATCAAGGGCAGCACGCGCGGCCTTGACTGTCTTATCAAAAGATTCCTGTTCGGCTGGTGGGAGGGGGGTCTGTTCCTTCACCCGGAGGGCTGCTGCCGCACCACAGAGCTGGGCGGCACGTGCGAAGTGGTGTTCTGCGCAGGCGAGGGCGGCCATCCCCTCCAGACACCAGGCGGTGTAGGTGGGATTGCGAAGCTGGCGATAGAGCTCGAGGCTTTCCCGGTAGCGTGCCCTGGCCAATTGGTAGTCCTGCTGCGCGCGTGCCAGGTGCCCCAGCAAAGTCAATGTGCCGGCTACCCCCCAGAGGAATCCCGTCCTGCGTGCCTCACTGAGAGCCTCTTCCAGAAGCGTCCTGGCCTGCTCCAGGTCGCCCTGCAGCCGTGCGCTCTCGGCCAGGTTGAGGCGAGCAAGGCCAAGGGCGCGGCTGTCCCCTGAAAGCCTGGCCTGGGTGTAACTTTCTGCAAAGTGGGCGGTTGCCTGCGCGTTCTCCCCGCGTGCTTGCGCCAGAACGCCAAGATTGGAGAGCGCGAGGCTTTGGTTCGCGTGATCGCCACCGCGTTCAGCCAGGTGCAGCATTTCCTGGGCCAGTGCGGTTGCCTGTTCCTCGTGTCCCCGGCTCATCGCAAAGCGTGCTGCCCCGTAGAGCGCGCTGAGCCGCAGCGCGAGCGGAGCCGCCTGAGCTCCAGCGCCTGCATCCAGGGAGAGCATCTGTTCCAGCCAGGCGCTGGCCTCACGGGTCTGTCCATGTATGAACAACAGGGGTCCAAAATGCAGCGCTAGCGTGAGACCAGGCACCACCTCTCGCTGCTCGACCGCCCAGTGCAACGCCGCGCGCATATTGGGGAAGTCCTGCAGGAGATGCACCTCCTGAGCGTCCTGGATGGGCCAGCCAATGTCCTCTGCGCGCTCGACAAAATAGAGAGCGTGCTGCCTCCGTGTCTGCTCCTCTTCTCCTGCCGCGCGCAGACAGCCGAGTGCATACTCCCGCAGTGTCTCCAGCATGCTGAATCGTGGAGCTCCGTCCGTACTGCTTTCAGCGGACACAAGGCTGTGATCGATGAGTGCTGCCAGTGCCATCAGTACCTCATCCCTGGCTAGTAGCCCTTCCTTCCAACACACTGTCTCTGCGGCATCCAGCGTCCAGCCTCCCAGGAACACGCCCAGTGCACGGAAACAGCGCTGCTGGGCCGCTGTGAGCAGCTCATAGCTCCAGGCAATAGCGCCCTGCATCGTACGCTGGCGCTCCGGTAGATCCTGCGCCCCCTCAGAGAGCAGCGTCAAGCGGTTGGTCAGGCGCTCACGTAAGAGGGGAAGCGCTAGGACCTTGACGTGCATCGCCGCCAGTTCGATGGCAAGGGGCAGGCAGTCCACCTGTTCGCAGATGGCCGCAACATCCAGCCCGGCATAGTCCCTCTCCGGCTGCACCTGCTGCGCTCGCGCACGAAAGAGCGCAATGGCTGCTTCCAGCGAGAGTGGAGCAATGGCCAATTCCTGCTCCCCACGTACATGCAGAGGTGCGCGGCTGGTAATCAGTACTTGCAGGCGGGGACAGCTTGCTAACAGCTCGGCGATGAACGGCGCTGCCTGACGGATCTGCTCAAAATTGTCGAGAACCAGTAAAAGATGTTTCTCTTGCAAATACGCCTGTACCTGTTCGGAAACCTGGCCTTCAGGAGACTCACGTAGGTCAAGCGTTTGAGCGAGCGTTGCCGAGAGGAGGGATGGATCGCGCAGCGGGGCCAGCGCCACAAACACCACCCCGTCCTCAAAACGCTCACCTAGCTCATGCGCCAGCTGAATCCCGAGCCGAGTCTTACCGACTCCGCTGGGGCCAGTGAGCGTGAGCAGGCGCACACCATTGCGCTGCAAGAACGTCATAGCGCGCATCATCTCTTGCTCCCGTCCGATGAGTGCCGTGGGAGGAAGAGGAGGTGGAGACAGGGAATGGGTCCGAGGTGCAGGCGCCCGCATCTCTGGCCGTACGGTCGCCAGGAGCAAGGCCCGCTGCTGCGCGGTTATGCTCAATGCCTCGAGCAATAGCTCCAGAGTGTCGTGACGAGGGGTGCGACTGATGCCGCGCTCTAGATCGGCAATAGTGCGAGCGCTGAGCTGAGCGCGAGCTGCCAGCGCCTCTTGCGTCAAGCCGGCCGCTGTCCGGTAGCGCCTCAATAAGGTGCCAAACTGGGTCTGTTCACTGGTCATAGAATCCCCTTGCGCCGATCACGGTGCGGGTGATCTCAGGTACACAGTACAGCATATCACATGCTGCCAGAGGGGAAAACTGTGGGGAAACCGTGGGTATTTTTCCTGGTAAGGACAACCATGAACAACTACACTTTGATTAACAACAACGCGGTTGCAGTTCATGGGAGCTGGGCCATGAGCCAGACGAACCCGAGTGCTCGAACACGACTATGCGAGAGAAAGGATGCATAACCATGTCAACAGAAGTAAACAAAGCCACCATTGTTCAATTGTACGAGGAGGTTTTCAATAAAGGAGACCTGGACCTGGCCGACAAGCTGATCGCCCCCAACGCAGTCAATCATGATCCACAATTGCCCCCCGGAGTTCCAGGCGGCCCGCAGGGGTTGAAAGCTACTGTGACTATGCTACGGAGGGCCTTCCCTGATGACCACCACACGATTGATGACCTGGTCGCCGAAGGAGACAAGGTCGTGGTCCGGCTCACCCACAGTGGCACCCATCAGGGCACTTTTTTAGGTCTTCCGTCAACCGGCAAGCACATCACCCAGACCTCGATCCACATCTTTCGCTTCGCAGAGGGCAAGCTCGTGGAAGCCTGGGCTAACCGGGACGATCTGGGTTTGATGCAACAACTTGGGGCCATCCCTGCTTCGACACACTAAGAGCAGCAAGACCATACGTATGGCCTCCCAGGGTTTTAAAGTAGATGAAACATTACGCAAAGGAGTGAAAGTCCATGTCAACAACAGAAGAAGAAACAAACAAGGCACAATTTCGCCGCACTTACGAGGAAATGTTCCACCAGGGCAACCTCGCCGTTGTAGACGAGCTGATCGCCCCCGACTGTATCAATCACGAGGTCCCTCCTGGCATGAATAATCGTGGTCCCGAGTCGGCACGCCAGGTGGTCATGATGCTGCGCACCGCCTTTCCCAACCTGCACTTCACGATCGAGGAGCTGGTGGCCGAAGGGGACATGGTAGCGGCCCGTGTTACGCTGAGCGGAACTCATCTTGGCCCCTTTATGGGGATTGCTCCGACCGGTCGTTCATTCCGGCAGGCCCAGGCGCATTTCGTGCGCTTCCGGGACGGCAAGGGCATCGAGCACCGGGCGGTGCGAGATGATCTGGGCATGATGCAACAACTCGGCGTCATTCCGGCACCTTCTGAAGCCCGGTGATCCACCGGGCGAGGACGCTGAAATGCTGCTGCCTGTGGTCAATTCCCCACATATGAGAGTATGTGGATATAGCGGGTAAACGAAAGATTTCGGAAAACTAGGAAACGCGGCGGTTCCGATCCTGACGCAGTCGTTCTAATACCCAGGTGCGTATGAGCGTGGCTTTCTTCATCCCACGCTCACGTGCTATTGCCTCTAATTCATGGTCGGTTTCTGAGTCAAAGCGTACCTGAATATTTGCCGAGAGACCGCGTGTCTCTCGTACCTTTACTGCCTCGGTTTCTTCTTTAAAGTCGGTGATGCTATGAGTATCCCAGAAATTGGCTTCTTCTTCGTAGCTGTTGAAAGCTGGAATTACCACCAGAATCTGTTGACCCCTTTTCAAAATCGCATATAATGGAATACATCTGGACAAAGAATTGAGGACACCTGAGGAGAAAAACTATGACAGAACAAACGAAAATAAAACCGAGTTATGCAGGTATATGCAAATTTTGCCGGGGTGAATTTGAGAAGGCAAAAATGTCCCAGCATTTGAAAAATTGCAAAGAGCGCGCGCGAATGGAAGCAGAAACAGCAAAATCATCTAAAGCCAAAAAGTTTGTACGGACAAAACTGTTCCATATTGTGCTAGAAGGAAAATACAATCCACAATACTGGATGCATATTGAGATGCCCGCCGAAGCGCAACTTATGCTCCTGGATGACTTTATCAGAGCCGCCTGGGTAGAATGCTGCGGCCATCTGAGCTCCTTCCGAATTGGAGAGTTTTACTATGAGGAAGAGCAGCCTGCTTTCGACCTCTCCAGTATAAAAATCCTCAGTCCTGATGATGCGACAAGCATGGAGGTGAATGACACAACAGGCGAAGACTTTGAGGATGACGAGGACTATGACGAGTTCGACCTGGAAGAAGAATTTGATCCTATTTTGCTCGAAACAATTCCTACCGATATAGTGGCAAAGTTGCGAACAATCCACTCACGAGATGATGCCTCTAAGTATCTGCGAGAGGAACTGAAAGTGAAGATACCTGCGCCAAATGATAAAGATCGTGAGTCGCTAATGCAATACTTTCAACGTCATGACCGGCAGCGAGCAGTAAAATTTCTTATTGAGATGATCGAGGACCATAGCTTGTACGTACAATTGGGGAAAGTACTGAGTGTTGGGCAGAAGTTCTCCTACACCTATGACTTCGGTTCCTCCACTCATCTAAACTTGAGGATTGTTTCTGAGCGAGAGGGGTTGGCGAATCCTAAAGATGCAGTAGTGTTGCTTGCTCGCAATCTTGCTCCTGAGTTCAAATGCAGCATATGTGATGCGCCAGCTACCCTCATATTAGGTGGGGTATGGGGTGATGGAAATACGTATTGTAAGAAGCACGCGAAAAAGTATGAAGACGAGGGATTGTTGTTGCCCATTGTCAATTCGCCAAGAGTGGGGGTATGCGGCTATGATGGGCCTGGCCGTAATTATGCGCAATTTTAACACTCGTTATATAGGGTTGTAAATGTGTTTATTCATGTGTGTAAGATTTTTGAAATGGCATAAACATAAAATAACTGTTATACTTTAATCAAGTAATTGGCAAATCTTCATGGTTCCTATAAGCCAGGTTACTCAAAAACGGTGCATTGTTCCTTTTGCCGGAGGTCTGAGAGATGGTTTCTTGTTCCTCAGTCACTTCCGCGTCATGAGCCACACATTGATTGTAAAAACAGACAAGGAGAAGCACATGACTCAACAATCAGGACAGATTAACCCAGGTTCAACCTATGTTGTACAGCCTGGCGACACGCTCGACAAAATTGCACTGCAAGCTTACGGTAATGGCTCGCAAGCCTACTGGATGGCGCTCTTTATCGCGAATCAGATTCAGACATCTCCCCCCAGCCCCAACGCCATCAAAGCTGGAGACAACCTCACTATTCCACCGATCACGGATACTCCACAAATACAAGCACTCTACATCGTGGAACAGGGCGATACGCTCAAAACAATTGCATTGCAAGCCTACAATGACGGTTCGGATTACTTGTGGGAACAACTCAGCAGGCTCAACAGAAGCGCTATCGGAGGCAGCCTACAGCCTGGACAGGTCCTCTGCGTTCCGGACACAGAGGGAAATCCGATGGGTGGCCATGGCTAATTCAACCTAACCGAGAAACATGTAGGTATACTGGGTCTATGAGACTTTCTCCCCTTCCTGTTGGGGAGTGAGGGGCTGCTTCTCTTGCATAGTATGGAGCAGCTCAGTATAGTCCCCTCGTACTTTGACCGTATCAGGATGCTCAGGGCCTAGCGCTTGCTCACGGATACTCAGAGCGCGCTGGTAGAGCGGTTCGGCCTGCTCGTACTGGCCCTGGACAGTGTAAAGTCGTGCCAACTCGTGAAGGCATTGTGCCACCCGGGGATGCTCAGGTCCAAGCACGTGCTCAAAGATAGTTAGGGCGCGCTGATAAAGAGACTGTGCTCGCTCATTCTGGCTCTGAAATTGGTAGAGTTGCGCCAGGTAAAGAAGGGCAATAGCTGTATCGGGATGCTCAGCACCCAGCACTTTCTCATAGATGGTAAGTGCCCGTTGCTCTAGCGGTTCGGCTTGCATATACTTCCCCTGCGCCTGGTAGAGGATTGCCAGATTATCCAGGCTTTGGGCTACATCAGGATGCTTAGGGCCCAGCGCCTGCTCACGGATACTCAGAGCGCGCTGGTAGAGCGGTTCGGCCTGCTCGTACTTGCCTTGATAGCGATAGACCCATGCCAGATTATTGAGGCTCTCTGCCACATCAGGATGAGTGGGTGCAAGGGCTTGCTCGCGGATGGATAGCGCCCGTTGCACCAGGGGTTCGGCTTGCTCGTACTTGCCCTGGTAGGTATAGAGTACTGCCAGATCATTGAGAGTTCCGGCGGTCTGGGGATCAAGAGCGCCCAACACTTGTTCGCGAATGGTCAGAGCGCGCTGGTAGAGTGGTTCAGCCTGCTCGTATTTCCCCTCGTAAACGTAGACTTGTGCCAGGTCATTGAGCGAACTGGCAGTCTCAGTATGCTCCGCACCTGATACCTGCTCGCGAATGGCCAGAGAGCGTTGCAAAAGTGGCTCAGCTTGTGCATACAGCCCCCGCTCGCGTAGGTAGATCCCCGCTTGATGGAGCGGGCGTGCGGCTTCCTGGAAACTCAGGTGGTATTCGTCGATCAATTGGGCACACGCCTGGACATGTGGCAGGCAGCGTTCACAACGGGCCCAGGTGTCAAAGCTCACCTCGGGAAAGGCAGCATTGACTGCTCGGACGGTGCGCTCCGCCCACTGCTTCCTCGTTGCCTCATCCAGGTTCTCCTTGAGCACCACCTGGACCAGCCGGTGTAGATTGAGGAGCTTGGCTTCCGGGTCACGCTTGACCAGCGAGTAGCGCCGCAGCACCTGGATCGCTTCGTTGAGCAGGAAAGCATCAGCAGCGTCAGGTCCGAGCACCGGACCCAGCTCCCCTGCTCCTTCGGTGAGGATCTCTTCCGGAATGGCATCCGGATGTAGAAAGGTGCAGAGGCGAAGCAGCTCTGCCGCGGCGGGGTTGGCCTGCTCAACTTTCGAGAAGGAGAGTCCCCAGGTGCTGGCCACGCTTTCGGGATGGTCGACCGACACGCTGCTTTGCCGCTTGAGTAGCGCCAGGCGATGTTTTTGGTAGAGGTCAAGATACTCTGAGAGGGTACACCCCGTTTCTTCGATGTAGGCTCCCGCTTGATCCAGGGCCAGCGGTAAGCCATCCAGTTCCTCGACCAGCTTCCGCGCCTGCGTTCGCAATTTGCGAGGAGCGTTGTCTAGCGGCTCATCGGGGGCCAGTAGCTTGGCCCGGTGCAAGAGCAACTGCAAGCTTTCGGACATCTCCATTTTCTCCACGGAGAGGCTGCTGGTGGCAACGCGACCAGTTGCCTGTGTCCGCGTCGTCAGCAGGATGTGTCCCTGATACTCTCCTGGTAGGAAATCGGCCAGTAAGGTCACGTCATCGGCATTATTCAGGATGTGCAGCCAGCCCTCGTGCTGCTCCAGCCAACGCTTGACCGCTGCCACGATGAGCATCTGATCCTGGGCATCCTGTCCTGGTAAGTTGAGCAGGCGAGCCAGGGCGACGAAGTCGGTCACTAGCGTGTCGAGGCTGGCGGCGCGCACCCAGAAGACCGCGCTGTACTCGTCCCGGTAGCGATAGGCGTACTCGATGGCGGTCTGGGTCTTGCCGATCCCGCCCAGGCCGCTGAGGGCCAGCGACTGGCTCAGGGCAGCACGCTGGGAGCGATTCAACAATTGATGGAGGCGTTCCAGGAGCTGCGCGCGACCCGTGAAGAAAGGGTTACGTGCGAAAGGTACATTCCATGGGGCTTCTGCTTCCAGCCTGGGCTCCGGTTTGCTGCCGACCTCCTGAGGAGGTGGTGGCACTATTGATGCGCTGGTAGCGTTGTTTGGAAGAGCTGTAGCCGGAGCGGCCTTGTCCAGATGCATCTGGAGGGCTTGGAGCAAGGCAGCCAGGCCCTGCTCATAACTGTGGCGGAAGTCGATCCATTGAATGGCGCGCAGTTCCATAGGAATGTTGCATTGACGATAGTAGACCGGGACGATCAATTTGCCAAGCTCGAGGGCATAGTCATATTCGATCTGCACGTTCTGCGAGGCGATCGCATCGGGAGAGAGCACGATGAGCAGGATCTGAGCGCTCTCCACGGCTTCTTGCAGTTCTCGCCGCCAGCGCAGGCCTCCTACCAGTCCATGACGATCCACCCAGGGGTTCCATCCTTGATTGCGCAGATCGGCATCGAGACGGTCCACGAAGTCGCTATCAGCGTGAGAATAGCTGATGAAGAGTGGAGGAAGCTGATCAGGCATGTGGGCGAATCTCTTTCTCAGCTGAGCAGTCGTGCCAGGCCTCATTCTGTGCTACGATGAAATCTTTAGGGATACTCTCTTATGCTTGCACTGTACCATCTCCTGGCTCGCTGTGTCAATTCTGATTGAAGCAGTAATTATTCGGTTACTGTATATTGCACATAAAGGTCTGTCACCTGGTAGTTGGCCTGAAATGCTTGCCATGTTACATCATCTATAGCATCTGGCTTTTGTGATAAGGGGGCATCAGAGCGTAGTACCAGGCCTTGTGTCTTCACATTCAGGCGTTGTAGTAGCGCAACCGAAGGCATCTGACCCCAACCCCTCTTCCTGGCTTCCTGCTGATCGACTGAGATCATGGCTACCAGGTCCCGGCTAGTCATCAATTCCAGGCCTTTCGGAACCAGGCTAGATCCACGAAGAGTCCCATTCAAACTGCCATGGTGACTAACCTTATAGAGCACTGTACGCGCTAACAGGTCTCCAATGCCAATAGTTTTCGGGCTTCCGGTCGCATCAGTTATCGACCATGACAGGTCATCCCAGGAAAGCCAATTGCCTATCAGCGCATCTGAGACAAACATGAGTACCTTTTGCGAATTGACCAGTTCAATCGCGAGCGCCAGGCTGGTATTGTTGGTGTATTTATTGACCTGGAGCGCAAGCGCTTCGCCGCTTCTTACCCAGTGATCGTCGATACGCCGCCATGATAAGTCGTCCCGCTGAAATGCTGGCCCTTGAACGCCGCTCGTTGAGTTTGCTCCTGAAGATACGTTCGACGCATCGCTGAAGCCATAATGTTGTTGGAAGAAGTTATATTCTTCCGCCTGTTCACGGGGAATGATCACAGTAGGATTTTTAGGGAAAGGGTAACTAAGCTTGCGTAATTGCCGATCTTCGGGAGACAACTGATTTTTCAGATCTTGGGGGGACAGCTGATTTTTATCCAGCGTTGCTATGCGAAGAGCCGAGGCGGCAGTAAGTGCGGAACCGCTCGAAGGAACTCCATTTGTCTTGTCGCCTTGCGCCGTCGAATTGATATTTTTGAGCGACGTCTCATCATATGGCGGGCCGAGAACATAGAGACGAACGCCCGGAACATTTGGCAACCCATTACCCGACGCTAGAGGCAGAGGTGCGTCTTTATTAGGATAGCGATATTGCAGTGTGGACTGCATCTTGTTAGCAAAAGCGAGGAGTGCCTGAAGAGCGTCTTCAGTGTTTCCCATTCCGGCGCCGTCCGATCCATTATCAGGGCTAGCCGTACCATTAAGACTGCCATGAAGCTCAACAAGGTTCGTGATGTGCTGTACTGATGCTGGATCAGGTGCCCGGTTCACAGCCATACGCAGGGTTGTGAGGTCTTGTTGTAATTCTCCTCCCAGCGTACTTGCCAGCGGATCATCCTGGTTTTCTGTCCAGGCCAGCCAGAGGTTGTGAATCCGCATACTTTCAAAGATATCGCGAGCCTGTATAAAGCCGGACAGGTGATCCCAGTGCCTGGCGGTAACTACTAATAGATGAACATCTCCACCGGTCGCGTCTACAATGTCTTTGGCAACATGGGTCATGATTTCGTTCTCATCGCTAGTGCGAAGCATAACTCCGCAGTCGATTAGCATGTAGTAGGCCCTACCAGCTTCTTCTGTTGGAAATGCAAGCAGGAAGCAGTCGCCCAATCCCTGCCGGTACATGCGGACAGTGACTCCTGAAGCAGGAGGATTTAAAATGCCCATGGAGTTCCTCCTATTCTAGCGTACCGTGTAGAAATGCGAACGGTTCACTGAGGGTCTCATCATTAAAATATAGCGATTGTAACGAAGAGGGTCCAGGTCCATCTGTCAAGAACTGGCGCTGCCTTGCAAGGCGATCTGAATCGTTGATGTCCTTGACAATGGAATATTCTATTTGCTGGTTTAAATCGACCAGCAGAGTGCATCCGCCGCGAAAGATGAAGTCAACATCATCAGGCCCTGACGGTTCCTGTTTATTTGGATCAAAAAATCCTGGCTTAGACTGAATAATTTCGATCACCAGATAGACCTTCCAATCACCGTCAGGTCCTGGACGCCGGGATGGTCGCAGTGATTGCACCTCAAACTCAGCATCAGATTGAGTCAAGTCTAAGCCGAATATCTGCGAAAAGTCCTGTCCAAACTCCATCTGAAGATCGTGTACATGATCGTTGAACCACTTTTTCAGGTCGTCTCTTGCCTGCTGATTGATAGCGTACGCTTTCTCACGATTGCCTGAAAGGTCCCAATCCTGGATCCACCTAAAAAATGTATTGGGTATCTTCAGATTATAATGTTGATTGCTCCGCTGCAGGTTCGGCCACATTAACGTGTCTACAGAAAGATTACGCACATCATCTGGATAGATCCCATAGCGGCGGAACGAATCGATGACGGCGACGCGATAGCCAAGATCGTCGTCAGGCACGAAATCGTAATCGGCAGTAATGAGCGCTCGCAGGTAGTCACCGAAGGTCAGATCAACCGGTGGACAATAGTCCAGGGCGCGAATACATATATTGAGGATATGTTGCGCTGATTTGGCAGCTTCGGTCGACAACCTGTTTACAAGATCGGGGTGCAATTGCCCGGCTGGCAGAATGCCAGTCCCACTCGTGGCAATGCGTAGTAGATCAGCAATGCGTGACTTGTAAATCGACACGAACGCGCCGAAGATGGCCGCAACAAGCAAGGAACCACGGGCATGTGCCTCCGTTGTGTTCTGTAGCGCTGTCGGATCAGGTTTATTTAACCTCCATATTCCATCAGCACCCACTGCACCCAGTGCATCACGCAGCGCTCCCTGAAGTCCGGTGGCCTGTCCAAACTCCTGGGCAAGCTGCCCGAGCAGGTTTTCGCTTTGAAGGTCACCTCGTGTCTTAGCAATCTGGTCATGTAAAACCTCGGCATAAGAAAAATGTTGAAAGAGCGCCACAATATCGGCAAAGGCTTCATGGAATGCCAGCGTATCATAGTTACTTGGCTCTTGGAAGAGGGGGTGCATGCCATCCAGCAGGGCGTGCGTTGTCTCGTGAGCAATGACATCGTGCGAGAGGCAGGTGAAGACAATGCCATGTGGGAGATGCCGAGCCGGATCGATTGGAGACGCCGGAAAATAGCCAAAGAGCAGCGCTTTTTTCGAGGGACTGTAGTAGGCATTGGCCGGCTCGCGCAGAGCATGAGGATAAATACGCAGGCGTTGTACATAGATTTCGGTCTTATCGTCAGGCTTGTGCGGCGACCAGAAAGCAAAACGACCCAACGTTCGCTCAAAGTTGCGAATAGTCGTCATAGCTACCGCATACACCATCTGCTGGTGAAATTGCGGGTTGAGTTCGGAGGGTGCCAGCCCATTCTGCACCAGCATCCATGGGTCATTGAGATTAACTGGTGCATAGAAGCAGCCACTGGCCGGGTCAACGTCAACCACCTCGAGGTACTCACCGACCGGGCCTGGCTGTAACTCATCCAATTGATAGGAATCCTCGTTGTAGTGATCCCAAGGCACCTTCATCGTTACCACATTGACGGATGCGAACTCCAAATCTATGGAGAGGCTGGGATCGAAAGCATACCCACGCAGTTGACGAAATGGAGGTCGTACAATCGGCACTATGCGATTGAGAAGCTCATCAGTTTTATTGGAAGCTGATCGTTTCTGTCGACCTCTAGCAGGTGCAGATGACACGTACGCTGTGTCGGAATTTGATCCTTTCTGCTTTTCCTTAGCTGAGGGACCATTAACGGATGCAGATGACTCACCTGTGGGTGTCTGAGAACTATCTTCCGGTTGGGGTATTTCTTTTTGTATCATGGGCGGCATCCCCTGTTAAACTTGAGTTATACAACAAACACCCTGGACACGACATCAAATACTAAATGTCTCCCCTCTTGTAATCACAGTAGATGTAGTTTAGCATGGCAAGACAAGAAGTTCAAGGATTATCGATAACTGTGGAGTGTGGACTCTGAGTCACAAAATCTGAAAAGCCACACTCTATGCAATGTGTACATTATCCCCACTTAATAGCTTGAGGAAAGGGCACGTGCCCTTTCCTCAAGCGTCTTCTCAGGCTCATTCACGAGATATGTCGACATAAGGAGTTAGACCCCAATTAACACTCACTGTGCCCGCAACTATAACACTTGCGACACCCCTCCTCGTAGACCATTGTGTTACAGCCGCACCGAGGGCATAAATTGCCCGTCACACTTAAATGGCTCAAACTCAATGGACTTGCTGTCGTGGTAACGGCTCTTGTAACTAAACTGGCACCATTCACAACGTCTCTCTCACTTGTTTCATGAGGTGATTCTTCTGGTTGCTTCTGAGCCTCCTGGTTCTCCAGGGACTCGATATGCATCTCCAGCGCACGTGCTACAGCATCGGGTAGAGAACGTACCTGCTGTATGCCGAAGCCGACTGACCGACTGCCACCGATACCACGCAGTTGCTCAGCAATCTCCTTGGCACGATCCATCTGTGAAAGTGGACTAAGCACGCGCAAATTGAGTGAAATCAAGCGGCCTAACGCTTCTGCCAGGGCCGCGATATCGCTGCCGGCTTTGCCAACGTTGACGAATACCTCCAGTGGCCCGTGCTCGTCGCTGTTGATCGTGACATTGACTTTCCCTTCAGGTGCACTGACCTGGCGCGTGTAGCCCTGTACCACTGCGGGCCGTGGTTTGATACCCTGCTGGATGAAAGTGACAGGCTCCATCGTTGGAACTTGCTGCTCCGGCTTCTTCTCTTCGATGTGTGAGAGGACGCCTACACGCGAACCGTCACGCATATAGGTGATACCTTTGCAGCCCAGTTCATAAGCCAGGCGGTACAGCTTCTGCACGTCTTCCACGGTATGACTGTTTGGTGCATTCACCGTCTTACTGATACTGGAATCCGTGTAGGACTGGATGGTTGCCTGTACACGCACGTGCTCTTCCGGGGTCAGGTCATTGGCCGCCACGAAGTAGCCGGGGGTTGGTTCGCCCGGATGCTCATCACGCCATGCCTGGAGCAGCGGATGATACAGGATGTGTTCACCTGTGCGGTCGCGTCGCACCATAGCGAAGTCATACACGGGCTCGATACCTGAGCTGACACCTGCAAACAGGCTGGTCGTGCCGGTGGGTGCCTGTGTCAACAGGACCGCATTGCGTATGCCCTGCTGCTTAATCTTCTCCTGGATTGCCTTTGGCAACCGCTTGATGAACTGCCCCTGCATATATTTATTGCGCTCAAATTTGGGGAATGGCCCCTTTTCTGCGGCAATATCCGCAGAGGCTTCGTAGGCAGCATCGCGAATAGTGGTATAGATACGCTCGATCACGGGTACCGACTCGTCGCTACCATAGGGAATCTGCATTTTGATGAGCGCATCGGCCAGCCCCATCGTGCCCAGGCCGGTGCGGCGCGTGCTGAGCTGAGCCTGGCGGTTCTCTTCAATGAAGTAATCATTGGCATCGACCACGTTGTCCAGGAAGCGCATGGCTACCTTGCTTGTCCCGGCAAGGCGCTGCCAATCCATTTCGCCGTCAACTACAAAGGCAGAGAGATTGAGTGCTCCGAGGTTGCAGACGCCCCACGGCGGAAGACCCTGCTCTCCGCAATCTAGCGAGCAGTAACCATTGGTGACCCAGGTCAGTGTATCAGGTTCGTAGAGATCATAGACCTCTTCTTCGCGCTCAGTATCCTGAATTGAGACAACTGATGCTGTCCATGTACCGCCGATATAATGCCAATCTTCGGCGATCTCTTTCAGGCGTGCTGCTTTCTCTGGGTGACTTAGACCAATCTCTGCGTAAAAGCGTTTAATACCCTCGTTCATGATGAGGATATCGTACTTTTCGCCCGTGCCATACATCGAGCGGCCATCGTACTCTAGATCCTCATCACAGGTTGCGCGATAGATGCGTCCATGAATACCGAACTGGAGCAGAATCAAACGTACCTGTTGCGCCAATTCATATGATGATGTATGAAAGCGCAGCATCGGGTTGTCCTGCTTCATGAGCACACTGCCATCCGTCGAAAAGAGGCCATCAAGGATTCCAGCCAGGAAATCTTTTTCCATGCGCATGAGAGCAGCAGGAATGGTCTTTTGAGATGCCTTGACATTGGGTATCATACCAATGCGCACGAGCAAAGATGCCAATTTGTAGCATTCTAGCCGCACAGCTGCATGCTTGACGGCAACACCGCCTTCACCAACAAACTCTTTTTCAACAAGCGTGCGGTGCGTGTGGATGTTCATATCCGTCATCAATTCCGTGAATGTATCATACCAGCCATCTTCATGAGCGCCAAAGGCTACCTTGCATTGATTAGAGTGGCTGTTCTGAGCTTGCACTACACGCAGTGTGCCGTCGCCTAGCACAGCACCAACGATCAGACCAAGTTTGCGATCATAATAGTTGGCAGTTTTGAGTTCTCGTTTCGTGATATACTCTAGCGCTTCAATTGGAAGGCTCTGGCGTTCCCCAAATGTTTCATTGGGTATAACCAGAACCTTATCACCCTCAGTCAACTCAGCGACAGGTACCCACTGATACTTTTTGCCGCGCACGACCTTCAGCTTGTGATCGGCAGTACTTTCTAGATAGCCGCCATCGGAAAAGTTCACGCGATAGATGCGCTGAAGACCGTTGTTATACACCTTTTCGATGGGCTTTAACCCGGCTGGCGTGCGAATTTTCATGCCTATCTGCAAGTCACGCGCATACGTATATCCCTGCTCAGTAGAAACAAGCGTATCGCCGGTTACACAAGGATTTACGCACCGTATATCCTCGTAATACCAGGTATTAGAGACCTTATTATAGCGATCCATGAACACGACACCTGGCTCCGCCGATTCCCAGGCCGAGGTACAGATCAGGTCCCACAGGTAGCGCGCACGAATCGTCTTCTTGACTTCGCCCTGCCAGGCCAGATCCCAGTCGGCGTCGTCTTTGACGGCCTGCATAAACTTATCGGAGACCGCTACGGAGAGGTTGGCGTGCTCTATTTTGCCCTCGGTGCGCTTGACTGTAATGAACTCTTCGATGTCAGGATGGTCATCGTCAAGCATGAGCATAAGAGCCCCGCGCCGGCTATTGGAGGTATAGAGCCCACCGCCAGCTAAGAGATGTACGTCATCTACCTCAAAGTCGTACACTTCGGATTGGCCAACCGGAGTGATGGAAACTATGAAATCTGGCAGTACCCCCAGAAGAGCGTCCAATCGCTCAACCATAGCAACCCCACCTGCTGCCGCTACTCTTTCCCGCACCCTTGTCAATGCGTAATGAGATACTCGCTCTTTGGTGGAGTCGAAAAGGCCCTGATAGTAACGACCCGGAATACCCAGCGCTTTCCACGCTGCCATCGGATAGCTGAGGTGATGGCTGCGATAGCCAACAACTTGTTTATCCTTGCAGCAAGAGATGAACTGGCTGAAGCGTTTTTTGAACTGTGCTCCTGTGACGACGAGGCGATAAATGTGTCGCCAGCCAAGCAGGCTGCGATCTTGCATATGAATATGGGAGACGATGCCATGCGCCAGCAGCAGTAATTGAATATCTTCTAGCATCTCGCGGCAGACACTATCAATACCATAACCGCCCTTGCGGCTGCGGTCGCTACCATCGGCATCAAAATAGCCTCCGATGAAAGCCGCTACCACCTCGGCTGGCGAACGGAAAATTGCTTCTGGGACGCGGACACATGCCGCTTTCTGTTTCAGCAAGCCGTTTTCTTGCAACCATTCGACCACCATCCGCGAGTAGATTTTAACGTTATTGCACGCTCCATCACCCTGCTCTATTACTGGATTAACCGAGAACAGCTTTCTCAGCGCGGTAATCAGGCGCTCTTGAATTTCGGGATATGCATGAGCAACACAAAGCGAAAGTCCTTTTTCATCGCTCCAGGTCACTTTCTTGCCTTGAATCACAGAGCCATCTCCGTATGCATAACCCAATACATAGGCTAGCTCTGCTGTGAGTTGAGTAGGCAGTGTGACCTGTTCGTTGAGCGTTGTGCTCATTTTAGAGCGCTGATATGGAGTAGTAACGAGTGGAACGTACTCTGCATGGTTTATCGGGTTCTCCCCTAGCAAGAGTAGAATCTCGTCACCCTCTTCAAGTTCGCGCAATGGAATAGTGACGATTTCTCCATCTCGCAATACGCCCATTTTGTGATCCCGCGTCACCCGAGCACAATAACCGCGACTGGTTGTCACCTCGTAGAGATCTTTGGTGCCATTGTGGAACACGTGGGTAAAAGGGTACCATCCCTTATGTGTCTGCGCCTGGATGGCTTCTCCTGCATCCAGGCGCTCGGCCAGTTCTTGCGCAGGAATAAGTCCCTTATCAGTCGCGATGCGTTCATTCGGACCAAAACATCCCCCCTGCTGAATTACGTCTCCTGTAGCGACGGAGTAGAGTTGCGCCCAGGAACACGGCCCTGATGCCGTACCGTTCACTGTCTTGATGTATGAGCCGCGCGGTCGCAAAGTAGAAAGATTGATGCCAACGCCGCCACCGCGCGCCATAATCTCCGTCATGGTTTTCAGGTTATCGAGAATGCCCTGGCGGCTGTCTTCAGGGCTTGGGATAACGTAACAGTTTGAGACCACGATACCGGCTGAAACGAACGAGTGATCTTCCTCAACCTCAATATCCAGCACGATGCCAGAATAATCTTCAACAGCAATTTCATTGATCCGTACCCACTTGAGGCTGTCATATTCAAAATAATATTTCAAATCGACGCTGTGCTCAGGTGATTGAACACCAAAGAATCGCTCAAATAGCGGCGCGCACTCATTTGCAGTAGCCTGAACACGGTAGGCAGGCACACGCCCTAAGCGATGCGTATTCTCACGAATCGAGAACAAATACCCCATTCGCAGTAGAAGCTGGTGAATTTGGACAGCAAGTGTTCGATTCGATAACACTATGCCGAGTTTGTTATCAGATACGTAACCATCGGCGCTGAACAATCCACGCAACAATTCTAGTGTGAGTTCAGCAGGCAAATGCATCAGTTGATCGGGAAGCCGCTTACCATAGCTGTAGCAGCCGAGAAATGCCTTAAAGAACTCCCCAATGGGCATGGAATTCACCCACAGGTCATACCAGCGTTCTGTACTGCTCAACTTGATGGAGCCTTCGATACCGAACTTGGCTTCGATAATTCGAGCAATCTCTTGAGCTTCATTTTGCTCATCCAGGGAAAAGACGATTTTGATCCCGGATGGAATATCGGTGCCTGTGCGATGCGTCACGCAACCATCACCAAGCCAGCGTCCGAACAGATAGCACAATTCTCCATCGAGAACCAGGCGATCAAGAATCTTGTGGTGTGTTCCCCAATCCGATACATAACCATGATAGCCGCGCGTTGTCGCTTTAAAGAGCTTGCCATCCTTCGTTTCATATTGTGGGATGTGATCCTGGAGGGAGATTACGTCGGGAGGGTATTCCTCATCGTTATATGCGACGGCAACATAATCACCAGGTTTCATTTCTTTGGCTGGAATCCAATCTGGCTCATGTTGCAAATGCAGACCATCACGTGACTTATGTTTGTTCACCCACTCCGAACGGATAACGTATACTTTGTGATCGCCTGTCACGCGCAAATCATCGTAGCCCATTTTCTTAGGCCGGATGATGTAGAGTGTTTCCTCAGTCTCGCGCTCAAACTTATGCACTACTGGACGCAGACGATTGCGATGTGTCACCACAAGATCGCCAAGCTTGATTTCGGAAATTGGTCGATAGCCATCTGCTGTAAGCACTTCCTGGTCAGGCGGCATACAGTTATAGAATGTTACCTGGTGCCCCGAGCCAGCCCCCGCAAGGATGCGACCACCTGGCACAAACTGGAAGCCGGAGAGTGCCTCATAAAAGCGCTTTTCCCAGTACGCCTGCAGCTCCTGTGTCTTTTCTACAGCGGCAATACCCCGTGCTACCCTGCTCCAGAGCTGTTCGGGATAAAACTCTAAAGGCTGCCCATTTGCGTCCTTGAGAGAATACCTGTCCATGAAAACTTTCTCGCGAATGCCCTCTAATTGCGTCATTTTTTCAGGGGTGGTGGGCTGCTGAGTTGTAGTGGCGGGCTTCTCTTGCTCTAACATTGGCTAAATTACTCCTTCTTTGCTTTGGCCTTATCATAAGCACAGTATATTGCATGTGCTTTCAAATAGTATTGGTTAATGCGGCCTCCGAAACACAGTATACTCGTAAAAAACGATATTTTCAAGGGTTTTGGCACAACATATTGATATTTAAATGTGTTCAAACACAATATATTGATTACAAGGGATAGGCGGTAGAACTTCTTGGAAGTGATATGATATGGCTACTGAAATTAATTAGAATGTAATCTGGAGGGTTCATGCGTGCCGAAATAATCTCGTGTGGCACCGAGTTGCTGTTAGGCCACATCTCTGATACCAATGCCACTTTTCTTGCTCAGAGTCTCGCATCACTGGGTATTGATCTCTATTTTATTTCGCAGGTCGGGGATAACAAGGGACGAATCGTCGAAACCTTGCAACGAGCCTGGGAGCGATCCGACCTGCTTATCATGACGGGTGGCTTGGGCCCAACTGAGGACGATCTTGCTCGCGAGTCTATAAGCGCCCTGCTGGGTGAAACGATGCAAGTAGACCCCGTGTTAGAGACCGAGCTGCGCGGTATCTTTGCTGCGCGTAATGTCATGATGCCTGAGCGCAATATTAAACAGGCAACCTTGATTCGTTCTGCGCGGGCGCTGCGTAATCCTCTCGGAACTGCTCCAGGTTGGTGGGTTGAGAACAACAGGCATATCATCGTGGCGATGCCTGGCGTGCCGCGAGAAATGTATCGCATGTGGGAGCAAGAGGTTATTCCCAGGCTTGGCCCTTACACAGGCGGCCTGATCTTTACGCGCCTCCTGCGTGTTTGGGGCCTGGGGGAGTCCGCTGTTGAAGAGCGGTTGGATCAGGTGATCCATAGCAACAATCCTACAGTAGCCACCTATGCCAAGTCTGACGGGATTGATGTACGTATTACGGCAAAGGCTGAAACACACGAGCAGGCTGAGCAGCAGGTGGCTGAAATGGAGGCACACGTACGCCAGGTTCTCAGGCATCATATCTTCGGTGTTGATAAGGATACCTTGCAAGGCGTCGTAGGGAAGTATCTCACTGAGCGCAGGCAAACGTTAGCAGTCATGGAATCGCTCACTGGTGGGCTGCTTTCCAGTACGATCACTGATGTCCCTGGCAGTTCTCACTATTTTATTGGAGGCCTGGTCGCGTATAGTACGGTACTCATGGCGCAGATGGAGGTGCCGCCGGAAGTTCTTGAGCAACATGGAGCCATTAGCGAAGAAACGGCGCGTGCAATGGCCCATGCAGTGCGCGAGCGCCTTGGAACTGACTTTGGACTGGGCATTACGGGCGTCGCAGGCCCGCAGGAGCAAGAGGGGAAAGCAGCGGGTACTGTACACATTGCAGTCGAGGGACCAGAGGGCGTTGTTACAGGGATGGGGCCTGGTTGGCGTGCCAGCCGCCATGACAACAAACGATTAGCTGTGCTAGCTGCGCTCAATTTGTTAAGGTTACATCTTGAAGGGGTGTGGAGAGGACAGTAGAGGGCAGATCATTATAACTTTACGCCTGCAAGTAGTCGTGGTCAGTCCGATCAGGTTTTGGCGGTGTGTGTTTTGATTTAACCGTTTGACATGATTGCAATCAAGCGGTATAGTACGTGTTGTAAGGAAATCAACAGATTTACCTCGTTAGGTGAGGCGGCTGTATGAACACAAGCCACTGATCAGAAACGTCGAAAGACGCCAACGATCAGGCCAGACCTTGTCGGCATAAGGCGAGATCCCAAGTGGCTGGATAGCTCAGAGCTATCTTACGTCCTGCAGTGCCAAAGCTCAACTAGAGGGGGAGCATCAATATAGATGGTATATGAGACCCCCATTTGTCAGGGGGCTTTTTATTTGACTTGTCCTCCTCATGGAGGTGCCCTATGGACAAGGTAACTACACCACGGCAGCGCAGGGCACGCCGCGTGTGGCTGCGCCAGCTACTTCTCATGCTCTCCGTGATCGGCCCCGGGCTGATCACCGCCAACGTCGATAACGATGCCACTGGCATCACTGGGTATTCATTAGCGGGTGCGAACTATGGTTATGGCCTGCTCTGGGCGGTCGTACTCGTCACAATCAGCCTCGCTGTTGTGCAGGAAATGGTGGCGCGCATGGGCGTTGTCACGGGTAAGGGATTGTCCGACTTGATTCGCGAAAAATTCGGCGTGCGTATCACGTTTTGGAGTATGCTGCTCTTGCTCATCGCCAATGCCGCCACCACCGTGGCCGAATTTGCAGGCGTCTCCAGTGCTATGAGCATTTTCGGCGTCAGCCCGTTCATCTCCGTTCCGGTTGCAGCTATCGTTGTCTGGGTGCTGGTGGTACGTGGCAGCTACCGCTACGTCGAACGCATCTTGCTCGGGTTGTGCCTCATTTACTTCAGCTATGTGATCAGCGGCATCCTCGTCCATCCAGACTGGGGGCAGGTCTTGCATGAGACGTTGATACCGCCAATCCAGTTCAACCAGGGCTACCTGCTGATGTTAGTTGCTGTGATCGGCACAACGATTGCCCCCTGGATGCAGTTCTACCAGCAATCTGCCATCGCCGATAAGCAAATCAAGATTGCTCATCTCCGCTACGAGCGGCTAGATACCTATATTGGCTCGTTTCTGACCGACTTCGTGGCATTCTTCATTGTCGTGTGCACAGGAGCGACCTTGTTTGTCAATCATATCCCGATTACGCAGGCCTCAGATGCTGCGTTGGCCCTGGTGCCACTGGCGCATGGCAATGGGCAGCTGGCAGAAATCCTGTTTGGCATCGGCTTGCTCAATGCTTCAGTCATGGCCGCCAGTGTCTTGCCGCTTTCCACTGCCTATTCCATTGCAGAAGCCTTCGGCTGGGAGCGCGGCATTGGGCATAAACTGAGAGAAGCGCCGCAGTTCTTCTTCCTGTATACCTTGATCATCGTTGTGGGCGCAGGAATTACCCTGTTTGTGCCTGCCAATCGCCTGGTCTTTGTGCTTAATCTCCCCAACATCGTAGGTGGCATGCTGCTGCCGCTCATCCTGGTGTTGATGATCATTCTCTGCAACGATCGCCGCCTGCTGGGCCGGTATGTGAATAGTCACTTACGCAATTGGATCGCATGGATCACAACAATCGTTGTGACGGTTCTGACACTCTTGATCATACTTAATGCGATCTTTCCAGGGCTATTTGGTGGGTAGTTTTGTTGGTGGAATAGAAGTTGACGTGGGTTGAATTAAACGCGGCTATAGTCGGATCGCAAGAGCAGAAACTCCAGGTGGACCATCATAGATCGTATTCTAGATAGCAGCTCTGTAGCTGGTCATCAGCGTGTTTCAAGGAAAGCCTGGCGACAAAAATCTTTTCGCTCAGTTCCTGCCTCCGGCGAAGAGCGCCGGGAGCATCGGGGCTGAGACGAAGCAAAGTCGTCATGTAGAAATTTGCCACTTCGCGTCTCACCTGCCACTGCTGTAACAGCTCTTCACAAGGATGATGCAGTTGCCTGGGCATGGCCTTCCCTTTCTAAAAGATGTGGCGAACCTCGCTCATAAGAGAAACACGAGCTCTATCTGAATCTCATTCTTTTCATCTCTATTGTACAAATTCCTGGAGCCTACTCGCAAGCTCAGACACCTCACCTATTTTTGGATAAAATTCCACAATAACCCTTTTTTTGCCTTTTACGTATTGTATGGTAAGATAGGTATTGGTTGATATCATAAAGAAATCGATCAGAATTGAGGCAAATAATGTCCTGGAACCCCAAAGATGAATACTATGATGAGACGCCAAATGGTATAGACTATGCCAATCCTGCCTACTACCAGCAAGGGACACTTGAAACGCCTCGTTCTGCTCAACCTGTGCAATCCCTGGAGCCATTGCCGTCGTATCCCGGCTATACTAATGAGACACCTGAGATGGCTGGCCACGATGCTGTATTAATGAGTCCTTATACCGGGCCCGCAAGCTTAGAGGGCTATACGGTAGATGCTGGCGCTGAACAACGTGAGGTCGCAAAAAGCGGTACTGCAGAGGGGAGTAAGAAACGCAAAGGTCTCGCGGGAGGACTGGGTGGCATTGGTGCCACAATTGTCGCATTGCTTATTAAGTTCAAAACGGCACTGTTTGTGCTCTTTGACTTGAAGTGGCTGTTACCCTTTTCCAAGATTGGTTTTGCAAGCATTACGGCACTGATTTCTATTGGAGCCTATGCGCTTTTCTTTGGCTGGCCTTTTGCCGTCGGGTTAGTAGCTTTACTCTTCATTCACGAAATGGGGCACGCGGCCGTGATGAAGATGAAAGGTATTCCAATTGGCGGAATGATTTTCATCCCGCTGCTGGGCGCTGCCGTCTTTATGCGACAGATGCCGAAGAATGCCAAAGATGAGGCTGAAGTGGGCATAGCTGGACCAATCACCGGCGCCATCGCGGCAGCGGCCTGCCTGGCTCTTGCGCAGGTCTACCCGCATACGATCTGGGCGCCACTCGCTTACTTCGGCTTTTTTATCAACCTCTTCAACCTGGTACCTGTGGTTCCGTTTGATGGTGGGCGTGTGTTGGCAGCGATTGACAGGCGTCTATGGATACTGGGTTTCCTGGGGCTGGTGGTTTACCAGATCTGGTCATTTATCCAATACCATACCGTTTCTATCTGGCTGCTTTTCTTTATTGTTATTGCAGGAACACAACTCTGGTCGCGCCGTACCGTTCCCGATACGCCTGAGGCTCAAGCGTATTATGCTGTCCCCGTAGGAGAGCGCATTATCCTCACGCTTGCCTACTTTGGACTGGCGGCTGCCCTGGTGCTTGGTATGACCATTTCACATGGACTGATTTTTGGATTGGGGCAGTAGGAACTTTTACTTACTTCGTACCTCCACACCGGCCATCTGCTCAAGCACTTTTAAGAGCGATGTGTAGTCATCGCGGCTATAGCCTGCTGCGCGAGCCATTTCATACATCTGCCGGGTAAGGGCCGTCATTGCCACCGGCACTGAATTCTCGGCAGCCAGGTCAAGCGCGAGGCCCAGGTCTTTATGCAATAGATCAGTCATAAAGCCGGGTTGAAAGCTGCCGTTGAAGGCGCGTAAGGGGAACTGGTTGGCAAGTTGCCAGCTTGCGCCGGTGCTTAGGCCGATGATCCTGGCCATCGTATCCACGTCCGCTCCGGCTTTGACCCCCAGCACAAACGACTCGGCAATTGCAGCAGCGATTGCGCCGCACAAAATATTGTTCACGATCTTGACGACTTCCCCCGCGCCATTTGGCCCAACGTGAAAGATAGCCTCCTGCTTGCCCATTGCCTCCAGTACAGGACGTGCCTGCTCGAATATTTCGCGCTCGCCGCCAACCATGATGGTCAAGGTACCATTAATAGCCCCCTGCGAACCACCACTCACAGGCGCATCAAGCAAATGGGCACCATGAATTGATGCTTCCTGCGCCAGTTTGCGACTGACTGCAGGGGCAATGGTGCTCATATCGATGATGATCAAACCCTTTCGCACACCCTCGAGTATGCCGTGTGCACCATGCACAACCTCTTCGACCTGTGGAGAGTTGGGCAACATGGTGATCACAATGTCTGATGCCATAGCGACGGCGCGAGGTGATGGCGCTAATTTAGCGCCCGCGTTGAGTACCTCTTGTACCCCTGGTTTTTCGGGATGACGCGCGTAAATAGTAACAGGGTATGCTGCCTTGAGCAGGTTAAGTGTCATGGGCCGTCCCATGACGCCAATGCCAATAAAACCTAGCTGCATTTGCATCTGTCCTTTCCCATCTTTTATTCCATTTCGACGAGCACAGCTCCCCCTTCGACGACCGCGCCTTCTTGATAATGCACGTGTCGCACTTTGCCTTCATAGGGTGCTATAATCGTGTGCTCCATTTTCATCGCGCTGAGGATGACGAGCACCTGTCGATGCCGCACCGTCTCACCATCATGTACCTGAACTTTGACGATAGTCCCTGCCATGGGTGCAGTGAGCGTTTTCTGTGAGTTGCCGGTGGTTCTTCCACTGTGTGACGTTGTATCCACATCGGGTGGCTGTCGTCGTTCCAAGCGATAGATCTGCCCGTCTATAACGACCTGCGTTTGACCTTCATGACGTTGCACGTATGCTTGTATTTGCTTTGTTCCCCATCGCAACAGTGTAAGATCGTCATTGCCGAAGATGCACGATATTTTTTCTGCCGGCTGTGCATCAACTTGCACGCTCCACGCACCAGTTGTATCTTGCGACGGCGAGATAGACACCGAGTGTTTTTCCCCTTGATAGACATAGCTGATACTTCGTGATTCGCCGGCCATACGCCAGGGTCCGAGCATATGCCAGGGATTCGGTGGAGCCTGGCCATTCCTTAAAGCTCTATCACCGGCATCCCCGATAATGTCATGCATAGCCGCAGCCAGCAATGCGAGATGTAAGGATTCGCTCTCTGTAACCCTAGGTTCTCGCCCGGTTTTCTCCCCAAGCAATCCATAATCTTCCAGGAAGCTGGTAAACGTGTGCCCCTCCTGAAACGCGGGATGAGTCGCAATAGCGAGCAGCAATGCAGCGTTTGTCTTAACGCCGAAGACCGCAGTCTGCTTGAGCGCGCTTTGCAGCCGCTCGATTGCAGTCGAACGATCTTCACCGTAGACAATCAATTTGGCGATCATCGGGTCATAAAACTGGGTGATCTTGTTACCACTCTCAATACCACTATCTACACGGATGCCTGGCCCTTGTGGCTTGATAAAGCGCGTAACTGTGCCGGTCGAGGGGACAAAGTTATTTTCAGGATCTTCAGCATACAGTCGCATCTCGATGGCATGTCCGCGAGGGCTGACTTGCTCCTGCGTTAAGCCAAGGGGCTGGCCTGCTGCAATTTCTAGCTGATGGCGCACCAGGTCTATGCCAGTGACAAGCTCAGTAACGGGATGCTCTACCTGCAAGCGCGTATTCATCTCAAGGAAGTAGAACTGCTTATTGCTATCAAGCAAAAATTCAAGCGTACCAGCATTCACATATCCAGCGGCCTTGGCTATACATACCGCAGCTTCTCCCATCTCGGCACGCAGCGCAGGTGTCAAGGCAATAGATGGACTCTCTTCAACTATTTTCTGGTGGCGGCGCTGGATAGAGCACTCTCGTTCACCAAGATGGATCAGGTTGCCAAAGGTATCGCCTAGCACCTGAATCTCGACGTGTCGCGGCTGCTGGATTAATCGCTCGAGAAAAACTGTCGCGTCACCGAAAGCAGTTTGAGCCTCACGCCGCGCCCCTGCCAGTTGCTCCCCGAAATCAGCGGCAGCATCTACTATACGCATGCCTTTGCCGCCGCCGCCCGCGGAGGCTTTGATAAGCAAAGGAAAGCCAATACGCTGCGCCTCGCTAATCAGTACATTGTCATCCTGGCTCTCGCCATTGTAGCCGGGGATCGTTGGGACGCCCACAGATT
>Ga0187846_10000239_pt1 | contig 33511 bp, 30 predicted proteins | sample TC_taG_FD_161473 | JGI IMG/M metagenome (GOLD analysis project Ga0187846, IMG submission 161473) | Biofilm microbial communities from the roof of an iron ore cave, State of Minas Gerais, Brazil - TC_06 Biofilm (v2) | ecosystem: Environmental > Terrestrial > Deep subsurface > Cave > Wall biofilm... | reverse complement strand
CAGGCCCGCCCGGCGCAAGCCGGCGCTTGACACAATATGTCGGTTAGTGGTAACTTACGGTTAGTGCAGACTTACGAAAGAGTCTTCGATGCACTCGGCGACCCGACGCGGCGCGCGATCCTCGATGCGCTGAGGCGTGGACCGCGTCCCGTCGGGGCGCTCGCCGACCGCCTGCCGGTCAGCCGGCCGGCGGTGTCGCAGCATCTCAAGATACTCAAAGGAGCCGGATTGGTGTCGGATAGGCGCAACGGCACGCGACGGGTCTATCAGCTCTCGACGAATGGACTCGCCGACGTGCGCGCGTATTTCGATGCCTATTGGAGTTCTGCGCTGAAGAACCTCAAGGCGGTCGCCGAAAGCGACCACCGCAAACGCAGGAGAGAATAATGGTCAAGAACGCTCAAGAGCTCTTCGTGGTCGACAAGACAATTCGCATCGAGGCGCCGCAAGAGGCAATCTTCCGGCTGCTGACCGAAGCCGACCAGGTGAAACGCTGGATGCCGATGGTCGAATTCGAAGCCCGAGTCGGCGGAAAGTACCGCTTCGTCAAAGGCGAGTGGATCGCGGTCGGCCAGGTCATCGAAATCGATCCGCCTCGCAGCATCGCGTACACCTGGGACTGGGAGAATGCTCCCCTCGGCGCGCGCACCGTGTTGCGATTCGATCTCACCAAAGACGGAGACGGCACGCTCGTGCACCTGACGCACACCGGATTCCCGGACGCCGAGCGCGCGAAGAACCATCACGAGGGCTGGGTCTATTACCTTGGCCGGCTCAAGACCGTCGCGACAGGCGGCAATCCTGGCCCGGACAAGATGCCCGGCGACTAGCGAGCGAAAAGATGAAAACGGCGCTCACGACCTTGCCACGGCACGGGTGAGCGCCGGCGCTTCCACGAAGACCAGCGGCGCAGGCGCGGAAAGAGGTGCATCGTGCACAAGACCATCGCCGCCGTACTGATGGCCGCCGCTCTTTTCATCACCGCTCTCGCGCATAGAACCGCTAACGCTGCGCTTGCCATGTTGCCGGTGTCTGTCGTCGACACAAATCCGCAGTCAGGCCTGATCGTCGGGACCGCGTTTCCGCAGATCTCAGCGCGTTTTAGTGCGGCCGCGTCCATCGATCCGACGAGTGTCCGGCTCATGGTCGACGACATCGACGTCACGAACGTCGCGACGATCACGAGCGCGTACGTCTCCTACGTGCCGGTGTCGCAGATGAGAAATGGCAGCCACTCGGTTTCAATCGTGGCGAGGACCCTTGATGGAACGCCGCTGGGCGACACCTGGACATTCCTCGTTCGGTCGGATTCCATCCCGAATTACGCGAGTCCGAGCTGGGGCTACGCACCGTACGGATATCCCGGCTACGGTTTTTACCCGCCGGGTTTCGCCTTGTACGCACCGGGGCCGATCTTCTTCGTGGCCGGCGGCTTTGTGCAAGTCATTTTCTTTAGCCCCTTCTCTCCGTACGGGACCGGCTTTGTCACGATCGGCGGCATCCCCGGCCACTTTTTCCTCACACCTTGGTACGGCTGTCCGGGTTATTACTGGGCGACCATACCGGTGCCGTTCGGCGTGTATGCCAACAGCGCGACCTTGTCGGCTCACTTCACAATGCTGAGCGGTCGCACTGTGATCGTCCATTCGACGACGCCACTGCACATCGACGGCACCCAGCGCGTGCTGCCAAGCGACCTACGCTACGCGAACGAACCGGTATTCCTGCGGCATCCGACGTCGCCGCAACACGTCGTAGAATTCGTGCGCGCCGTACCCAACACGATCGCACCGAGAGCGGCGGCGCCATTCACGCCGCTGGAACCCATGCAGCGATTCGCACCAGGACCGCACCCGCAGCCCGCATGGCCGATTGTGCACGCGATCCCAGCCAGGCCGGTTTCGCCGATCGCGCCGGCCGCGACCGAACAAGCGGCGAGGATGCAGGTCCCTGTACTTTCGGGGGCACCCAGCTCCAGCGCGCGATTGAACGACGCCCATCGCTTCAGTGACAATGGCTGGGATGCCGGACGGACTTGGTCGTGGCCAGCACCAGTGCAAGCCGCGCCGTTCACGGCGCAACACGCGCCATTCACCGTGCAACCGGCGCCGGTCACTGTCCAACCCGTGCCGTTCACGATGCCGCGCGCGCCGATCCGGCCGTTCGGTACGCACGCGGGGTACGGTCAACACTAACGTACCACAACACGCTGCCAACTTTCCGAGCTCGCTTCGCTCGCTCGGAACACTACAACATGCGTTAGGTGGGGATTACGTGTACGGTGACGCGCTGAGGTGATCGATGCGCCACGCTGCGGCCGTTCCGCCGAGCGGCGTGTTGCAATACGGACACGCCGTGCGCCCCGGCTCGACCGGCGCGCCGCAGCCCGGGCAGTGCGCCGGCGCCCCGGCCGCGACCGCTTTCGGGGTCGTCGTGCCGGCGGGCCGCGTGAACACGGCGAACTCAGTGAAGTAGCCGGGCTGTTTGTTGCCTTCGCTCACAGTGCCGTTTTGCGTGTCCGCCGTAAACCGAGTGACCGTGCCCGTGAAGCGCACGGTGATGCCCTGTTCGGTTCCATCGACTGCAATCCTAAAAAGCAGCGGCGGGTCGACGCTGAGATCGGTCACGTTTCGAACATGGCCGGTGGCGCGCCACTGGGCGACGCGTTGGGTCAATTGATCTCGGAACGCCGGTGTCGCCGAATCGCCGAGTTCGTTCGAATTCATGTGGCCCTCGGCTGCCAGCGCCGCTTGGTACATCTTCGTTGCGCTCTCGAGGAACGCGATGTCCGAAAAATTCGGATCGATCCGTTGCAGCGCTGCGATGTGATCTTTGGCTTGCTCCCACATCGGCCTCGCCGGCGCCGCGTCTGCCGGCGCGCCTGTCACCGGTACGGTGCCGCTTGCGACCGAGAGCGAGGCCATCGCCTCGGGCGATATGTCGTCATTCGTCCACATGCTCATGCTGGTGCGGTTATCGCGCACGCCGAGCAGCCACGCCACGAAGTTGAGAAACGACATTCTACTTTCCCAAGTCTCCGAGCTCGCTGACGCTCGCTCGGATCACTACATTGCCTCTGCGGCGGCGTGCGGCTCGCCGGTGCGCCATCTTTCTAAAATATCGGCCGCTTCGTCCGGGGTGCGCGCGTACGCATCCGGCTCCCATTCGGCGAACGCATGCCGCTCGACCGGACGCCAGAGCGCTCCGATGGTGCGCACGCCGGCGCCACGGGCAGCCTCGATGTCATGCGCAGTGTCACCGACATAGGCGCACGCAAGTGCGTCGACTTGGAGCGCCGCAAGGGCGTAGATGAGCGGCTCGCTGTCCGGCTTATGGCGCAGCGTATCCTCCTTGGCGACTACTACCTCGAACCAACGGTCGAGGTTGCACAAGGCGAGCCCGCGCAGCGCGGAACTGCGCAACTTAGAGGTGACGACGCCGAGCCTCAGCCCGCAAGCGGCCAAGCGCTGCACCAGGCCCGCGACTCCGGCTACCTGCCGCACGCCCGCGTCATGGCGGGCGAGATTGTACGTCAAGTAGGTCTCCGTGGCGCGCTCGAGATCGGCGCCGGAGAAATAACGCGCCAGCGTGTTGCGCAACGGCATGCCGAGATCGGCGAGGATCGTCTCGCGCGACGTCAACCGCCCCATCGAGCGATAGGTGTATTCATAGGACGCGACGATGAGCTCGGTCGAGTCGAGCAGCGTTCCGTCAAGATCGAAGAGCACGACCGCAAGCGGCGGTAGCGCAGCGGTCATGCGACGCGGGCTCCACCACGGGCGAGCGCGAATTCGATCAAACGTCCGACGAGCGCATCGTATGAGATGCCTGCCGCCGCCGCCGCTTCCGGGAACAGACTCAAGGGCGTGAGCCCGGGCAGCGTGTTGCACTCGAGCACATAGAGCGAGTGCGTCACGGACATGATGAGGTCGACGCGAGAGTAATCTCTGCAGCCGAGCGCTCGATGCAGTCGCAGCCCAAGTTCTTGCGTGTGCTTCGCGAGATGATCGGGCAGCTGCGCCGGCACCGTATGCGTGCTCGCACCGGCGGTGTACTTGGCATGATACGTGTAGAAGTCATCGTGCGGCGTGATTTCGAGGACGGGCAGCGCTTCGTCTCCCAAGATCGCCACCGTGAATTCGCGCCCGTGGATGTACTCCTCGACGATCGCCAGCGCGCCGAACGGGCGCACGGCACGGATCGCGTCCGGCCACTGCTCCGGAAGATGCACGACATTGACGCCGACCGTCGAGCCCTCGGCGATGGGCTTGACGGCACACGGCAGCCCTGGTGGGTCCGGGACCTCGGGCGGCTCATCTGATGCCAGCTCCAAGAGGACCGCGCGCGGAACGGGGATGTCATTGGCGCGCGCCAGCGCCTTTGTGACCCACTTATCCATCGCGATCGCGCTCGCGCGCACACCCGATCCCTGGTACGGAAAGCCCAGCCAGTCGAGGACCGCGGCCAGCGTGCCGTCCTCGCCTGCGCCGCCGTGCAGCGCGTTGAAGACCGCATCCGGCGCGAACTCGCGCAAGCGCTCGACAAACGACGCGTCAAAATCCACCGCCTCGCTCGCGTAACCAAGGCGCGTGAGCGCGGCGAGCACGCCGCTGCCGGTCTGCAAGCTGATCTCGCGCTCGGCCGAGGCGCCGCCCATGACCACGGCGACTTTGAGCCCGGTGTGGCTAGAGCGTGTGGATTTCAAGCTCGAGGTCGACGCCGTGAACCCGCCGCACGGCATCCTTCACTTTGCCGATGAGCGTCTGGACGTCGGCATACTTGGCGCCGCCGACGTTGACGATGAAGTTGGCGTGTTTCTCGGAAACCTGCGCACCGCCGACCTGCCAGCTTTTGCACCCGGCTGTCTCGATGAGGCGGGCAGCGTAATCGCCGGGCGGATTGCGGAAGATGCTGCCGGCGTTGGGCAATTCGAGCGGCTGCGTTTGATTGCGCTTGGCGATGCGGCGTTTCAATTCGGCTTGGATCGTTTCGGAATCGCCGGGCTGCAGCTCGAGCTCGGCTGCAGTCACCACCGCGCCTTGATCCAGCGACGAGCTGCGGTACTCGAAGTCGGGCGTCGCATACGACTGGAGTGGTTCGCCCGCTACCAGCACCTCGACGCGCTTGACGACGTCGCCGAACTCGACATCGGTTCCGGCGTTCATGCGCACGGCGCCGCCGACGGTGCCTGGAATTCCGACGAGACCTTCGGCGCCGGCGAGACCCGCGAGCGCCGCTTCGCGGCACAGCGCAGCCATGGGCACGGCGCCGCCCGCGCGCACGTGCGTCCCCTTGATGGTGACCTTGGTGAAGTCGCCGACCAGCCGCAAGACGAGACCCGGAAAGCCCTCATCGTGCACGAGCAGGTTGCTGCCGAAGCCGATCATCGCCCACGGGATGCGTTCGTTGTGACACAAACTCAAGACGGCGGCGAGATTGACGATGCTGCCGATCTCGGAATACGCCGCCGCTGGGCCGCCGATTTTCATCGAGGTTCTCGGAGCGAGCGGCACGTTGAACGTGACGTTCGGGCCGAGCACGTTGCGCAGCATGCCGCGCTGCTGCTCGCTGAGCTCGAACTTTTCTGACCCGGTCGAGAGGTCCATCGGCGCTCGCTAGAGCGAGCCGATGCCGGCGTCGGCCGCAGAAAGAGTGGCGGCGAGTTCGTGCGCTACACCGCCGATGTCGCCGGCGCCGAGGGTGAGCACGAGATCTCCCGCTCCGATCGTGCGCTGCAAGTAGGCCAGCACGTCCGCGGGCTTCGGCAAATAGACGATTTTCTTCGCCGCGTCGAGCACCCGCACGCACTCCACGATCGATTCGGCGCGCACGCCCGGCAGCGGCACCTCGCCGGCAGCGTAGATGTCGGTCACGACGACCTCATCTGCGCCGAGCAATGCCTGCGCGAAATCGCGGAAGAGATACGCCGTGCGGGAATAGCGGTGCGGCTGGAATGCGACGACGACGTCGCCGGGCCAATACGCGCGCGCCGCGGCGATCGTCTCTTGCACCGCAGTCGGGTGATGCGCATAGTCGTCCACGACTTTAATCTCGCCGTCGTCATAGAGGATCTGGAATCGCCGCGCCACCCCGCGAAAACGCGCCAGCGCTTCGGCGATCTTCTCGAACGGCACGCCGAACTCGATGCCCACCGCCAGCGCGCACAGGGCGTTGTGCACGTTGATGCGCCCCGGCACGCGCAAGCGCATCGCGCCGAGCTGTTCGCCACGGCGCGAGGCGACGAAGCTCGAACCGAAGTCCGCAAGCCGGACGTCATCTGCGCGCACATCGGCGCGCGAGTTGAAACCCGCCGTGACGATCTTCGGATCACCGAGCAGTTTCGGCGACTCGTAAAAGCGGCGAACGAGCTCGCGCACTGCGGGGCAATCAGCGGAGGCGACGATGCTGCCCGAGGGCGGCACACGGTTGATGAAGAGCGAGAACGTGTCGATGAGATGATCGATATCGCGATAAAAGCCAAGGTGGTCGTTCTCGATATTGGTGACGACGGCGCACGTCGGCGTCAAGCGCAGGAACGAGGCGTCGCTTTCGTCCGCTTCCGCCACTACGACGTCGCCGGTGCCGAGGCGCGCGTTGGCGCCGAGGTCATTGACCTCCCCGCCGATGAGCACGGTCGATTCGAGTCCGCCCGCGTCGAGCACGAGGGAGATCATCGACGTCGTGGTCGTCTTGCCGTGCGTTCCGGACACTGCAACGGAACGTTTGTCGGCCATGATCTGCGCGAGCATCTCGGCGCGCTGCAGCACGGGCACGCGCGAGCGATGCGCGGCGACGACTTCCGGGTTGTCGAGCGGAATCGCGGATGAGATGACGACCGCGTCGGCATCTTTGATGTTGCTCGACGCGTGGCCGAGGTGGACCCGCGCTCCCAGCGCGCGTAACTTGTCAACCGTGATCGTCGTTTTGAGATCCGAGCCCGACACGCCGATGCCCATCGCCAGCAAGACGCGCGCAATCGCGCTCATGCCGACGCCGCCAATGCCCACAAAATGCACGTGCCGGTACGTTATCATCCGCATGGGTTTTTAGTAGTTACGACGGTGAGCCCTTCCGCGCGGCGTGTGACCGCCGATAACACTCAATACTGGTTGTATCGGTGCGCCGTTCGCGCGCGCTTAGTCGTTTTTCGTTCGCGACGATGCGCTAGCAGGACGCGTCGCCCCGATCTGACCCTTCACAATTCGCTCGATCATCGCCGCAAGCGCGCGCGGCCTGGCGAGCGCAGCTGCGCCGAACCGTCGCGCGGCGAGCCGCTCCGGTTCCAGCGCGTCAAGCAGCGCCCAGTAGAGCGCATCTGCATCCAGTTTGGCGTCCTCGATCACGGCGGCGGCATTATTGCGTTCGAAGACCGTGGCGTTCTTGCGCTGGTGGTTGTCGGCCGCGTGGGGGTAGGGCACTAAGATGGAAGGCAGACCGACGACCGACAGCTCTGCGAGCGTGGATGCCCCGGCCCGGCAAACGGCGACATCGGCGGCGGCGTAGGCGAGCTCCATCTTGTCCACGTACGGCACGACCCGATACCGGTTCTTGTTCGCCTCGACCTTGCGCTCGGCCGCCATCCACTCGTAGTCGCGCTCTCCGGTGACGTGCAGCACTTGCCAGTGCGCCGGGAGGCGCCGGTGAGCGACCATGCGGCTGACCGCGACGTTGATGCTGCGAGCGCCCTGGCTGCCGCCGAACACGAGAACCGTCGTGTGTTTGACGTCGAGCCCGAGGCTGCGGCGCGCTTCGACCTGCGTGGGCCGGGCGTAGATCTCCGGCCGCACCGGCATCCCGGTGAGCACAAACTTGCGGCCGAAAAACTTGGCGGACTCCTCGAAGGCGCCCCAGACCTCGTCTGCAGCGCCGGCCATGAATCGATTGGCGCGCCCAGGCTCGACGTTCGGCTCGAGCAGGACGACCTTGGTGCGGCGCAGTGCCCCCGAGGCACGCAGCGCGGCGGCCGCCATGACGACCGGCACGCTGGCGTAACCGCCGGTCGCGATCACGACGTCAGGATGGAACTTGGCGACGACCGGCATCGCCTCGCCCGTGCCGACGACGTTGGCTGCGATGCCCCCGGCCGCGGCGGCTAGCGAGTCGCGCGCAAGCGGCCGGCTGCGCACGGCCACCGACTTCAGATTGGCGCGCTGCGCGATCGCAGCTTCCATGCCGCCGCGCGTGCCGACGAACAGCAGCTCGTGCTCGCCTGAGGGGAACGCGAGCTTTGGTTCGCCGTCGTCCGGCGTGCAGACGCCCGGCTCAGCGGGCGCGGCGGAGAGCGCTTGCGCGAGTGACAGCGCGGGGTATAAATGTCCCCCCGTGCCGCCGCCGGTGAGCAGAATTCGCACCGTGTGAACTCCTGGCAGCTTCATCGGCGGCAACCGCCGCCCGCGATCGACCGCGCGAGATGCTCGCCAAAACGCCGACGCCGAACAGGCTCATGACGAGCGACGAACCGCCGTAGCTGATGAATGGCAACGGAACGCCGGTGACCGGCCACACCGACGTCACGACGCCGATATTGATGAACGCCTGCAGCGCGATGGCGGTCGTGATGCCGATCGCGAGGAAGAAGCCGAACCGGTCCTCCGATCTCATCGCGATGCGCAAGCCTCGGTAGGCGAACAACAAGAACAGCACGAGGACCGCCGCCGCGCCGATGAAGCCCAGCTCCTCACCGAGCACCGAATAGATGAAGTCCGTGTACTGTTCCGGCAGGTAGCCGAATTTCTGCCGGCTTTGGCCGAGTCCGACGCCGAACAGGCCGCCCGAGCCGAGCCCGTAGAGCGACTGCACGATGTGATAGCCTTTGCCTTGCGGATCTTGCCACGGGTTGAGGAATGCCATGAAACGTTCGCGCCGGTAGGCGCTCGCGAACACGAACGCGAGCAGCGACGGTATGGCGACTGCCGCGCCCATAGCGAGATGACGCAGGCGCGCCCCGCCGGCGAACAGCATGACGAACGCGATCGTGAGGAAGAGCGTCGCGGTGCCAAGGTCCGGTTGGCGCAAGACCAACATGAAGCACGCGCCCACCCAGAACAGCGCCGGGAAGCCGATGGCGCTGAAATCCTGCGCCGCGTCTTCCCGGTCGGCAAGCAGCTTGGCGAGGAAGATGATGAGCGCGATTTTGACGAACTCCGACGGCTCGAACGAGACGACGCCGAAATCGTACCAGCGTCGCGCGCCCCCCTCCATCGTGCCGATATGCGGAAAGAGCACGCCGACGAGGAGCACGATGCCGCCGGCGAGCAGCCACGGCGCGGCGCTGCGCAATTTCCCGTAATCCATCTTCATCGCCAACCAGCAGGCCGCGGCCCCGATTGCGATCCACACGATTTCGCGCTTGAAGAAGTGCGCGGCGTCGTGATATCGCGTGATGCCGACGAAGGACGACGCCGAGAACACCATGATGGCGCCGATCGCGGTGAGCAGCCCGACGGCGATCAGCAGCGTCGCGTCGGGCGCGCGGCGCGCGTTCATGACGCCGCTCCGCTCGCCGCCGTTTGCCGCTGGACCGCGGAGGCAAATGCTTCGCCGCGCTGTTCGGCGCTTTCAAACATGTCGAACGACGCGCAACCGGGCGACAACAGCACGACGTCACCCTGGACCGCGTTTTGCGACGCCGTCGCGACCGCTTGTTCCATGCTGTCAGCGAAAGCGATCCGGTTGGAGCCGATCAGCGCGCCGATCTCGCGCGCGCTCTCGCCGATGAGAACGACGAATTTCGCGCGCGCTGCGATAGCTTTGGCCATCTCGTGAAAGTCGGTGTGCTTGCTACGCCCGCCGGCGATGAGGACGATCGGCGCGCCGAATGAACGCAGCGCGTTTTGCACCGCGTCAGGGTTGCTCGCTTTGCTGTCGTCGACCCACGTCACGCCGCGGGAACGCGCGACGATTTGCAGCCGGTGCGGCATGGGCGTGAACGTTAGCAGCCCGCGCTGCACGGCTTCGACCGGTGCTCCGGCGGTCAATGCCGCGAGGGATGCGGCCATCGCGTTCGCGACGTTGTGCATGCCGATCAGCGGCAGCTTCGCAATCTCGATGATGGCGACGTCGGATGTAGCGGTCGAATTTACTCGACCGGTTGAGGCCCGCCGCCACACGATCGCACCGTCTTGCAACGACATTGCAACGTCGTCACGCTGTTCCGAGGCGAACCAGAGAATTCGACATGGAACCGTTGGCCCTATCCCGCCGTGCAGCACCTGGAGCAAGGGATCGGCGGCGTTCGCGATCAGCGTATCGCCCGGGCCCTGGTTGGAGAAGATCCGAAACTTCGCTTCGCGGTACTCGTCCATCGACCGGTAGCGGTCGAGGTGGTCCGGGGTCAGATTGAGCAGCACGCTGATGCGCGGCCGAAACTCGTTTGTGCCCTCAAGCTGGAAGCTCGACACCTCGGCGACGATCCACTCGTCGGCCGAGGCCGCCGCGGTTTCCGCGATGAGCGGATTCCCGATGTTGCCGCCGACGCGTGCGCGCATGCCCGCGCCGCGCAGCAGGTGACCGATGAGCGCGGTCGTCGTGGACTTACCTTTGCTGCCGGTGACGGCGATGATCGGCGCCTTCGAGAGGCGGTACGCGGCCTCGATCTCGGAAATGATCGGGACGCCTGCCCGCCGCACCGCGAGCACGGCGGGGTTGGTGAACGGTATGCCTGGAGACAGAATCGCGATGCCGGCTGCCGCGGCTGCTTCTGCTAGATCGTCGCGCTCGACGAGATCGACGTGCATGCGCGCCAGGTCGGCGCGCAGCGCTGCTAATTGCTCGGACGTTTTGTCGTCGTAGGCGGCGACGCGCATTCCGCGGTCGCGCAGCACGGCTGCGGTGGCCATGCCGCTGCGGCCGACGCCGATCACAAGCGCGCGGCCGCCGTCACGCAAATTCACTGCAGCGTCATTCGGCACGCTGCAGGATTGTCCCCATGACCGCGTGTGTCGAAGACAGACCAGCACCAACCGCGATTGCGGCGATCACCGACACCGCTGTAAACGCGAGGGTGATTTGCCATTCTTTCCAGCCCGACAACTCGAAATGATGATGGAGCGGGCTCATCTTGAAGATGCGTGTGCCCGTGATTTTGAACCACGCCACTTGCAAGATCACTGACAATGCTTCCGCGACGAAGACCACGCCGATGAGCGGGAGAATGAGAAGCGCGCCATGCTGGACAGCCAAACCACCAAGCATCGCGCCGAGCGCGAGGGAACCTGTGTCGCCCATGAAGATGCGCGCGGGATGGCGGTTGAAGAACAAGAATGTCACGCACGCCCCCACGACCGGAACGGCGAGCATGCTCCGTAGAATTTCTAGAAACAGAAGCGGCGGAAGCACGGCGCCCGTCGCGAGTCCATCTAGTCCGTCGGTCAGATTGACGGCGTTGGCAGCGCCGACGATCGCCGCAACCGAAAGAGTCGCCCAGAGCCAACCGGGAAGCACCACCCACCCCGAATCGCCGAACCAAAGCTGTTCGTATAGGGGGTTTCCTAAAGGCGCACCATGTGCTTCCCATGCGACGAACGCGCACGCGACCAGAAGGAGAAGCGCGAACTTGGTGCGCGCTCGAAGGCCAAGGGCGCGTTGATGCGTCAACTTCAGATAGTCGTCTGCGAAGCCGATCGCTCCGGCGGCAACCATGAGCAGCAACGACGCCACCTCTGAGTGTGTGCGCGACCAGAACAGGACGGTCCCAACGATCGCAGCTGCGACAAAGGCCAAGCCGCCCATCGTCGGCGTTCCCTGCTTCGCCACATGCGATGATGGTGCGTCCTCGTAGATCTGCTGGCCCAGAGCGCGGCGGCGCTGCCATGTTATGAGCGACAGAAGAACGAGCACGGCAACTATCGCACCAACCGCGAGGTCTATAAGAAACACGTAAGGTAGCGGCTGAATACCCTCAAGTTTCAGAAACACGATTGGTAACAGCTCGGTCCCCTCTAGCATGTGAGCAACGGCGATAGGGACGGGCCGCCTTTGGTGGGGCGGTACTTGAGCACGACGATCGGCGTCTGCTGGTCGCTGTTGCCGTGAGGATTGCTGACGAGGCATTCGCGCACGACTTCGCGGTTGACACGTTCGCTCGCACCCAGCACGTCGACTTTGTGAAGATCGTTTGCATCCAGGATCGCGACGTGCGCACCGCATGCGTCCGCGAGGGCCTTCGCCACCGCCTCGGGATCGTGCGGACCGAAGACGATGTGACGCTCGTACGGCGGCATAGTCCCCGTGTAGCCGTCGATCTCGGCGACTGCCGGCCCGAGCACACGATAAAAATCGCCGCTTCTGCCGACCATGCGGCCCGCCACGCCGGCGACCGCCGCCGCGAGCACTCGAGCAGTGCCGACTTGCTCGATCACAAGTTGGACGGATTCCGGCTGCGCCATCGTCGCATATGAACCAGCACGCTCCGCGAGCATCCTTGCAAGTCTGCCCGGTCTGATCGCTTCAGCTCTGATCGATCTGCCTTGTGCGATCGCGACTGCGGTTTCGCTCACGCAAACGACATCTTCTGGGCTGGCGATGCCGCGGATGGCGTCGGTGATGACACGCGCGAGATCATCGCCTGCCCTGACGAGCGGTGTGCGCACGGGCAGCGCCACGATGCGCCCAAGCAACCCCGCGACTTGAACCGTAAATGTCTTCGCGGCGGTTTCTCGCGCGGGTAGTGCCTGCGCCTCAGCAATCCCTCGCCGGCGGGTAGTGCCGAAAGCCGAACCCTCTGAGGCAGCGAGAGCAGCCGAAGGAGCGGCGAAGCCTAAATCTTCCGATGATTCGCCGCGCGGTGAGGCGCCGGCACTACCCGCCGGCGAGGCCGTGGCGAGGAGCGCGTTGAGGATCTCCTCCATGCGCTGCACGCGCGACCCTTTGAGCAGCACGACGTCGTCCGGCCGTAATACGTCGCGTAGCGTCTGCGCGATCTCGGCGTTTGTCACGTAGGTGTGGACTGTGGTCGGCGGCATGCCGGCGTCAAGCGCGCCGCGCGCCAGCGTCTGCGCGTGATCGCCGCCGCAGTAGAGCGCATCTACGCGTGCGGCAGCTGCCGCCGCGCCGGTAGCCTCGTGGCCGCTCACCGCGCCCGAGCCCAGTTCAGCCATGCTGCCGAGCACGGCGATATGACACCGCCCGGACAGCGCGGCGAACGCGCGCAGCGCGTGTTGCATGGACGTCGGGCTCGCGTTGTACGCGTCGTAGACCGCCGTCGCGCCGCCCGGCAACGCATGCAGTTCGAAACGTCCGGGCGGCAGGCGTAGGTCTGCGAATCCGGCGATGGCCTCCTCGAAGCGCAAGCCACATTGCAGCGCCGCTCCTGCCGCGAGCAGCGCATCCTTGAGATGGTGCTCGCCGATCAGGTGCCAGCTCGCAAACGCATGCGACGCACCGAGCGAGACTGCCACTCGGCCGCCTTGCGGCTCGCCTGCCTCGATCGAGAGGCCAGGCGCTTCGGGCTCGCCGCACAGCCGCGCCCACATCGCGCGCTTCCCCATGCCGTTTTCGTCCGCCAGTCGCCGCGTCCAAGCGTCAGCCGCGTTGCACACCGCGCGCGCGCCGCCGGAGAAAATCGCGAACTTCGTGCGCGCGAGCTCGTCGATGTCGCGGAAAAATTCGAGATGCGCCTCGCCGATGTTGGTGAGCACCGCGACGTCAGGCGCCGCAACCTGCACCAGCTGTTCGATCTCGCCCGGGTGGCGTGCGCCGAATTCCGCGATCGCGACGTCGACGGAATCGTCGAGCGCGTAGCACAACTTCGCGACGCCGAGCTCATTGTTTTCGTTTGCCGGAGTGGCGACCACCCGACGGAAGCGCCCGATGAGTTGCGCGGCCATCGTCTTCGTGGTCGTCTTGCCGTTGCTGCCCGTGATGCCGACGACGAGCGCTCGGTACAGGCGGCGCGCCGCGGCGGCACCTGCCAAATACGCGTGCTTCGCGTCGGCTACGAGGATAGTCGGCACGTCGACGCCGCGCGTAATCGCGCCCGCGTCGTCGACCACGAGCGCCGCAGCGCCGGCACCGAGCGCAGCGCCGATGAAGCGATGGCCGTCGAAGTTTGGCCCGCGCAGCGCAACGAACGTCTGGCCGCGGCGCAGTGTGCGCGAATCGGTGCTTGGGATGAATGGGATTTGATCTGGACTCGAGCTTCGCTCGAGTGCTACGGACGTCGTGGCCAGAGCGGCCGAGGTTGAGGATGCGACGGCGGGCCGCACGAACGTGCCGCCGGCGATTTCGCAAAAACGCGCCAGCGTGAGGCGGCTCATGCGCCGACCTTGCGGATCGCCGCTTCCGCCGCGCCCACGTCCGAGAACGGCAGGTGCTCGCCGCGGATCAACTGATACGCTTCGTGACCTTTGCCCGCGATGATGATGACGTCCCCTGAATTCGCCTGCGCGATCGCGTGCTCGATCGCCTCGCGGCGGTCGAGGATGACATCGTACGAGGTTCCCTCGCCTTCGATTCCGGCGAGCACCTGGTTGATGATGCGCATCGGGTCTTCAAAGCGCGGATTGTCGCTCGTGACGACGATGTGATCGGCGAGTTCGCGGGCGATCCTGCCCATCTCCGGCCGCTTGAGCGAGTCGCGGTCGCCGCCGCAACCAAACACGCAGATGACGCGCTTCTCGGTCAGCGAACGAGCCGCGCTAAGCACGTTGCGCAGGCCGTCGGGAGTGTGCGCGTAGTCGACGTACACGCTGACGCGCTCGGCAGGCACGTGCGTCATCCGGCCGGGCACGCCAGCCACGGACAGCAGGCCGTCGCCGATAGCGCCCGCATCAATGCCGAGCGAGCGCGCGCACGCGATCGCCGCCATCGCATTAGCGACATTGAACGGGCCCGGGAGGCGGATGACGAACGGCTCGGAGCGCAGCGATTGCACTCGGAAGCGCGTGCCGCCGGCAAACGATTCGATATCGGTCGCTCGCAGCGCAGCGTCGCCGCTGTTAAGCCCGTAGGTGAGGGCCGGCAGAGCTGCCGCCATGCGTCTGCCTTCCGGATCATCAAGGTTCAACACGCAGACGCCAGGCGGCTTGACGGTTTGCTCGCGCGCGAGTTCGAACAGCCGGCGTTTGCTTGCGGCGTATTCTTCGAACGTGCCGTGGAAATCGAGATGATCGTGCGTGACGTTCGTCAGCGCCGCGACGTCGAACGCGACGTCATCGACCCGATGCATCGTCAGCGCGTGGCTCGAGACCTCCAATACGGCCCCGTCCGCACCGGCATCGAGAAAGCGCGCGAGCAGCGCTTGCAAGTCGTGCGCGTATGGCGTCGTGTGCGCCAGATCGACTGAGAAGCGGTCGGCTAAGCGCGCACCGAGCGTGCCGATGAGCCCGAACGCCTTGCCCGCCGCGGCCGCGATCGCTTCGAAGAAGTGCGTCGTCGTCGTCTTCCCGTTCGTGCCGGTCACGCCGACGCAGATGAGGCTGCGGCTTGGATGCGCAAAAAACTCCGCGGCGATCGGGGACAGCGCCGCCAACACGTCGGAGACGACGACGAGCGGGGCGCCGCCCGTTTCAACGTCGCGTGCCGCCAGCACCGCGGTCGCGCCGCGGGCGACGGCGTCGCCGGCGCGCGCGTGACCATCGTCGCGCGTGCCGCGAAGGCAGGCGAAGAGCCCACCGCGCTCGACTTCCCGCGAGTCGACGCTGATGGACGAGACGATGACATCAGGATTGCCGCGTACCCGCGCGTCGCTGACGCCGGCGAGGAGGCGCCTGAGCGGTACCGGCAATGGAGTGGTCATAGTTGTCCCGGAGTTGTATTCCTCTGAGCAGCCGCGTGCGCCTCGGTTGGCTTCGTGACGCCGTCGCCGATCGCCGCGTCGAAATCACCCGCGGCATGCCGCGGCGCGACGCCTTCGCGCACGAGAACGCGGCGCGCCAGCTCGCGGAACGCCGGCGCGGCGACCGTGCCGCCGTAGTAGGCGCCGCGCGGGCGCTCAACGTCGACGAAGACGACGTACGCCGGCCGATCCGCCGGCACGATCCCGACGAACGACGCGACGTAATCGCCCGGCTGATATCGGCCGTGCTCCACGATTTGCGCGGTTCCGGTCTTGCCGGCTACCGCGTAGCCGTTGATGGCGGCGTTGGGAGCGGTGCCGGCCGCAACGACGCGGCGCAGCATCGCGAGCAGCGTTGCCGCCGTCTGCGGACGCATGACGCGGCGCACCACCTCCGGGCGATACCGAGTGACGACCGCGCCGGTCGCGTCGCGGATCTCACGCACGATGAGCGGACGCATGAGCAGGCCGCCGTTGGCGATCGACGCGTACGCGCGCGCCAGCGACAGCGCAGTCACCGAGACGCCTTGGCCGAACGCGACCGTCGCCTCGCGCGACCCAAACCATTGATCCGGAGGATCGATGATGCCCGGACTTTCGCCTGGCAAGTCGACGCCGGTCTCCTCGGCTAAACCGAAACGGCGGATGTACTCACCCATCGTCGGCTTGCCGACGCGCAGCGCGACCTCAGCCGCGCCGACGTTGTGTGAGAAGGTCACGATATCCGAGAGCGTTTCGTACGAGCGGCCCGACGGCATGAGACCGTCGTCTGCATTGAAGATGCGATAGCCGCCGATGTCGAGGACGTTCACGGCTGCAAAGGTATCCTCGCTATTGACGATTCCCGAATCAAGCGCAGCGGTGGCAGTGACAAGCTTGAACGTTGAGCCGGGTTCGTAGGGATCAGTGATCGCGCGATTCTTGTACGCTTCGATCGGCGATCGCGCGTAGTGGTTCGGATCGTAGTTCGGCCAGTTCGCCAGCGCGAGGATCTCGCCCGTGGCCGCGCGGAGCACGATGGCGCACGCGCTGCGCGCCGCGTACGCCTTGACGGTCTTGGCGAGGACGTCTTCGGCGGCGAGCTGCAGCGACCGGTCGATCGTCAAGACCACCGTATGGCCCGTGCGCGGCGCAGCGATTGTCCGGCGTCCGAATGGCAGCGGGCGCAACTGGCTGTCCGTGTCCTCGATGACTTGGCCGGAACGGCCGGCGAGCACGCTCTCGAACGAATACTCGATGCCCGCGAGTCCTTGGTTGTCGACGCCCGTGAAGCCGACGACAGTCGAGCCGATGCGGCCTTGCGGATCGACGCGCAAGCCTGTCGGCTCCTCTGCCGTGCCGATGCCTGGTAAGTGCATGCGTTCGATGCGCTGGCCGAGCGCCTCCGGTTGCATCCGCGCCAAGTAGACGAATGTCGTGCGCGCGCGCAGTTTTCGCTCGACGCTCGCACGCCCGACTCGCAAGATCGGCGCGAGCGCGGCTGCCTCTGCGCGTGGGTCTTGCACCTCGTCCGGCTGCGCGAACACCTGGATCGCCGGCGACGTGCTCGCGAAGACGGTACCGAAACGGTCGACGATGCTGCCGCGGCGCCCGCTGACGTCAAACGTAGCGCGATGCTGGTCCATTGCGGCCGACGCGAGCGCCCGGCCCTCGCGCAGCTGCACGACGTACAGCCGCGCGGCGAGTAAGCTCGTGATCGTGCACAACACCCAAAAGACCAGGATGGCGCGCGCGCGCAGCCGGCTTCGCTCTCTTTCTTTCACGGCGACGCTCGCCGGCGCGCCGTTATGGCGCGAAGAACAAGCGCTTGAAGCTCGCGAGCCGGGCGCCGAGTGCCGCTGTCGTGGGCTTGGTGCTTGCGGGTGGCAGGGTGAGCACGGCGACGTGCCCAGGCTCTTTCATGTGCAGCGCCGCGGCGGCCGCTTCGAGCTTGGCCACCGATTGCGCTTGGGCGACGCGCTGGCGCAAATCATCGTCTGCTTGTACCAGTTGCGCCTGCTGCATTTGGTCCGCGTTGAGCCTGTAAGTCTGGGCGGCGAGCTCTGCCGTCAGCGCGACGTATGCGACCAGCATGAGCAGCGGCACGAAAGTGAACACCGCAACGCGCGCGGCGGCTCCGGCCTTGCGCCGTGCCGCGCGACGGACGGGGCGCGCCGTTAGCGTGCGCGGCGGTGGCAGCATCCGCTCGCGTGCAGGCGCGCGTTCGCGCGAAGGTTTGTACGCCAGCGCCGAGCGCATCGCTTACCCGCTCCCCTTGGGCGATTCGCGTGCGCGCTCGACGGCGCGCAGTTTGGCGCTGCGGCTGCGCGGGTTAGCCGCGATCTCCGTCTGCGCCGGCTGGAGCGGTTTGCGAGTCAGCATCTCGGCGATGCCCGCGCGGCGCCAAGCAGCGAATTGATGTTTCACCACGCGATCTTCGCCGGAATGAAAACTGATGACCGCGATGCGCCCGCCCGGCCGAACGCATGCGATCGCGTCTTGCAGGCTCTTGGCGAGATTATCGAGGTCGGCGTTGACGGCCATGCGCAGCGCTAAGAACGTGCGGGTCGCGGGATGGATCGCGCTGCGGCGGCCGCGGGCTGGTCGCGGTTGGGCGGCGAGCACGGCAGCAACCAGGTCGGAGGTCGTGCGCAGCGGTGAGCGCTCGCGGCGTTTGACGATCTGCCGCGCGATGCGCCGCGCGTTGCGCTCATCACCGAATTCAAAGATGATGTCGGCGATCTCCCCTTCCTTCGCGGTCGCGAGCAATTGCGCGGCGGTCGCGGTATCTGACGTAGGGTCGAGCCGCATGTCGAGCGCGCCTTCTCCCGAGAACGCGAAACCGCGCCGCGCGTCGGCGAGCTGCAACGAGGACAAGCCTAAGTCGTAGAGCACGGCGTCCGCGTCGCGGATGTTCATCGCTTCAAGACGCTCTCGCAGCGCGATGAAGTTCGCGTGGATCGGCAAGACGCGTCCGGGATACTCGCGCGCAAGCGCCTGGGCGCGATCAAACGCAGCCGGATCCGCATCGACGGCGATGACGCGCGCGCCGTGCACTTGTTCCAGGATAGCGCGCGTGTGGCCGCCGCCGCCGAAGGTCGCGTCGACCACGAGCGGCGCCGAGCGCGTCTGCAGTGCGGGGAAGAGGACGCCGATCGTCTGCGCGAGCATGACCGGCGCATGCTTAGTAGAGTCCAAGCTCGGTCATGAGGTCGGCCATGCGTGCCGGCGCGGCGCTCGCGTCGCGCCAGTTCATAGCCGCCCACGCCTCGACGCGCGTCAGCGCTCCGACCAGCACGGCGTCGCGCTCGAGCTGCGCGTACTCTCGTAAAGTGGGCGGAATGATCAAACGGCCTTGGCCGTCGAGCGTCACCTCCTCGGTGTGGGCGAAAAGATGCCGCACGAAGCTGCGGTACTGCGCGTCCTTGCGCGGCGCCGCTTCCAGCTTGGCGCAGAAGTCCGACCACGCCGCCTCTGGATACATCGCAAGACAGGGTTCGGGCGGGGCGATCGTGAGAACGAAATGATCGCCAAGTCGCGCGCGAAAACGGGCCGGTATGGTCAACCGGCCCTTGTCGTCCAGAGAATGTTCGAATTGTCCCGTAAATTTCGGGAGCGTGGTCATAACAGAGGCACCCTACCCCACGGTGAGCCACTTTGACCCACTATACCCCACCCATCGGCATCTTGTAAAGTGGGACACACCTGTTCGCCCCACTTTGTGACCGGTGCGCGGCGGGCTATGCGCTCAACTCGCCCGCGTTCTGGAATTGTCCGCGAGGCTCCGATGTTATGGAGAGCGATGTTATTGGTGAGGATGGCATCTCAAATGGGTGGGGCGGCGGCGGTTGCAGCCGTTTGGCTAGTCGTCTTGGTCTCGGCCCCGCCCGCGGTAGTCGCAAAACCTACTGAACCGAGCAGCGGATCTATATTGCGGATCGCGCTGATCGCGTGCCACAAGCTCGCGGGTCAAGGCCAGTTGATCTGTTATGAACCCAGCCTCGATAAGAGAACGGTGTTGGAATACGAGGCGGATACCGGCGTGAGCGTAGCGTTCGCGGACTTTTCGGACAAGCGGCTCGGCGTCATCCCCGAGGTGACTGTTACGAAGAAAGACCTCTTACAAGATGACGCTGCGCTCGGCAAGGCGCCGCAAGTATCGCGTCCGCCGATCACGTTTAGCGGTCGCTGGCTGCGCGTCGTCTTGGCGGCCTGCAACCAACTCGCGCTGACGAATCAGCTCATATGCGAGGAGCGCGCCACCGACGACTTTGCGATCAGCGTGACCGATAGGCTCCTTATGTACGACATCGCCTTCGGCTCGGCTAAGCGCGATTTTCACATCAGCCTGAGCAGAGCGATGTTCCCGCCGGCGAGTCTCATGACGTCGGGCCCGCTCATCAAGAACCAATAACGGGCAGCTGCCCGGCCTGGCTGAGGCCGGGACTACATTCCGAGGCCGGGACCACATTCCGAGGCCGGGACTACGCTAGGAGATTACGACGCGAGGACTGCGATGCTCGCCTTCTGGGTCTTGGCGTTGACGTCCACGTCCATCTGATCGACGCCATCGGGGCGCAGGTGCATGTCCCAAGGCCCACCGGTTGGTGACAGCGGCACGACGCGCAGCTCTACCTTGCGGCTCTCGTTCGCGGCGAGCGTGACGTCGCTCTTATACGGATCGCACACTTTCTCGTAGCAGAACGAGAGCACCCATCTCTTGGGAACGTTGACGGCTGCCAAGTGGACCGTGCGCGGCGCCGCTGCGCCGTTGCGCACCAACAGCCACAAGCTCGCTTGTTCCGATGCCGGCGCGGCGGCTTTGTCGGGCCCTGAGACCGCGACGTAGACGGGCTGCGGTGAAAGCGCGGCGTATTGCTCCTCCGCTTGCTGCGCCACGATCGTACCAGGCGTGATGATCGGAGAATTCGGCAGCAGCAGCGCGGCGAGGTTTGGGTTTCCTGCGAGGATCGCCGTGCGCGCCATCTTCAGGAAAACCCGGCCGACTTCGTACGCGGCGTCGTGCGCGCGGTATTTCGTGGGCAGGTGGCGGCTGTAGTCGATGGTGGCGAGTGCGAGCGCGCTCGCTTCGGCGCTGAGCGCATCATCATAATGCTTGAGCGAGTTGTTCGCCGACGCCAGCGTGAGCCACGATTCTGGATCTTTTGGTGCGATGCGCGTTTCGGCGGCGGCGGCGGCGGCCGCGGTGGCGTAGTCTCGCAGCTCGAAGGCCGCAAGATAGACGCCGTCGAGCGCCTTCGTGTCGCGCGGTGCGAGCGCTGCAGCCTTCTTGTACAACGCCTCGGCCTCCGTGAAACGCTCCTCGTCTTCCGCCTGCTGACCACGCAAGAGCGCGGCCTGCTCGAGATCGGATTTCGCCGTCGGAGCGTGGGGCTTTGCCGAAACTCGCAGCTCGTACGCGCGCGCCAGGTCGACGCCCATTGCGTCGCGCTCTTGGGCGCTCGTGAAGTAGTTGATCGAAGACGACCCGTCTCCGGCTTGCAGATCGTCGAGTTTCTTGTTGGCAGCCACGCCCACGTTGATCGCTTGGACGGATGAGACAAGCGCGGCGTTGACGTCGCGGCGAGCCAGCGCAGCGGCTGCAGCAGAGACGAGCGTCCGGATCTGCGCTTGCGCGAGCTGCGCCGTCGCAGCGAACTGCTGCGCAAGCGGCGATTCGTTCGGCATGCGGCCTGCGATCACGTCGTCAAGCGCACTGGCGATCACCGAACCTTCCAGTTGATCTACTTGACGGTACGTGATGCGACCGTCGCGGCCGACGATGTACGTCGTCGGAATCGCGCGCACATCGTAGAGCTCGTCGACGGCGCCGTCGCGATCGAGCACGATGGGATAATTGATGCCTTTGGCGGCGGCGAACTGGGCGACCAAGTCGCCTGGTTCTCTCGAGTCGACGCCGAGAAAGACGACGCCGCGCCGAGCGAAGCCGGCGGAGGCGCTGATGAGGTCCGGCGTTTCCGCACGGCACGGCGGACACCAGGTCGCGAAGAAGTTGACGACGACGATCTTGCCGCGCAAGGCGGACAGCTTCATCGTCGTGCCGCCGGGCGTTGCTAACGAGAAATCCGGCGCGCGCGAGCCGACGGCGGGCGGCGCCGCCGTCGCGGGAGCGCCGAGAGCGAACAGCAGGCTTGCGAAAAGCAGCGACGCGAGCGTTGCTCGCGGCCGGGCCGAGGCGAACGCGCCGGCGTTCTTATGCGTGCAGTACATCGTCTGCTTCGGTTTAGGCGCGTGGGCGATTCGGCCTGCCTGGTTGCTTTTTGGTGGAAACCTGTGCTAGAGTTTTTTCGCGTGCGCGGCCATCCGCCATTGGTCACGGGCGCCTTTAGCATTTCCGGATGGCGGAATTGAGAGCAAAGCGGTGGGTTTGCAAGATCGCACGCTGACCTGTCGCGACTGTGGGACCGAGTTCGTCTTTACGGTCGGCGAGCAAGAGTTTTACGCGCAGAAGGGCTTCGAGCATGAGCCGGCCCGTTGCCCGAACTGCCGTCAAGCGCGCAAGCGCGATCGCTCGAGCGCGGGCGCCGAGCGCGTCATGTACGACGCGATTTGTTCCCAATGCGGAGTAGCGACGCAGGTTCCGTTCTCACCGCGGCTTGACAAGCCGGTCTACTGTCAGGACTGTTACAAGACAATCGCCGGACGACGCGCTCGCACGTAAAGCGCAAGCGTTTCTTTGCCCGCCGCGCCTGTTGGTTCGCAGCCGAGCTCTCAAATTTTGAGAGGCTCCTGAATCCTCGTCGGAACGCCGATGCGTATTGGATGTAGAGCGATGCGGGACGTTGAAGCCGGTCGCTCAGCACCAAAGCAAGGGGGTTTCCGACGTGGTCCAGGCCGGCCGGACGGGTTGGCGCGCCGCCTTCGTGGTCCTCGCTTCACTCCTCGCCGCGTGCAGCGGAGCTGGTCTGTATCCTATCGGCGATGGCCCCCACCGCTTGGCCCAAGCGCGGCTCGACCGCATCGTCGCGCAAGCCTCGAAGGCTAACCGCATCGACGCTGCACTGGTCAAAGCCATCATCAGCGTCGAGTCCGGCGACGATCCATCTGCTATTTCAGATGCGGGTGCGATGGGCTTGATGCAGTTGATGCCGTCCACCGCGCTGTCGTACGGCGTCACAAATCCGTGGGATCCACAGCAAAACGTCGCGGGTGGCGCGCGTCACCTGAGCGATCTGCTGCGCGAATACGACGGCAAGGTCACCCTCGCCCTCGCCGCATATAACGCCGGCGCAGGAGCGGTAGCGCGGTACAAGGGGATCCCGCCCTTTGCGGAGACCAACGCGTACGTGTCGAGCGTCTTGTCGCAATACCGCGGAGCGGCGACGCGCCGCTAACGCTCAACGATGTTCCGCATCTTCGGCAGGCCGATCGCACGCTCTACGACGCTTGACGGTGCGTCCGTTTCAGCGCCGGCAGATTCGCAAGAAAGCCTGGATTGGATGACCGCCGGGCGCGGCGGAACACAGCGCCTGCGGGCGGAGCGCAGCATCTTCGGGCTTACGATCCTCGATAAATACCTGCTGCAGGAACTGGTCGCCCCGTTCGGCTTCGCCGTCGCGGCCTTCACGCTGTTCATGCTGGTCAATCAGCTCTTCCTCGCCGCCGATTTCGTCATCAACAAGGGCGTGCCGCTCGGTTTGATCTTGCGCTACCTCGCGCTGCAACTGCCCTCGCTCATGTACTTGATTCTGCCGTTCTCGTGTTTGTTCGGCGTGCTGTTGGGTATGGGCAGGCTTGCCGGGGACAATGAGATCTCCGCCATGCGCACGAGCGGCGTCAGCCTCCAGCGCATCGCAGTGTCGTGTTACATCCTCGGCGTGATCTTGACGTTCATCGCGTTCGGCATCAACGAGCAGATCGCGCCGCACTCGCAACGCAAAGCCGCGGATCTTTTCCGCCAGATCGCGTACCACTCGACCCAGGCGATCATCCAGCCGTACCAATTCTTCCGCACCAACGACGGTCAACACGTCATCTACATCCAGTCGGTGGATTCAGGCACCGGCGTCATGCACAACGTGCAGGTGTTCAACATCGGCGCGGGCTATTGGCCGGAAACGCTCACGGCGCGCACGGGCCGGCAGCTCAACGGCCGGTTGGTGCTCGAGGACGGTGTCGTCACGACGACCAGCTATCAAGGGACGGTCACGCAGGTCAAACACTTCGACCGGCTCGAGTTCCCTCTCGGCGACACCAGTCTGCTCTACCAGCCGCAGAGCGCCTTCGAGACGAATTCGCGCGAGCTGCGCATGCAGATCAATAACCTGCGCACCGGCGGGCAGGATGTCACCCAGCTCGAGATGTCGCTGCAGCAAAAGTACGCCATGCCCGTCGCGTGCCTAATCAGCGTCATCGTGGCGCTGCCGATGGGTATCCGCTTCGGCAAACGCGGGCGCGGGATCGGGGCGATCTTGTGCGTGGTCATCATGGTGGCGTACTGGATGATCATGGCCGCGACCAACGCGCTTGGCAAGAGCGGCGCGATGCATCCGGTGCTCGCGGCGTGGGCGCCGAACATCGTCATGGGATCGGCCGGACTCTTCTTACTGCTGCTCGAGGAACGCTAGCCGGACGTTGCGGCAGCGAATCGGTCGCACGCTGACGGTCGCCGCCGCAAGCATCGCGGCGGTCTTCGTTCTCGCGCAAGCCTCGCCGCCGGCGGCGAGCTCAATCGCAGCCGATGAAACACCGTCCGCGCCCGCCACCACCACGCCCTCCGCCACTCCAACGTCCGCCGCCACCACCACGCCAGCCGCTGCGCCAACTCCACCGGCGAGCGCGTCACCCACTGCGACCACGGCGCCTGCCGCGACCGCGGCGCCAACCCCCGCCGAATCCGCGACGCCAGGCGCAACCACCGAGACCATGGCGCCTGAAGAGTCCGAGTTGCCGACGCCGCCGCCGCCCGTGCCGCCGACGGCGATACCACAAACCCCCTCGATCTATCCGACTCCGGTGCGCGAGCCGGATCTCTTTCCGATCGTCGTGCGCCCGTTCGGGAGGCCGACCGCAGCGCCGTCCGGGGCACCGCCGCCGTTGGTGCCGCAGGCCACGGCAACGCCGCCGTCGCCCGAGCCGGGATTCGGACGCATCACGGCAGACCGGGTTTTCGGCAAAGCCAACGGCGACATGGAAGCCGAGGGCCACGTGCTGATCACCTTGGGGGATTCGACCGTCACGGCTGATCGCGCGCACTATGATGGCGCTACGCGCATGGTGCGTGCCGCGGGTAACGTCCGCTACGTGGCTGCCAACGGCGACACCGCGACTGCCAAAGCGCTTGAATACGATGTGGCCAACGATCGGCTGATCATGGACGGCGTCGAAGGACAGACCTCATCCGTCACGTACCAGGCCGAGCGCATCCACGGTTACATCTTCTATAAGGGCGAACGCATCACGATCGATCACAACGGACACGCGCGGCTGGAGCGGGGCTGGGTGACGACCTGCGACTTGCGCCACGTCGCGTACCACATCACCGGTAAAGAGATCGAGATCCGGCCAAACGACCGGCTCATCGCACACGGCCCGGCGCTCTACCTCGGCGCCCTGGCTGTCGCGGGCCTTGGGATTCTTGCGGTTCCACTGACGCAAGAAACGACGCGCCGTCCCAGCACGGTCGCGCCGCGCATCGGGTACAATTCGGTCTACGGCTTCTTCTTGAAGAACTACATCAATTTCTATCGCAATCAGTATTTTTATGGCACGTTCCACGTCGATTACTATGCAAAGGCCGGCATCGGACTCGGCGCGGATCTCTATTTCTCACGCCGCGACGGGACCGCGTCCGGCGAGTTGACGCTCTACAACCTGCGCGCCAACGGCTATCAGCAGTCGATCACCGGACAGAAGAACTCGTTCCAGTCGACGCTGACCTACCAACGACTTTTTCCGCATCACGTCACGCTGTCGGCGAACGCCAACTACACGACGCAAACGCTCATCACTGCGATTCCGCCGACGCTGTCCGCCAACGTCAACGTCGTGCACACCGGCGCGCGCAGCACGACGAGTTACGGTGGCACGGCGACGACGACGGGGCCGAACTCGTCCTTCGGTGGGATCTTCAACCACACGATCGCGTTCTCGCCGGTCTTCAGCGAAAACGTGTCCCTGCAACTGCAATTCGCGCAGTCCATCGCTGATCTGGGCACCTTGCTGCAGAACCAGACGTACTCCCGATCCGTCTTGTTCTTGAGCGACACGAAGTACTCGTCGCACAGCTTCGACACCGACCTCACCATCTCGACCGACCATGGCCAGACGAGTTCGACGCCGCTCACCGGGGTCGTCACGACCAGCCCCGTGATCGGCCTGCAACGCGTGCCAGAGGTGACGATTCGCAGCCACCCATTTAGCATCAGCAACCTGCGGCTGCCCATCCAGTTCACGATGGTCGACGGCGTCTACGACGACGGCTTCGACAATATCTCGACCGCTCGTTACGAACTCGGCGGCCAGCTCGGCAGCGGCGTCTACCGCATCGGCGAGAACAGCAGCGTTTCGCTGCTCGTCGGCGCGCGGCAGGACCTGTACGGAACCGGCGACGAGCGCGGCGCGATTTCGGAGAACTTCTCGCTGCAAAACTTCTTCGGACATCATGCCGACAACACGCTCGCATACCAAGAGCAGAGCGTGCGCGGCTATACGCCCATGCGCTCGTTCGACTTCCTCACCGGCTTCGATCAGATCAACGAGACGTTCAACTTCTACAACGGCAGCGCGTACCGTTTCACCGCGACCACGAATTACGATTTCAAGAACAAGTACATTGGCTCGGTCAACTACCAGCTCGCGTTCTCCCCGGGCCAGCACGCAAGCATATTGCTCGGCGACGCCTACGATCCGCATGGCACGGGTTACGGGCCGCTCAACGTCACGCTCGCCGCGCCGTTGGGAAAAAACGACTACCTGCAGTTCTTAGGGAACTACGATTTCAAAATGCATTCGCTCCTGGGGCAGAACTATTTCTTGACTCACAACGTCGCCGATTGCTATCAGGTGCGAATCGCATACCGCGAACCGCTCCACGAGATCGATCTTTCCGTCAGCCTTGTGGCGTTCCCAAGCCAGGCGGTCAACTTCGGGCTGACCGGCACGACGATTCTGCCGCAGAGTTTCGGCACGCCGTGAGGCTCGGATCGGCTATGGAGTGACGATGATCTGGCCGCCGGTGATGAAGAGATCCGGGTTATTCGGCCCTTGTTTGCCTGGCGGGGACGTGAGGTTGTTGAAGTACGTTGCGGCCGTCGTCAGATCGACGACGAGGTCGTAGCTCGTCGTCTGAACGCCGCAGCAGCCGAGCTGATCTTGGGGCGTGTGGATCGTGTCGAGCGTGATGTAATTGACGTGGAGCAGAACGGCCGGTGGCGTGGTCACGGTCGCCGGCGTGTGGCCGTTCGGATTGCTGCGGATCGAGAACGCTGAGATGGGCAGCGAGATCGTGAGCGTGTTGTTGACGCCGCCGCCGGTGGACGAGACCGGTGGGAAGATGAATTGGTTCGACGTCAAGATGATCGGCACGAAGACGGGGAGCGTGCCCGGGTTGCCGACGACTTTGTAAGAGTAGCCGAATCCAAACGGCGCGCTGGTGGTGTCAAAACCGTAGACCCATTGCTGGTCCCAGTGCGTCCACGAGCCGGCCGTCGCTTCAGCGAGCGATGGCAAGCCGGCGCTTTCGCCCGGATTGACGCTCGTGCCTGAAGCCGTCACCGCGTTCACCGCGATGATGTAGTCGCCGGCATTCGGGTTGATGGTGCGTGCGACGAACATCTGGAATTGGACGAAGCCGGTCTGCGGCCCAGGCACCGGCGTGAGCGGTCCGCGCCCGCAGCCGGTGATCAACGCGCACGCGAACAGGGCGGACGCCGCCAAACTCGGCGCGAAGAGCGAACTACGTGATAAAGGCCGATTCATTGCTCGTGCGGTGCGTGACGGCGATTGCTTGCCCGATCGCCATCGCGCTTGCCTTCCCGAAAACAAACGCGACGGCGCTTGCGCTCGTCGCGCTCGCTCCGTTGTTCTGGCTTTGGTCGACCTCGTCCTGGAGAGCAGCGCTTGGCTGGGGATTGCTCTCCGGCACGCTGCTCTTCATGCTGCTCGATAGTTGGATGATCTATTCGCTCGGCGACGAGCTGGGCAGCGCGCGCTTCGCTGCGATGTTCTTGCTTTCGGCGGGCGAGAGCATGTTCGTCGCAATCGCAGCGGTCGTCACATCGCTGCTCGCGCGCGGGCGTTTCGGCGCCAGGATGGTCTTCGCAGCGCCGGCTGTTTGGCTGCTCGTCGAATCAGCGCGAACGAATGGCGTCGTGAGCATGCCCTTCGCGCAGATCGGCGCGGTCGCGGCGCACGCCACCTGGTTGCTGCCGCTTGCAGCGTTCGCCGGCATCTACGGGCTAACGGCAATCGTCGCACTCGCCAACGGCGCGGTCGCCGGGCTTGCGTTCGGCAACCGGCCCGCGCGGATAGCCGGAGCGATCACGCTGGCACTGATCGTCGTCTTGGCGCTCGCCGGGGACGTCGCGCGCGCGCGCGTCGCCGTGCCGCCGGCGCGGATGAAAGTCGCGATCGTGCAAGGCGGCATCTCGCAACGCCTCAAGTGGACGCCGGCGATCTTTGCGCACACGATGGACGTCTACACCAGCCTGACGCGGCAAGCGGCCGGCGCCGGGGCACGAATCGTCATCTGGCCGGAAACGGCGATCACCGATTTCCCCTTGCAGAAGCCGGATCTCTTGGCGGTCCTGCAAGCCTTGACGCGCTCGCAGAACGTCTGGCTGGTCGCCGGCACGGTGAGCTCGCCGCAACGCGGCTTCCTTTATAATGTGATCATGACGCTCGACCCGCGCGGCAACGTCGGCGGGGTGTATCTCAAGCACGTCCTGGTGCCGTTCGCTGAGTACTTGCCGTTCGAAAGCCTGTTCCGCGGCCTGCCTGGATTCAATAAGGCTTCTACCTTCCGGCCAGGACCAGGCGCGCAGGCGCTCGATGTCGACGGCGAACGCTTCGGCCCGCTCGTCTGTTTCGAGTCCGCGTATTCGAGCTACGCGCGCGCGACCGCGCAACTCGGCACGTCGGCGCTGCTCATCGTAACCGACGATGCCTGGTTCGGGCCGACCTCAGGACCGGTAATGCACGCCGACCTCGCCGCGATCGACGCGGTCGAGACGGGAAGCTGGGTGGTTCGCGGCGCCGACACAGGCATTTCGCAGGTCATCGATCCGAAAGGCAAGGTCGTCGCGGCGTTGCCGCTCGACGCTGCGGGCACGCTCGTCGCCGACATCGGGCCGCCCATCGACACACCCTACGTGCGGTTTGGCGCGGTATGGCTGTTGGGCGTCGCCGCGCTATCGTTGATCCCGGCGATGCTGCGAATGCCTGCGCGGAGTGGGTCGTGATGGATAATGTCGTGCGCACGTGGCGCTGGTGGGCTCGGCGTTGGCATCTGTGGGCTGCGATCGCCGGCATCGCTTTCGGCTGCGGCGTCCTGTACTTTTTGATCGCAGGTCTGCTCACGCCGGATCTGGTTCCGAAACAGGCTGAGTCGAAGATCGTCATCACCGGCATCAGCGGCCAGGGGTTGCGGGAAGGCCGCACGAGCTGGCGTTTCGCCGCGGCGCGCAGCGAGTTCAGCGTTGACGGCGCGCAACAGACGTATCACGGCGCGACCGCGACGTACTATTTGCGCGGCAAGCCGACGTACAAAATCGTCGCCTCATCGGTGACGATCGACACGCGCACGCTCGATTACATCGCGAGCGGGGGCGTTCGCGTGTGGTCCGTCGGACTGCCGGAGCACCAGCGCTTCATCACCGACGCGCTGCGCTGGAACAACGCGTCACAGACGCTCGTGTGTCCGGGCAGGACGAGCTTGCTGTATCATGGTCTTGCGATCAACACCGACCACCTGAGCGCAAATCTTGTGACCGGTCTGGTCACGACTGGCCGGTCGAAAGCGAATGTCGGGACGCCCGCGCCAATTCTGCCTTCAGCCAATCGATCGCCTTGACCGGCGTCGGGTCTTCGCCGTACGCGTAGGCCAGGTAACACGACGCAAAATCACCGACGTGCAGCAGCGACATCGCGCGCGCGATTCCGCTGTCGCCCACCGGCCAGACGTCGCTGACGCTTGCGGCATGTTTTTCGACGATCTGCTTGGTCAATTCGACGCGCAAGCGCAGTTGTTCGGGTTCGCGCTCGTCGCGCAGGAACACGACGCTCAACGCCGATTCCAGCCGCGGCTGCTCGCGCGCGCCGCTCCAGCCGACCGACTCGTTGTGATCGAGCTCGGGCAGGACGTTCCACACCCCGTACGCTTTGGCGTTCTCATTGATCTGGCATTTCCAGCGATACGCGATCACGCCGCGCACGCCGCCTGACCCGTAGACGACTGGAATCTTGCCGACCCATCCAGCCGCGAGCTGCTTGGCGCGGTTGCGCGCTTGCGGAGCGTCAGGGTTGCACGCATCGCGCACCGAGTTCAACGCTGCGATCAAATCGTCCAGGTCGTCGAGCAGACTCGCCGGCATGAGGTCGAGCCGGCATGCGGCGACGACGAGCGGAACAAACGAGTAGCCGACGGCGGCGCGGGGCTGCAAGCCGCTTGGGATGCGGACGACCGGCACGCCGTCCTCACGCGCATGATCGGCAAGCGCGCCGCCCGTGGTGATGGCAATGATCGGCGCCTTCAGCTTGCGCGCGCGCTGATATGACGCGAGCGTCTCCTCGGTGTTGCCGGAGTAGGACGCGGCGATCACCAGCGTGTCGCTGTTTACAAACCCTGGTATGTGATAATCCCGCGAGATGAGCACGGGCACACGCAATTCAGACTCGTAGATCGTGCGCAACAGATCGCCGCCGATCGCCGAACCACCGAGCCCGGCGATCACCACGTTTCGAATTGTACGCTCGCGCAGCGCAGTGAGATCCGCGTCCATCGCGATCTGTCGCGCGCGCTCGCATTGTTCGGGCAGCGAGAGGATCGCGCCCATCATGTCGCTCGGATCAGCCATGCCGCGCTGGATTGCGTCGAGGAGGGCGTGCTCGGGCATCTCACACTCCGCAAAAAATGAAGCGGTCGAACTCATTCGACCGTGAACCCGGCTGGAATTTCGACGGAACCGAGCGCCGCGACCTGGACGCTCTTGTCTACTCGACTGGGTTCGGCTTTTTCGCCTGCTCAATCAGGCGCTTGACCTTTTGCCCGCCCTTGTGGCCGATCTGTTCGTAGAAGCCGGTCCCGTACTTGTCCTTGACGGCGTTTCCGCCTTTTTGGCCGATGCTTCCGTAAAAGCTGGGGCCGTGCCGCTCCTTCGTGCGCTCACCGCCTTTGCGCCCGATCTCTTCGTAGAAGGCCGGTCCATATTTCTTACGCACGGCGTCGCCGCCGCGTTTGCCGGCTTCGCGCACCGTCATCGGCGCCGCCGCAGGATCCGATTTGACTTCTTGCATTGCTCAGGAAACGTAAGGAACGCAAAAAACGTGCCGTTGCGAGCCTGGGAATTTCCCAGGGCACACACCCGGCCTTCCTGAAATAAGGGACGGCGAGACTTGGGGGAGCCGGGCGATTACCGCCCGGCCGCAGCGCTATGTCAGGAGGATGACGGGCATTGACGAGCGCGGCACCGTGCGTGATGAGTGCCGGAACCTTATGAACCTGAAGCCCGTTTTCAGTACGGTGAAGACCATCTTGTGGGCCGGTGCGTTGGCAGCCGGCCTTTTTTCCGCCGCGGCGAGCCCTGCGCTGGCGCTCGGGCATGCTTCAACGCCAGTCTCGCATGGCGTTGTCGTGGACGCCGCACGCAGTGCGGTACATCTCGGGCTGCACGAGGCCGTTTCGCACCGCGTAACCACTCCCGAAACGCCCGGCGATCGCGCCGACGCGCCCGGCACGACCCCCTTCCCAGACCGGCCGTGGATCGAAGGCTACGAGCCGGCCCGCGAGGACGCGCTCTTCCGCGCTACATACCCGGTCTTGCCGTCACACAACATCCTGAAGATCTATGTCTCCAACTCGGCGATTTACGGCGCTGCCGGTATCCGTTTCTCCGGACGCGTGCCGCACTCGAACGCCAACATCAGCGAAGACGAAATGGAGCACGAGGCGGCGACGCTGATCCGCACCGCCTTCGACCGTTTCCCCGACCTCGTAACGCTTGACGTCTGGGCGACAGTCCCCGTCGATAACACGCAGGCAACCAGCGTTGCGAGTACCGTGTTCTCGATCTCTGCAGACCGCGGGACCTACCTCGAGATCCGCAACCGCGGGCTCAACGACGACGCGTTCCTCGCCGCACTCGGACGCGTTTGGATAGCGCCGCAGGTGCCGCGATGAATGCACGTTCTGCGATGAACAACCGTAGCGTTCCGAGCGAGCGCAGCGAGCTCGGACGCGCGGCGCTGGCGTCGGTGCTCGGTGTCATGCTGCTGATTGGTGCCGGGACGAGAGCTACTGCAGCAGTCTACCCGGGCTCGCCGGTCGCGGCGTGGGCCGCGCCGTCGGTGCACGCTTTCGCCCAACGCGCGGCGGCACGCCCGCGCGGGATCGCGCCTGACGGGCGCGTTTGGTTCGTGCCGATGGCGCGCAAAGAAATCGCGCTGACATTTGACGACGGTCCATACCCGTTCTACACGCCGCTCTTGCTGCATCAACTGGAGATCGAAGACACGCCCGCGACGTTTTTCCTGGTCGGCAGAACGGTGCAAGAATATCCGCAGCTCGCCGAACGCATCGTCGCCTCCGGCGACGAGATCGGCAACCACACGTTCAACCATTACACGCTGACCGGGCTGTCCGACGCGCAGATCTACCAGCAGATCGCTGGCTGCGGCACGCTCCTCAAGCATTTCACCGGCCGGCGCGTGTCGCTCTTCCGTCCGCCACACGGCCGGTACGACACACGCGTCGTCGACATCGCACGGCAGCTCGGCTATCGTACCATCCTCTGGAGCGACGCGCCTGATGACGCTCAGGACAACAACTCGGAGGTTCCCGTTTCCTTGATCGTGGCGCGAGTCGTGGCGCACGCCAAGCCGGGCGGCATCATTTTGCTGCACAACGGCCAATACAACACGATTCTCGCGCTGCCCGACATCATCGAGCGGCTGCGGGCGCAAGGGTACGAGTTCGTGACGGTCAGCCGGCTGCTGGCCGGCCGCTGAGGAGCGCCTGCCACAGACGATCCACCTGAGCTTCGAGCTGCGCGAGATCGCCGTCGTTGCGGACGACGTGCGTTGCGCGGCGTTCGTATTCCGGATCGGAAAGCTGCGCATCCATCCGTGCAGCGATGTCCTCAGCGGTGAGCTTGTCGCGCGCGCCCGCGCGTCGCGCGCGCAACTTCGGATCGGCCGTCACGGCGACCACCACATCGCAATGCGCGTCAAACCCTGACTCGAAGAGCAACGGGACGACGGCGGCGATGACCGCGCCGGACGGCGCAGCCGCAATCCGCGCGAGGGTTGCATCTCGGATGGCCGGGTGCGTGAGCCGGTTCAACTGCGCGCGTTTGCGGGGATCGGCGAACACGATGCGCGCGAGCGCGGGGCGGTCGAGCGTGCCGTTCGCCATTCGCACGCCGTTGCCGAATTCGGCGACGATTGCATCGAGCACGGGGCTCGGCGGCTTGACGACTTCCCGCGCGATGGCGTCAGTGTCGATGACCAGCGCGCTGCGTTTGGCCAAGAGCGCGGCGACAGTGGACTTGCCCGAACCGATGCCGCCGGTTATCCCGATCA
>Ga0187846_10000238_pt1 | contig 33718 bp, 43 predicted proteins | sample TC_taG_FD_161473 | JGI IMG/M metagenome (GOLD analysis project Ga0187846, IMG submission 161473) | Biofilm microbial communities from the roof of an iron ore cave, State of Minas Gerais, Brazil - TC_06 Biofilm (v2) | ecosystem: Environmental > Terrestrial > Deep subsurface > Cave > Wall biofilm... | reverse complement strand
TGGCGACCGGTGGCTCTGTTCCTTACCTCTATAATCCATCAGGACTCGCAGACAGACAGCGCAGCATCGGGATAGATGCCGTTCCTGCCATGGGCATCCAGGCAAGCGGGCAGAACTTAGCCGGGCCGGCACTTACCACAACATTTAACGGTGCGGTGACTGGCTCAAGTACAGCACAAAGCGTCGTAGTGGTATCCTCGGCCAGTGCCAAAGTCGGGGATATGGTCACGACCTCAGACAATGTGGAAACGGTGGAGATCACGGCTATTGCAGACGCCACGCATGTTACCGGCATCTTCAAAAATAATCATGCCAATAGTGCAAGTCTGACCTGGTATCACTACAACCAGGCGCGAGATGCAACGATAGGTGATAACGTAGCGGCTACGGGCCTTTCACCATCAGCGACCTACCTCTACAATCAGGGGTCAGGCAACTTCGAGTTTGACCGTTCAGCCAATGGCGAAAAGGACGGCGCATCAGGACAAGGCACCGCCGTTGCCGCAGAATACGAATATAACGCCAATCCACTCGCCAATGGCTCTGTGCTCTCTGGACTACAATTCGATAGAGCACGCAATGTACAAGGTGGCGGCCTTGGCTCAGGAACGATCTCGAACAACCCCCTTGCCGCCAATAGCACGACGCTTACGCTCAATAGCGCACCAACGACGCTTGACAAGGGGATGCAAATCGTGCTCGATAGGGCTGGGGCCAATCCTGAAACCAACTACGTCGCGTCAAGCTACACGCCTGGCTCAACAAGTGTGGCGTTGCAAATTGCCACACAATTCTCGCATGCGCAAAACAGCACCGTTGAGTGGAGTCAGCACGCACCGCTTGGCCCGCAGTTAAATGGTTTCTTACCGTCCGGTCTTGGCATGGAAGAGGAGATCGTCTACGATCCCGTCAGCAAAAAGTATTTTATCGAGATTGCCGCAACAGGTGATGCCAATAGCGGGCAAAATCTCGTCGTAGAGTCGCCTGGCCTCTATAATAATGCAACCTTTGATCGCGCCCGCTCTGCGTACGGGGATGCGCTGGCGACAACAGGCATTGAAGCGGCATCGGAAATGCTGTGGAATGGCGCATCGTTTGATCGTGCCAGAAGTATCGCCATAGGTGATGGTGCGGCTTCTACTGGTATTGGTGCCGATGGCATCATGCTCTATAACGGCTCAACCTATGACCGCTTGAAAGGCGACAATACGGGCGAGGCACGTGTATCGCTCTATGCCAAGAATGCGGCAGCTGGCGATACGGTGCTGATTGCAAAACCGGCCAATGTCAGCCCGACGCTTGCCGACGCAGCACTTGTCACAGCCATATCACCAAATAATAGCGGGCTGCCTGTGAATTTGCCCGTCATCGTGCAAAAAGGGAACAATGTCACAGGTTCAGCAGGCAAGACCCTGACATTCACCTTTGGCTCTAACACGACCAAAGGCAATAGTATCGTTGTCGTCATGGGGATGGGTGAGGTTGAGATAGGTGGCGGCTCTCCGATCACCCTCGCGGTGACAGATAGCCAGAGCAATACCTTTACTGAAGCGGTCAAGGTATCGCAAAGCACGACCTTAGAGGCGGCAATCTTCTATACCACTGGTGCTATCCCTGGAACAGGTATTGCTGGCGGGGCTGATACCGTGACGATCACAATTGCCGGTTCAGGCTCATCGAATACCGCTATTGCCGCAGAAGTCTATGAGGTTTCGGGGCTTATTACGCTGACTCCTGGCATCCTTGATCAGACCTCAACAGGCTCTAATGCTGGCTCAACAAGCCCTGCAACGGGTGCCATTAGCCCCATTGTGCCAAATGAATATGCGTTTGTCGCGCTTGCAGCAGGCGGCGGCACGGTCACAGCGGGAACGAACTGGAACCTGGATAGCGGCTCACTTGCACCTACAGGCGGCAATCTCGTCTCATTCGGATCAGAGTCGCAGCCGCTTACCACGATTGCAAGCGTAACTGGCACGGCAACCCTTTCGGCCTCAAACGCCTGGGCAATTGCGCTGGCGACGTTCAAGACGGTGATCCTGCCAATTGAAGGGAGTATCAACCTGCAAGAAGTTGGCGGGGCTGCACTGACACTCGGCCAGAACACGATGGCGAATAGCGTGCCGGTTGCCATCGCATCCAATCAGAGCAACGTCCCGACCAATGTGATGCAATTTGGCGGCAATACAGTTGCGACCGGCACAGGCGCAGGCGGCGCAGGGATACCAAGGGTCACAGTCAGCAATGACTCAACGGTTGGCGCTAATAGCGCAACAGGTTCAGCGGTGCCTGCCAACGCCTTCTATCATGGCGGCATTGCTGAAACGTCACTTCCAACGGCAGCGACGGCGGGCAATCTCACCGGCCTCATGGTTGACAAGTTCGGGCGACTGATCGTGATGCCGTATGGCATGCGTGATATCCAATTGCCTATCGCGCAACTGACGCTCACAAGCACGACCACAGAAACGACGCTTATTTCAGCCGTCGCCAGCCAGTTTAGCGACATCACCGGGATTATCGCAATAAACACATCGGCGACAGCAACACAGGTGGATTTCCGAGACTCAACCGGGGGCACCATTCGCTTCTCACTCTATATCCCGGCTGGCGATACAAGAGGCTTTAGCACCATGTTCTTTGGGCAAAACGCCGTCAACAACAACTGGACGGCGAAATGTGGCACCAGCGTTGCAAGTGTCATTATCACAGGCACGTATGTAGCCAATAAATAGGAGTCGATGAGTGACAATTACGCAGGTTCAGAAAAAAGATAATGGCGTCAGTTCAGGAACGTCAAATGTCATTACCATGACAAGCGGCGTTACGAACGGGAACCTGCTTGTTGCCACTGTGCTGAATGGTGCGGCTGGCGTCACCGTCACTGCGCCCGACGGAAGCTGGACAAAAGCCATATCGACAAATTTTAGCGGAGGGACAACGACAGGAACCGAGGGGATATGGTGGCGGCTTGTCGATGCAGGGCTGGCAGGGACAACCAGCTTTACCTGGACGCTCAATTCAGCCCATACCTTTAATGTCTACATGTCGGAATGGCATGCAACGAACGGATGGCTTGCAACGCCAACTGACCAAACGGCAAGTCTCGCAAAAGTGCTCACAACCACTGCCGATAGCGGCACAACGTCAACCACAACCCAGGCTGAAGAGTTGTGGCTATCAGGTGTTGATGCCGGTGGCAATGCCACTTTTTCTGGGCTTACGTCTGGATGGACGCAGGACTCAAGCCTGGCGCCAAATGGCAACCATCGGACAGGCGCTTTTTATAAGATCGTCTCTGCAACCGGAGCAGCCGACGTGACATTTACGCTATCGGCAGCAGAAGATACGGCAGGAACTATGGCAACCTTCAAGGATAGTACAGGGGCAGCGGCGCCACCGCCAGGCTCAACACTGGTGCTCATGGGGGTAGGTTAATGAAAAGAGCAAGTATGATCGTGGGGATGCTTGTCCTGCTGGCATTTTGTCTTATGGTTGTGCGTGGGTACGCAAGCGTGCTCCTGTATCCCCCACTCGCAATGACAGCCCACTACTTCTACGATTTTCCCGATGGAAATATGTACGTCTACGACATGGACAACAATTTTAATTTGATCTCTAGCACGACGCTGCCGACGCAGGCGCGTATCCTCGGCGTAGCTGTGTCGGCGGCCACGCGCATGCTCTATATCTCCTATGGCTCGGCAAGCGGACCTGGAAGCCCGGCCGGGATTATCAAATATGACCTAGTGGCGAACGCCGTGGTCTGGAATCAGTCCTATACCTTCGGGGCCGATCAACTGGCGCTCACTCCTGACGGCAAAACGATCTACCTCCCGGACGGCGAACATTCGCCTGACGGCACCTGGAATATTATCAACGCGCTCGATGGGAGCGTGCTCGGGCAGATCAGCGCAGGAATCGGGCCGCATGACGGGCTGGTGAGCCTCAATGGGCAGCATGTCTATATGGGGGGGCTTGGCACCAACTATCTCTATGAGGCATCGACCGCCACGAATACAATCATTCAGAAGATGGGGCCTTTGCAAGGGGGCGTGCGTCCATTCGTGGTCAATGGCACAGAAACCGACGCCTTTATCACCGAGCAGGGCTTTGTCGGCTTCCAGGTCGCCAATATCGCAACCGGAGCAGTTCTCTATACCGTAACGCCGCCTGGCTTTACGGGCGCTTACAGTCATGGCGTCTCACTCTCACCCGATGAAAGCCAGGTATACCTGAATGACTGGCCGAATAACATGGTACATGTGTTCAGTCTCGCAGGGTTCCCAGGTTCGGCGCCAATTGACATCAAAGATATCCCGGTCAATAGCTTTGCCGGCAATGAAAGCCCCTGCTCTGCTGATTGTGCGCGGGATGGCTGGCTCCTGCATAGTACCGATGGCAAGTACGTCTTCAGCGGCGACTCAGGGGATATCATCAATACATCCACGATGACGCCGCTTCCGCGCGATACCAGTTCACCATCCACGATCTATAACACCTTACAGAATACGCGCAAATTCGTGGAAATCGATTGGAGTATGAACCCGTCGTTTACCACCACGCACTTTGGGATGGGCTATGTCACTACGCCAACGATCACGGCAACCGCTCCTGCCACGCCACTACCCTCACCGACTCCAAGCCCAACGCCCTCACCGGGGGCAACAATTGCACAGGATACCTTTGTACGGGCGAATCAATCCTATTGGGGGACGGCTTCCGATGGGCAGACCTGGGGCGGTGATGCGAATACGAATAGCGCCTTTTCGATTGCGAACAATGTGGGGGTTGTGACCAATGCGGGAAATACGACACTCAGCGCGGTGCTTGGCGCCAGTGCCACGAATGCGCAAGTGCTGTTTAGCGGGGAACTCAGCGCCTTTAGCAATACGAACATTGGCGCGGTACTGCGCTGGACGAGCGGCAACAACTGGTACAAAGCCTATATTGATGGCAGCAGCCTGATTATCCAGAAAAAGGTCAATGGCGCCATCACCAATCTTGCCAGTATCCCCTTTAGTGCAAGTCCCAACACGCTGTATTCCCTGCGTTTCGAGGCGACGGGCACGATGCTTGAGGCAAAAGTGTGGCTGGCATCAGGAAGTGAACCATCGAACTGGATGGCGAGTGCAACGGATAGCACGTTTGCATCGGGCTTCTGCGGGCTGCGGGTGCTGACTCAGAATAGCGCAATGGCAACCTATACCGCGTTTCTCGCGACGAGCGTCTAAGGAGGAAAAATGGCAACGATCTATGTCCCCCGGTCATTCGGAAGCACGCTTATCCTGACAACGGGCGCCGCACCACCATCGGCGATCCCGCCGGTCGCGGTGACGGTAATGTTTCGGGCAGGGCAGACGCAAGCGGAATTCAGGGATGGCGTCGTGAAAGCACAGGGGAGATAGCGTAGTGTCTAGTGCGAATACGCCCGTCAACAACTTAGGCAACTGGACGGTCGGACAGACCTATCCGAATTGGGAATTGTCATTAGCCAGGACTGATGCCAATGGACAGGTATCACGGACGATGGACCTGACAGGCGTGACCACCGGGCAGCTCTCTCTAATCCTGTACACATCAGCCAAAGCCGTCGCTAGCAATAGCCCAGGCGTGGGAACCTTTACGATCACGCAGGCGAAGCCGGGCATTGTGACCTATGCCCAGGCGACGGCGGATATGGTGGCAACGGTCGCCTTCGTGCGCGTCAAAATCAATTTCAATAGTACAACGCCTGATTTTAGCGATCTGATAGCGATAAATATAACACCGTGAGGGCATATGCCAGTTTCGTATATCTCACAACTTGACTATCTCAATACACCAAGCGGCTTGGAAACGGGTACGCTACTAGGCAACTCTTTGCGCCTTTCAAGTGCGGTAGCGGCTGGCGCTACTTCGCTGCCGGTTGTGCTGGCATCAGGACTCACTGGCACCTCGTTTGACCTCAACCAGTTTGACCCGATCACGATATACGACGGGCTTTCAAGCGAAGTGGTGTTGGTCAGCGCGGCGACCACGTTCCCGGCAACGAGCATCCCGATCATGGCGCCGATTGGCGCGACCTATACCGGCTGCCAGTTCGCGCACGCGCAATACATCCCGCTTTCATCGCCTGGCACGCTTGGCGATATCGGGCAAGAAATCCTGAAAGCCTCGGCCTGGCTTGAGAATATCACGAAGCAGAGCTTATGGCAGACCACGCAGACCGAAACGCTGCGGTTGCCATCGATGCGGGCATCTATCGATGGGCAGAATATTTTAACGTTTAGGCTGCGACAATATCCGATCACGGCGGTCAACACGCTTTCGATGGGCACAAATCAGAGCAACATCGTGAGTTATGACCCGACGCAGGCGTTTATCGGCGATGGCAGCGAGATTGTAACGGTGCCACAACTGAATACGACCGGGACGGGGAGTAGCACCTATAGCCTGATTGCGCAGATCGTGAGCAGGCGGCAAAATGCCTATCTACTGGTCAATTACACGGCGGGGTATACGGCTTCCAACATGCCAGCCGATATCAAGCAGGCGGCCATGATGCTGGTGTCACATCTCTTGACGGTGCGTGACAACCCGGCGGGGGCTGATAGCATCCGGGAGGGCAACGCCAGCATTCAGGCGACGCAGAGGGGCGATACGAGCGGGGATAGCTTGCACGTGAAAAATGCCAAAGCCCTGCTTGCGAATTATGCGTTGAGGATGTTTTAAGATGCAGAGTTCAAACGCGGTAATTGTTCCATTCAACGGAACGCGATATAGCGATGGGTGCACGTATTGCTCGTTGAATATGCTAGAGCATGAAAAAGATGTACAAGTAAAGTTCGTTAGTTGTATCTTGCGCTTTGTCAAGAATGGATTGGTCAATTCATGCCAGTAGGGTCTATCAGAAATGCCTATATGACCTTGCAGCGAGCAGGCAACGCCATTGCGTTGCACTTGCCTTGCCGTGTCGATTACGTCAATATCCCGATTGAACTGTGGGTACAGCAATCGATCCCAGTGGATTTCTACGATATCCACATCCTGAACCGTACGACGGTGGCGCCGCAGCGCAGTGACTATCTCATCGATGAGGCGACCAGTGTGAGCTACGAGGTGCTTGGCAATCCGAGAATATATACCAATCATGTCGAAACACGATGTAGCCGCTATATAGGAGCAACACCATGAGTTTTACGATCAACGTAGCTTTTGATGCGGCCTCGCTTGCAGCGGTCGCACGGCTTGCAGCGTTTGATGGCTACTTTGCCATGCGCATGATGGATGCAGGCAATGCGAGTTTAGAACGGCTGGAGGTCAATGCGCAGGACTACATGTGGTCAACGTTCATGAATCCGACCGGGCCGCTTGAAGATAGCCTGGAACGGCAAATGTTTTCGCCCTGGATGGGGCATGTTGCAACCAATATGCCATATAGCAGGCGGCGCAATTGGGGCTTTTCTGGCATGACCGATAGCTTAGGGCGGTTCTATCCGCATGATCCTGGCATCGAATACATGGAGCAGAGCATCGACATCTCAACGCCTGATATCATCGGCTACTATAAGACGGGCATAGAACAAACGATCCTTGATCTTGGAGGCGTGCCATGACGAGCGAGAGGGGAAGGGCATTCCTTTCTAAGCGGTGCGGCAAAGCCGCCCGCATTCTTGGGAGGGGGGAGCGAGCATGACCTTGAACAGTAGCAGGCTTATTGTCGGGCAAGGGTTGGTATCCCTCTTGCAAGGCGTGCAAAATGGTACAGTGCCGCTCTATGGCTACGTGAAGTTAGGGAGCATCTTTGACCCGACGCCCTATACGGCCTGGGCTGAGGTCACGCTGATGCTGGCAAAAAGCAAGCCTGCGGGATCAGGCGGCAACCTGGTCGGTTGGCGTATCGAGGACGATCCGATCTGGTGCATCACAAGTGGATGGGATTATGAGCAAGATAGCACGGCGGCAATGATCAACATGCTCACCGCTATGGATATCCTGGTGCCAATCTTGCATAGCCATTATCAGATACCAAATCCGAATAGTCCATCTCAGGCGATAGCGGCGATCTATAGTCTCGTCGAATGGGATCAGAATGAGCGGGCGCGACCTGTCCGTTTCCCTAACGGCAAGGTGTACTTGCTATGGGACATCTTTATAGGCACGAGGCTCCAATACAATGTATCGCTAATTAACCCGTAAGGAGCAAGTATGCAAGAAGAACTCGTTTTACACAGCCCTGGCGCCATCCCTGGCATCCCCGGTGAGCATGGCCCTGGCGTCTATCTCGTCGATTATGACGAGCGTACAATCAAGCCGAAAGAAGCAAGCGCCGCTCCTGCCACTGAGGTGCTAGATCAAAAGCAGGAAGCCGCGCCAGAAGAAGCACAGCAACCGATAGTTGCCGAGCCTGTCTCCAGTGTACCCGCTGACTGATAGGCATGGCAACCCTGAAATTTTAGCTAAACATAGGAGTTTTTGCCATGCCTATCCCGCCGAGCAGGGAATTACAGCAACCGACCGCCTTGAGGCCATTCATGCGGGAGTTTGTTGCCTTTGCTATCATTGCATTTCGGGCAGGCGGCAACAATGTTCGATATGTCGTTGGTTCCCCCTCTGGAAAGCGGAATCATGTGGTCAGCATGCCATACGAAGTCTTTGTCATGATGGTGCTCATGGCAATAGTAGCAACGATAGTCTTGCCGCTTCAATTGCTCAAGGAATTGCTTGGCAGTAAAAGAGTTGCGTCGATAATGCGCTCCAACCCGACGCTTATGGTTCGTAGCCTTTCTTGCCACTTTTCCTTTTTCACTTCGCTCATACGCCTTGGAAACCTCTTTGCCATGATCAGACTGTCTATACTGAATATCATATGCTTTGGCTTCTTCAGGATGGTTGTGATACCAACGTTTAGAGGCAGTATTGCGTTCCTCTCTATGGCTCTGATTATATTCAGTCCCATACTGCAACCTTTCTTCCTTGTGAACTTGTTCCCATTGCGCATTATATTGGCTTTTCTCTTCCCTGTGGGTTTGATACCAGGCTTTATACTGTTCGCTGGCACATGTTTTGCATATACTCCTAAGCTTCTTTCTCTGCTTGCTAAAGAACTCAGGTGTATCAGGGAGAAAACGTTGGCAAGGGCCAGTGCATTGCTTCTGAGGGATATCTTGGGGTATAGTGTCCATGCGGTAAGAGTTCCTTTCTTATCGTCACGCCCTTGGGATGGTGATACATCTGCAAGGGCACAAACATCTGTTCTATACCTTCAATTATATCACAAAACCGCTCCACAAGCAAGTTCGCATGCTTTTTATTGTCCTTTATATATCCCTTTGGAGGTATAGTATATGCCTATTCCACCTTCTGTTACAGGTTTTAGTGGCCTTACTCAGCAGGTTCGCCTGATCATTGAGAGCACATCAGGTGAGCAATTGCTGCTGCCAGAAACCGCCGAAGCCGGTACGATGTCACTCACCACGCAGCCCAATGCCGCCTTTACAACGACTACCGGCTGCCAGTTACATTTTTACGTCTTTGGTAACACAGGAGCCGGGACGATTGTGATTGCCGGGACGGCGCCCGTTACCGGCAATGCCGTGAACTCGCAGACGTATCATGTGCCTGCTGCGCCACTCAACAATTTTGGATATACCGAGTTCACCACGAGCGAGGTATTCGCGACGGTCAATGCATCGGGTATCACTCTCACCGGCTTATCCGGCTCACAAATTATGATCTTTGGCTCACCTGCGGGCAAGTATCTGCTTCCGATAACCGCCGATGCTGAAGAGAAGATCGCCAAGTTTAGCCCGCCCGACAAGCGCGGCATTCTCTTTAAGAACTTCCGTGTCGTGGCACTGACCAAAGAGGTGTCATTAGACAAGTTTGACGCGGCGCTCTATCCCGATAGCCTATGGGCTTTGTACATGCTGGTGTCAAGCAACCCGACGGTCACGACCGTGCCAAGTAGCGCCACATCCTTGCTTGCGAGTGCCGCTATCGCTGCCACCATGACACTGACAACTGGCCCTGCCGCGCCTGGTGAATTCCTGATCTTCAGCATCACCACGAACACGGCATCCGGAACCATCGTGCTCTCAGGCACGGATATCTATGGCAATGCCGCAAGCGAAACGATCACCTTCACATCTGCCGCCACGCAAACCGTCTATAGTACCAAGCGATACGGGGCGCTTACGTCACCGGGCACCAACCAGTTCACCACGACTGGCGGCACCGGGGCACATATCGCGGTAACGGGCGTCTATGCCTGGATCTATACCGCGACGTACGACGGCATCAACAACTTGCCACTATCGAGCGCGTGCCTGGAAGTATACGACGGCGTGATGGGCGTCAAGCTACCATACACCTTTTTCAGCGATGGCACATTTGACTGGCAAAAGGAGAAGGAACTGCTCTTCACCGGCAAAGGCGGGGCGCAAGACTACCTGATTGTTGGCGATAATAACCCATCATCCTATCCATCGGGGACGAACCCATTCGCCTCACTCAGCCAGCCAACGGCATTGCCGATCATCTCCTGGCCCGCAAGCTGGTACATCGATGCCGGACTTGCCGGGACGCCATTTACCACGCAGGACGGGAGCCTACTCACCTTCAAGGTGCAGATCGTGACGGGCAGAAAGCCGTTCTGGTCGGGCGATGGCATGCAACGCTGGTCAAACGTCACCTGGGACGCGCCGCCCGATTTCGCCATTGACGGGACGATGGTCTTCCAGAACTATCAAAACTACGTCAACTACTTCAAGGTCAACCAGCCTCTCATTATGGCGGCAACTTTCCAGGGGAGCTTACTTGGTTCGATCAGTAGCACGACGTACTTTGAGCAAATTCAATGGACATTCCCGGTCAAGTTCGACACGGCAAAGGTAGACATGGCGAAGAACCCGGTAGAACTGGCGTTCAAATACATGTCTGAATACAATACCAACCTCGGCTATGCCTACAAGGTGGCCTGGACGTGCCAGATCCCACCAACCTACAAGAGCTAAAGGAGCAATCGATGGACGACGAAGAACTGGTATCGATCACTGGCGGTCCGCTACGCCCGCACGAGTACATCCTGGTCATTCCTGAACTCACCGCAGGCGATGAGGCGTGGATACAAAACCATAGCGCGAAGATGATCGGGGATCGCGCGAACCCGCGTGACGTAGAGATCACGCTCACGCTTGGCGATGTGCAATTAGCCACGTTGAAGCGGGTGATCCGGGGATGGAACATCACCAGGACGCGCAAGCTGCCTGATGGCACAATGACTGAGGTGCCACTGCCGTTTTCCACAGCCAATGTGGAAAAGTTACCGAAGCGTGTGTACCAGTATGCCTTACGCAAGTTTGCGGAGATGAACCCGGACGAGGAGGAAAGCGAGGAGGATTTTTTGCCCGTTGTCGAAGTTTCGTCCGAGGACGGCTTCCAAATGACGAAAGTGGTCCGATTGAAGCCCTAGAAATCCAGGTATGGGCGGCCTTTGGCGGGCGTGAGGAGACGCTTCGCGCACCTGCACGCAAGGTGCACAGAGTCACGGCACTCCTGGTCGCACAGAACAAGTACGAATATGAATTGCAACAAGAGCAGCAGCGCAAAATTGAAGAAGCCGAGCGCGAAAGCGAGCGCAATCGCCTACGCACGAGAGGGTACTAAGGAGGTGTTGCCATAGCAGACATCTATCTTCGTATCTTACTCACGGCACAGAATAGCGCAAGCTCCGTCATCCGGGGGCTTGCAAGCGATATAGATGTTGCAAAGCTGTCACTGGCCTTACTTGCAGGCGGTGCACTCCTGGCAGTCGGGGCTGGACTCGCCTACTCCGTCAAGCAAGCGGCAGATTTTCAGCAAGGACTAAACCGCCTCGTGACGGGCGCCGGTGATACGACCGACAATATGCAGAAGATGGGTGATGCGATCCTCGGCATCTCGACCGATACGGGGATCATGACGAGCCAGTTGCTTCCGGCTATGTATCAGATCATTTCAGCCGGGCAACGTGGGACAGAGGCGCAAGACACCCTATCTGCCGCCGCCAAAGGCGCGGTGATTGAGCAAGCCAACGTCGTTGACGTGACGAATGCACTCGTGACGGCCATGACCGACTACGGGACGAAGCAATACAATGCGACGCAGTACATGAATGGCTACATCCAGGCAGTCAAAAGCGGGCGTATCACGCTTGAAGAACTATCGACCTCGATGGGGCCGCTCCTACCCATCGCGCATATTCTCGGCATCCACTTTGCTGATGTTGCAGCGGCCATGTCAACCATGACGAATGCGGGGCTGCCCGCTGCGCGTGCGGCCACCTCGCTGCGTTTCCTCTTTCAAAGCCTGGAAAATCCGACGGCTAAAGCGGAAAAAGCAATGAAAGCATATGGACTGAGCAGCATTGCAGTTGGCAACGAGTTGAAGGTGAGCCTGCCAGGTGCCTTACAGATGGTCTATGACGCCGCCAAGAAAGCGGGGCCGGAGGGCAGCGTGCCATTCAACAGAGCGGTATCAGACATGATCGGGGGCCAGCGCAGCTTACAGGCATTTCTCTCACTCACTGGTGGACACATGAGCACGTTTGCCTCGCTGACCAAATCTGTGACGGCGGCGATGAATGGCAGCAAGACATCAGTACAGGGATGGGATATTGCTCAGAGCAACTTCAATGTGCAGGCAAACCGGGGAAAGGCCGCCCTCAATGCACTCGCCATCACGGTCGGTACTGCGCTCTTGCCGGTATTGACCCAGATATTCGTTGCCCTTACGCCTCTGATCATTGCCTTCACTTCCTGGATCGCCTCCATCATGCAGAACAAAACAGCCATGGCTATCTTTGTCGGTGTTCTCGTCGGCCTGGCGACGATCATCCTGGTTATCGTGGTGCCTGCTTTTGTTGCCTGGGCGATTGCTACCATTGCGGCAACCTGGCCTATCCTCCTGATTGGCGCAATCGTGGCGGCAGTCGTGGCGGCGGTCATCATTGCTATTCAGCATTGGGGCGCAATCGTGGCATGGTTAAAAGGCATCTGGTCAGCGATTGCAGGCTTCTTCTCAGGCATATGGAATACAATTAAGTCAATCTTTACGGGAGCTATCAATGCGATTGCATTGTTCTTTATTGGCATCTGGACATCTATTTCTGGCTTCTTTACAACTCTGTGGAAAGGTATCGTCGGGTTTCTCTCAGCAATCTGGAACGTGATTCTAGCTATTGCAATGGTCATCTTCAAGATCATCGTCGCCATTATTATCTTGCCATTCATTCCGCTGATCCTCTTCTTCAAGGCGCACTGGACGCAGATACACGCCTTCCTGGTAGCCGCATGGAATGCGATCAAGAGCGTGGCTACCGTTGTATGGAATGCCATTTCCTCGGTGATCACGACCGTCACGACAACCATTTCGCGGGTCGTTACAACCGTCTGGAATACGATTAAAGGTATCCTTCTATCGGTCTGGAATGTGATCAAGGGGGCGGCTATCTCGATCTGGAATACCATTTCTGGCTTTCTCATCGGGAATGCCACGGCCCTATGGGGCAAGTTGACGGGCATCTGGAATGCCATCAAGAGCGCCTTTGCAAGTGCGATGAATGCACTCGGCGGCATCGCACATGCTGCCTGGAATGTAGTGGTTGGGGTAATTAAAGGAGCCATCAATGCCGTGATTTCCGTGATCAATGGCTTCATCGGCGGCATCAATGCAATCACACATATCGTAGGGATAGCCCCAATTGGGCGTATTCCCTACCTGGCTTCAGGCATCGAAAATTTTGGCGGTGGCCTCGCGTATGTCCATGCAGGCGAGGTACTGACCTATTTGCCGAAAGGCGCAAGCGTCATCCCTGCCAACCGTGTGACGCTCGTACAGGCACCGCAGACCGCAGGTCCGAACGCAGGAACGGGAGGCAATACAATCCACATGGGGCCAATCAATATATATGCGCAGCACCTTGACCCGGCGGAGGTCAACAACATCGCCAGGCAGTTGGGCGACAAACTGCGGGCGCAGATGGGGACGGTATAATGAGCACCTATTCAAACACCGTTCTCGCTGACGCGCCCGTTGCCTATTACCGACTGGATGAGTCTTCTGGCACGACCGCCACCGATAGCAGCGGCAACGGAAATAACGCGACGTATAGCGGCTCTGGTATCACGTATTCTCAGGTCGGCGCTCTCTCAGGCGATAGCGATACGGCGGTACTGCTCGATGGCGCAAATGGCAAGATTAGCTGTCCTTCCGGGGCAAGCGTCGTCGGCTACAGCCAGATCACGCTTGAAGCCTGGGTGAAACTCTCTTCAAACTCATTCTCGCACCTGGCGACGATTTGGGCGACGGGCACGACGCCCACCAATTCAGGCGATGGCATCAAATTCTGGGTCGGGCAGAACGGCACCAATGGCGGCTTTGCCGTCGGTTTATCAGGCAGCAAGTGGGCGCAGGCAACCTTTTCGCAGACTTTTACCGCAGGGACGTGGTATCACGTCGTTGGCACCTGGGACGGCACGACCATCCAACTCTACGTCAATGGTGTCACCAATGGCACGAATGGGATCGTTACCGGCAATACAATTGACAGCACAGGGCATAACCCTGAGATCGGGCAAGACCCACAATCGGGCGTCGATTACTTCCCTGGCGATCTGGATGAGCCAGCCCTGTACAGTAAGGCCCTCTCAGGCGGGCGTATCAATGCCCACTATGCCGCCGGTATTGCGACCTTACCGGCAGCGCCAGCGTTGATCACCAATGCACCAGGCAATGTCTTGCTGCTTATCAATGATGTATACTACCCAACGATCAGGCAGGAGACGATCCATGTTGAGCGCACGGCATCCGACCCAATCCCGACCTTTACGTTTGATTTGCAGGACGATCCTAGCCATATTCCCATCAGCGAACTCTTAGAAATTGTGTTCATCGACGCGGGGCAGATTGCCAACCCGACGCACAATCTCTTAACGAATGCCATCTTGAACCCGTATAACACGAACTGGACGGCAACAGGCGGGGGAGGCGTGACGATTGCGCAGAATACCGGCGGCGGCGTACAGTTCACCTTCAGCAATGCCGCCAATGGAGGCAATTTCACGCTGGCACAGACCACCGCGACGGGCGGCCTGGTATCAGGGCAGTCATACATGGCATCGGTGCAAATCCAGGGGAGCTCACTCGTGGCGGTGCAGGGCTGGCTTGAAATTGACATGTACGATGTCAATAGCACATTACTCGCGAGCTACAAATCAGCCATCTATACCGATACGACGCTCACGCAATTGACGGTTTCATTCACGGCTTCGGCCACCGCCTCGTACGTGAATATCCTGCTCTACACGCATACGACGAGCGCCACGAATTCAGGCACGGCGACATTTACGCAGTCACAGTTGGAGCCGATGTGCTTTACCTACGGCAACTACCAGATTCCCTACCCGACGCCCTGGGCGGCATCGGGTCAAACGAACTGTACGGTGCTGCCCGATGGAACGACTGTACGACAGTTGCGGCTCTTTGGGGGCTATGTGACGAAGGCGACGGCAGGGGTCTATATTGGCCTCAACCGGCGCTGGACGGTCACGGCATCAGGCTATGCCTGGCTCTTACAAAAATTGCAACTGAATACCTCATGGACGGGGCTTGCTGATAGTGCGATCATCTCAAATATCGTCACTACCTATTTCGCAACGACCTTTAGCACGGCGCAGGTGGTAACAGGGCAGACCTTTAACGGCACGCTGCAATATGCCTACAATGGCACGGCGCGAGATGCCTTTGACGCACTGGCGGCCAACGCCAACTACCCCTACTATATCGATGCGTACCGAACCATCTGGTATCAGCCAGCCGGGTATAATACGCTCTCGTTTGCGCTCTCCGATCGGCCCGACATGATTACCAGTTTCCCGTACTATAACTATTCGCGCGATATCGATGGTACACAGCTTGGCAACGTGACCTACGTCTCAGGAGCGACGAATATCGCCGCCGTAGAGTACGACGCACAATCAATCGCTATCTACAACCAGAAGTCGGGCAGGCAAGGGCAGTTCTGGCGAACGGTAAGCGACTCAGCCATTCAATCGGTTGGGGATGCGCAGTTACGGGCTATTGGGGAGACGGCGCAGTACAACTATGCGCGGCCAATCGTGCACCTAGATACCACCCAGTTCATGATACCGGGCTATTCGGTGCTGCTCACGAGCGCGACGGATAGCCTCAACCAGGTGCCATTTCTGGTGCAGAAGGCGACCCTGATCCTCAAAGGCTTCAATCAGCCGTTTGCCGCAACCTATGAGTGCAATTGCGACTTAGGGTATTTCAATCCTGACATGACAAATATCCATGCCAAGATACTCAGGCGGCAAGTGGCGAACAACACCAGCATTCCGACCAACGCCTATTACGGGCCAGTGACAGCATCGACACCGGCAATTGGCGTCATGGCTACCGAGTCAACGCACTACCTGGATAGCGTGCTGCCAAGTATCACGCAATCGACGAGCGTGGGCGGCATTCCAGGCACGCAGTACGGCGCGGCCAGCGCCGTCTATGGATCAAATTTAGTGGGGTACAGTTAATGACTATCGATGTTGTGCAATTTTCTTCGTGCGAGAAGCCGCGCCAGTTTGCGGAGGGCATCATTCGCGTGCGGCGTTTGCCTCCTGAATGGACAGACGCCGACTATGCCTACTGGTGGCTGCCTGAGAAGGATGAGGCAGGGCGACTGATACGACCTGCACGGATGAGCGAACGGGAGAAAGACCGCTATACCGAAGCAGTCTTTGCCAACCAGATCATGACAGCAGGCAGGACGCAGATTTTAATCTATATTGGCGCAAGCGGGGGCAATACGACCGGCTTTGCGAAGTACCTAGCGCTTGGAACCGGCACCATCCAGAGCACGACGCCGAATGATACGAGTCTCGCAAATGAGACGTTTCGCAAGGCGCAGAATAGCAACACGGTGTCAGGCACGCAGGTTGACATCAACTTCCAGTTAGCAAGCGGTGATATCAATTCGGCCATCACGAACTGCGGCATCTTTGGCAATACCGCGACGGGTACGCTTGGCTCTGGCACGTTGTACACGCATGCTCTGTTCTCATATACAAAAGGGGCATACACGATTGCCATTGACTATCTTATCGTGCTTTTATGAGGGGTTGATTTTATGAGTTTATATCAGGTCGTGACAGGAGCCTTCATCAATGCAGCTGACATCAATCAGGTAGTGAAAATCCTCCAGCAGCCGTCAGGCGGGCAGGAGACAGGCAAGTATTTCCTGATCGATAGCAGTTATGCTGTTGGCGCCAGCACCGGGGATTATATCAGCAGCATATCGCGCGGGGCCACGCCTGTCTCAATCACGATTGACACAGCAGACCAGGCGCCATCGAACTGCAACACGCCATCGACGAGCCATTTGACGAGTAACGGGTGCAGTGTTTCAACGACCTCAACGGCAATCAATACGACGATGCAGGCCGGGGGCAATTACACCTTATCTTTCTAAAATTTTATGGTATAATTAGACTATACAGTAACTTACTAGAGTAAGGAGTATAGTCAATGAACGAATATTATGTGTACACATTACGGCATCCAGATGGGCTTGTGTTCTATGTCGGGAGAGGCAAAGGAAATTATTGGAACTTGCATGAACAGAAGGCAAAAAGAGGGGAGAGATGCAGATTGACCTCAATGATTCAGGAAATTTGGAATCAAGGGCAACAAGTTCTGAAGCGGAAGGAGATTGAGAATATATCTCAAGAAGAGGCATATGCCTACCAAGTAGAACTCTATGCTACATATAAGGCTGAAAATCCTGAGATGCGGTATCTCGGCTCTCACCCAAGACCGATTGGACACGGAAAACATATTGCTGAATCAAGGATGGCAAAGGAATACACCCATTCTCCAGAAACAAGGGCAAAAATACGGATCAAGAAATCAGGCGTTACCTATTCAGAAGAGACGAAGCAGAAACATCGAGAGCATTATCCGCATGATCGTATCAATTCCCCAGAGGCAGTAGCGAAAAGAGACGCGAAACGAAGAGGGGCAAAGCGAACACCAGAGATGAGAGCACGAATGTCTGCCTCAGCGAAGAAACGGTATGAACATCTCTCTGAGGCAGAAAAGTTGTTTTTCTTGCAACCCTGGATAGAAGCAGGGCAAATAGCCTCAGAACGAGTAACCCGTGATACGAAACTGGAAATACTCGTTGAGGAAACCTTGAAAGCATCAGGTGTACCGTATGAGAAGCAATACCAGGTCTATCCCTATTATGGTGATTTCTATATTCCTTCAACCAATATCATCATTGAAGTCAATGGATGCTTCATACATCAATGCCCTATATGTGGATGGAGCAATCATAGAACAGAAGAAGTACATGCAAAGGATGCTCGTAAAAAGGCATTTCTTGAGTCAAAGGGTTACATAGTCAAAGTCATTTGGGAGCATGAAATTGAGGGACACAAGACAAGACTCCCGAAGAAAAAAGAATAACTATACCTTGTCGTATTAGGGGCAAAACATGAGAAAGCTAGTATTATTAGCAGTAGGTGGATTAACAGGCATTCTCTTACAAAAAGTGATTGAGCGTATCCTATTCTCGACGGTGCCGAGCGTTTCCGCCAATCAGCAACTCTTAGCGGCTGATACGAACGTGCACATCACTCAGACGAATACGAATACGACCGATATATCCAACCTCAAGGCGGGCACGGCTTTCACCGGGGGTGCCACCTTTAGCGGCGTCATTCAGGCCAATGGTGGCATCGATACCAATACGCTCAGCAGCCAGGGGGGGACGCAGCAATTCGATTTTTCAACGGGGCACATCAAGGCAAATGTCAATATCGAGGCATTTGGAACGACCAACCTGGATAGTGGCAACATCACAACCGATGGATCAGGCAATATTACCGTCAAAAAAACCAATTTTACAAATGGGAGCATTACAAGAGTGCAGATGATTGGACAAACAAGTATCGCCCAGGGAGGCACATCAGTCAGCCATAGCTTAGGAGTGATACCAGACATCGTGATCCCTATTCTGGATGAAGGATCACAACATGCCGATACAATCGGAATCAATTATGGAACGATGTCAAGCTCATCATTCACTGCGTATACAACGAATGCGAGCGGAAGCCTGGCCCACTTTCTTGTATTGAAGGCATAAGGAGACGTGATGTTAGTTGCAATTACCGGTGAGCACCTGTACTGGCAATGCCTGATCTATGACGAGGATGGCGATCTACTCTCCTGTGGTGAAGAGAAGACGGCGCCAATTTCAGAAGTGCACTATCAGGAAACCGAGGTAGGCACGGCACGCGGCGCGGTGATTGCGCTCCCACAATGCCGGTGTGGGGCGCAGATGTTCCTGAAAGCGGATTATAGCCTGAAGGAACTGTGTAAAGCGACCCATCCGGTGCAGAATGAGCAAGGGGTACTCTGGGCGTATGTCTTGCCTCTCAGGTATGTCTACAACCTGCGGGCATGGCATCTCTTATATGAGCGAGGCCAGGCCCCGCATGCGCCAGTGCTGCCGATGCCTGGGCAGGCGTTACTCGGCCATCCTCGTTTTGCGGGTGTGCCGCCTGACGTGGTGTATGCCTTCTGGTTTGGCATGCTCTCTGTACGGGAGCGCACAAGGGAAATAGGGAGCAAGATGGATGGGCTATTGTTGCACGAGCCTGAACTTTTGCTGCTCGGAGGATAACGGCGATGCAATGGCTATTTACGCTCGGATTTATCGTATGGCTCTTTGCGGTAGTTGGCTTTCTAGCCCTGATCTACTGGCGTATGAGTCACTATGTGCGCAAGATGGAGGAAACTATCGGGGCAGGGCGCGTACTGGCATCAGAGGCGGCCAAGAAATCGGCAGAGACAGCGGCAAAGCTCGTTGAGATGCTAGAAAAGGGGTTTCATGTCTGATATTGGGCCGCTGATCGGCTTGCTCTCTCTTGCGCTCACGATCTTTCTCGCCATCGGGGGCGTGCTGGCGTTCATCGGGCTTGCAAAGCGATCAAATTCTGAGGTGCAGGCCAGCACGATCACGGCGTTGCAAGCACAGAACGATGCGCAAGAGAAGCAGATGGCGCTGCAGGAGAAGCAAATCGCGCTGCTGGAAAAGAAGATCATGCACTTTGAGCGGGTGATTGGCACAATCCAGTTGGCCTTGAAGCGGCGCGGGCTGCGTATCGAAATCAATGGAGAAACGATCACCTTGATAGATGAGAGCAAGCGCAGCGCCAGCACGGTACAGATACGCATCGATAGCGATGAATTGCCAGAAGTCGATGGAAAGGAAACGAACTGATATGAGCGAGGGATGGGCGGTATTCCTTTATAAGCAGTACTGCGACAGCAGCCTGCAAAAGCGGGGGAAGGGAGCGAACTAATGTATATGCTGCTATCATTCCTGATCATATTCGTGGGTATGGGCATACTTGTCTATGTGCTGATCAAGGCCGAAGCACGGTACAGGACAGAGGAGCAGCCAACTGAGCGCATCAGCGCGATACAACAAAACGCCTCTCGTCGTGAGAGGCGTTGGAGGAAGTGAAGGTATAGACGTAAGCCATCATTTATCCCCATATAAGCGCTCTGCTTCTCTCAGCAGGAAGCGACGATACTGTTCAGTGCCAGCACTAGCGGCATTTACCCGCCAATTAAGGCTTGCTTTCCAGGCATACTTAGCGGCGCTGGTATTAACCCAATCGGGTGGCGCTGGCGCTTCAACTTTAATGGTACGCGGCCTGCCTTTGCCAGCGCCAGCAAGCCAATACGTGAATGCTTCGGACTCATCGTCAATAAGCCACGTATCGCCTGACTTACGAGCGGCTTCAGCGAATGCGCCACGTTGCGCAGCTTTCAAAAGTGTGGAGCGGTCAAGTGACCGCTCCAGTGCGATTTCTGCGATAGTCTTCATGCTACTTACTTGCCGCTCGCTTGATCGCTTCGTTGACTTGCGCCTCCAAAGCGTCTCTCTTGGCTTTCCACTCGGAAGCAACCTTGTAATCACCGCGCTTCTTGGCTGCGCGAAACTTCTCATCATACTCATCATACAGGCTGCGAACTTCTTGCTGTGTCATTTCCGTTCTCCTTTACTTTCATTCGGTTGCCTCAATTGCAACCTCTATATAGATTATATTCCGCAATTGCGGAATAGTCAAGTGTTTTTGCCACGAGTTTTGGCCTTCTCAGAAAACTCGTAAGAAAGGAGTATCTATGGCATTTGGACTAGACTACGTGAGCGGGCCACCGATAGCGGATATGCAAGCGGCAAAGGTTGCCTTCGTGTGCAGGTACTTATCAGAGGTCAATCCGGCGACGCAGGTCAAGCTCTTGATGCCACAAGAGGCGCGGGCACTCAGTGCAGCCGGTATATCCATCGTATCCAATTATGAATGGTATGCAAACAGGCCACTAGAGGGCTATGTCGCCGGGGTGCAAGATGCGCAGATAGCGGCTTCTCAGCACAAAGCCTGTGGCGGGCCAGTAGATCGGCCGATCTACTTTAGCGTGGATGCTGATGTGGCCCCTGTAGACGTAGCGAAATACTTTGAGGGTATCGCTTCGGTGCTGGGCAAGGGGCGAGTTGGGGCGTATGGCTCATACCGCGTGCTCGAGTACCTGTTCAATATGGGCCTGATCAGCTGGGGCTGGCAAACCTACGCATGGTCAGCGGGTGCGTGGGAGCCGAGGGCGCATATCCAACAATATCTGAACGGGGTATCGTTCTCAGGGCATAGTGTGGATTACAACCGTTCAGTCATGCCCGATTTCGGGCAATGGAGGACAGCAATGATTGATCTATCCAATCCAACGGTGGCCGCCTACTTTGAGGCGGCACAAGTCGGCTGGAATTGCCGTCAGACCGGCAAAAACGTGCATGGAGAAATCCTTGATTTCTATATCCATTTTGGCGGTGATGCGCTGTGCGGACTTACCTACCTGGGTTTGCCGGTCTCAAACGAGATCGCGCTCGGTGGGTCACATGGCGCGGTGAAACAATATTACGAGAACGCCTGTGTCTTTTTTGACCCGGCACATGAGTTTGATAGCAGGCCGGGGGCATCAGGAGCGCGGGTCTATCTCGCACATCTGTATGTCGGGCAAGGGCAAGATCCAGAGATAGCAAAACTGCAAGCTCTCCTGGCACAAGCCACAGCAGGGCTAGACCCGGCAAAGGTCAGTAGCCGCTTACAGGCGATTGGCCTGGCAAGCCATAATAACGACCAGTCCATACAAGCACTCATACAGGAGGCATTATAATGCAAAACAACAATAGCCCACTCTCAGAGATCGGCATGCTCGTGCTGGCATCCTTGCTGGTGATTGCCGGGGCGGTACTTCTCTATCTCGGTAAGATCAACTGGGATGCCGCCGTGTTCTTCTTCGCGGGCGCAGGCAGCATCTTTGGCTTCAACCTATTCTACAAGGCGCCATCGCCATTGCAGCAAGGCCAGGTGAACGCAATGCAGCAGCAAATTGGCAGCGTGCAGGAGTTGGCGCTGAACCTCGCCAATCAGTTAGCCGCACATGTCAATGAGGTGCCAGTACAAGAGCCGCCGCCATCACCGCCAGTACAGCAATTGGTGGCACAGGTGCCGATGGCGCCAGCGTTGAACTTACCAGATCGGCAGTTCTCGGCAGTCTTGCCTGCTGTGCCAAAGCAATGATTATGTTTCTGTCTTTGAGAGTGAGGCATAGGCGATGCACGACGGACACCATAGTTGTATTTCAGCATGCCCGCAAAGTCGAATACTTATCTCTTTGAAAACAGGTTGGAGAGAGATTGGACCAGGCGATGATCGGATGCATTGATCAAGGTCATGTTTATAGAAGCGCCAGGTCATGAAAACTTTGTAGCCTTTCAGTTGTCCAGACGACATCAGGCGATAGAGCGTCGAGCGACTGACCCGCAAGTAGGCCATCGCTTCTTTGAAATTCAAAAGGGGATTATCTTGACTCATATGAAACCTCGAAAAACAAAATGATACATGTCATGTTCAGTAGAACGAATGAGCAATATAATGCTAACAGGAGTATATCGTGAACAAACTCTACATACACGTTCGTCATCCACACAAGCCGCGCAACATCAACGATCAGCACGCAGCAGAACAAGCGCGGGCAGGCTTTAATACATGGTTGGCCGTGATGCTGACCAAAGGCGTCGGGACAATGTGGACGGCCTACGTCTTTGTCCTGCTTGCCATCGTAGGGCTGCTTGGACTGCTCAACCTGCTCAATCCCATCACGTTTTTGCTGGCTACCTGGGTATCTCAGCAGTTTTTACAACTGGTCCTTCTCCCGGTGATTTTAGTCGGCCAAAATGTTTTAAGCCGGAAGGCAGAACTCCAGGCCGACGAGCAGTTTCAATTTACTGATAAAAGCTACCATGACATCGAGCAGGTGATGGCCCATTTAGATAAGCAAGACGAGAAGATACTGGAAATCCTGAGCAGGCTTGACCCGCAGAAGAAAAGGTGAACGGAAGCGGCGAGGCCGTTCGATTAAAAGCGGTACGGCGGGGGCAGGGTTAGGCGGGGGCCGCCCCAGCGACGGCCCCGTTACCCGCGCTACTCATGGCAGCCGGGCGTAATATCGTAAACGGTGGTTGTTCTCCAATCCGATTGTTATACTCCCAAATCGGATAGGAGCGCCAGCCATAAGTATTAAAATATCTGGCGAAGTCTCGGCCCTGCTGGTAGGACTTCCAATCATAACGCAACTTGACCCTATTGGGATCACCTAGCCAGTTGAGCGGTAGGATGAACTGGCAGAACGGCTCCCCCCCCCATTCAATAATTTTCATCGCCCGCTCATAACAGGAGGCTATCGGCTCATTCCCAACGAGGCAATACACCCGCTTGCGGCTTTTTTGCACATCTTTGAGAATAGCCATCATGCGCTTGACATCCTCTAATTCGCGCATTTCATCCAGGGCAAAACGCCAGGGGCCGCGCAAGATTGGCTTCCATCGCTCATACGTTCCCTCATCGAAATAGCGAGGCTCAAATCCACTGTTCGCGTCCAGCAAACGAGTCTCTGTTTCCTGATAACGCCTGATAATATGCTCCTGGTACTCGACTGGCAAGGCAGAGAGGTTATTGTCACACAGGACAGGCGCAGGTTGGAAATCATAATCATAACTAAAGGCCAACCCCTCCAGGCGAGGCACAATACAGAAGCTACAGTTTACTGGACACCCCCTAGAGGCGAATGTCATTTTATAGTTCCCTCTCTGCTTATCGAAGCGAGGATCAAGCCCTTTCACGATCTCTAATCCCGTCTCCTGTTTCCACCAGGATGCAAGGGCAAAGAGGCCAGGGCCGCCAGCCCATACCTCGGCATGGTCTTTCATCCTGAGCGCGATCTCTTGCGCAATCGGTGCATGCCAGGAGAAGATGACACTGAGAGCTACAAGGTCGGCGTCCAGTTCCCACATGCCAGGGTCGCCATTATAATAGGCGACCTCATGACCCTGTGCCTGTAGCCAATCATGGCATTTACGAGCGCCAAGGTTATAGTGTGGGGCTGAACAATTCACGATGATTGCTCTCATGGTTTTAGCCTCTTATATCCAATTGTTGACCTTGACATAATGTCACTACTTTTTACGTCTTTTTGCAGCCTTCGGGGAGGGTAACTCCCAATTTTCATAGATACGCTGCCAATTAATCTCTTCAGGTTTGGCATCAGCATTCCCCGTTTGTAGAATGCTAGCGAACTGCTGCTGAATGCGAGCGTCGAGAAGCATTGCCTTGCCCGTAGGATTCATCTCCAGAAGCATTGCTAACTGAGACTGATTCTTAAAGAAATCAGTCACCGCACAATCAGGACAAAATCCACGTGTTTCTGGCCGTATAGCATGCTTGAGAAGTCGCGCATCTTTTGTTGCTGTATGTGCTAGCTTGCACAATTCTCCACAGCGGCTACAATTCATTGTGATATCATCTAGCATTATCTTGAACTTCCTTTCTAATCCTCTTCTAATTGTTGACCTTGACATAATGTCGCGCTATGCGTTATGCTTTATAGGCATCCTGTGCAATACCAGGATACCGACGAGATGCGTAGGCACGTATCAGCAAAAAACGCTAGGCCGTAAGCTGAATGTCTCGTTGCAGACCCACAGGGGCAGACCTGTCTAGCACAAGCCGAAGTGGGCCACCGAGAAGATACCAGATCGGGAAAGAAAAGTACAATCCCCTGATCTGGTATTTTCATTTTTGGCTATCCTTGTTCAGTTGAATAGTGCCAGGTGGAAGATCTGGATTACAGATAAGTTTCACATATCCAGCATTCACATAATTGAGAATATAGGTGATATTGCCATGCTGGTATATATCCATTTCAGCAAGATGCTCTTCACTGATTGGCTCTCTTTTGAGAAAGCTATCTAGAAAGAATTGCTGATTCTTTAGTAATACTGTACTAGGCCAAATGCTCTGTTGAAGCGATTCATAATCCGCTTCGGCAATTGTGACCGTAGCAGGACACAACCGCTTCTCAAGAAACGCTTGCTTAAATCGTTGCTGTAGCATATGAAAAGTAATCACGCCTTCACCTCCTGCGCAAACGTACTCCACGCTGGCATTATCATTTGAGAAGCTGGTTTATCTTCTCAATGGCCTCGCCATCACTGGTAAAGCGGCTTCGTTTCCAATGGCGCGTTTGTTGCCCTGGCACGACAAGCGCATATTGTTTGCGACTCTTGCACAAATATGCACCTGTCTCTGGACAACGGGCAATGATATCCTCTCTTTCCCAGGTCGGGGCTACTGGTTGCAACATCACGCGACACTCGCATCGCGCTGCTCTTCATCGATGGCCTGCGCAAGCAAATTCACCTGCTCAGGTGAGAGTTGCTTGAGGTTCTCGCGGCTGACCACCGCATTCAGGATGCTTGACGCTGTAGCGTAAAACGTCTCTTTCTCCCACAAGCCTGCGACCTTGCCGCGCTCGTACAAGTCCATGATATCATGTGCCTTTGGCGCAGGAAGCGCGGGCTTATCCGCTTCTACGACGGTAACAGCATGTCCATTACTGGCTGGCTGGACTCCTGTCGAGTCTGCCTCCAAATCATCGAAATCTAGCGCATGCTCAGTGCCAATGCCAAAGTTACGGGCCGCTCGTGCCATCGCCTTTGTCTCTACACGATCTAGTTCTGAGAGCTTGCCCTGCTTGAAAGCCTGCGCCCGCTTTGGCGATTTGCTGTATTCATCTCCAAAGTAGAGTCTGGAGCGCACAATCACGAAATCTTTTTCCGGGTCCATATGATAAATCTCATTATCAAAGTTTGCCAGTGGATAGCGAAGACTTAGTTCATAGAGTCGCCAAGATGCCGGATAGTACACAACCTCCTGGCTTCTATTTGTTTGTTTATTATATGCCATCCACTTTGCCAGATGATCTTGTGGATGATAGTTTCGCAAGAGTTCCAAGCGCTCCTGCTCTTGCTCAGGCGACAATACTTGTACTGCTTTACTTTGTTCTGCCATGATACTCCTCCTATTATATCTGCAACCCGTTCAGGGTGCGTAAAAATTCCCAGGATGTGAGCAAGCCGTTCTCGACCTCGGCTGCTACCTCCTCCAACAAGTCTATATCGTCGTGGCATGGACACGATAAGTCCATGCAGAATGGCCGATCTTCTGTATGCACAATCTCATCATCTGCATACGGGATGACTGGCACATAGACATACTCATCGGCATACCGCTCGGCATAGCACGGCGCTTCATAGCAATCGAGCCATTCTTGCGCGATATGACATTCAACAGAAATCAATTCCTGTACTGTGCTCATGGTTGCCCACACCAGAAGCTCTGCCGCTTCTGCTCCCATTTCTGATGGTTCATCTCATACCTCCATTATCTTAACGCACAACAAGGGCCACATTGCTGCGGCCCCCTGCGCTCTTACTTCAACAGACTAAACGCCTTTGGTCCACCGTTGAGGTTGCCCTTGACTTCCCTGCGTGCCGGCAACTTGTGCTCGATCACGCTGTCAAATAGCCCCTGGTGCTGCGCCTCACGGTAGTGTGGCAGGTCGCGCGGGTCAATCGTCAAGGTCTGCCCAAGCACTCGGCCCTCTGGCGTCGTCAACGTAACGGTGATTTCCATGTTGTATACTGTCTTTCTAGTGAGGCTTACTCCCTCACTTGTTCCACTGAGCCTGGCCCATCCAGGCTCTCTTTATGTACTAAGCATAGCACACATTAACGCTCTTGTCAATACATTTTCGTATGAATATTCATATTTGTAACCATATTGACAAAAATACATTTGTGTGTTATCATTCTCAAAAAGGGGGTGACATGTTGAAGCTACGAATAAAAGAGATAGCCGAGGCACAAGGGTTAAACCGCAATCAGCTACAACTAAAAAGCGGTGTGACCTTGCCTCTGCTTACTCGCTACTGGAATAATCAGACGAAAGCAGTGAGGCTCGAAGCCCTGGAGCGAATAGCAATGGTCTTAGGGGTCGATCCTGGAGATTTGATTAGTTCAGATGAGGACAAAACGGTGAAGATACCAGTGGTGAAGTAACATGGAAAAGAAAACCTGGTACGTCTATCTTTTATGCGATCCTGATACCGAACAGCCTTTTTATGTTGGCAAAGGCAAGGGCAAGCGAATGTACTTGCATGGAGTGCCATCCGATGAGGCAAACCCTGAAAAGCTGCATACTATCCGAGTGATACAGGATCGAGGGAAGCAGGTACTTTGCAAGAAGGTTGCTGAGTTTAACGCAGAAGAAGATGCTTACATTTACGAGTGGGCGACCATAAACCTGTATTATGACCAGGTTACGAATATTCTGCACAATGGCTCAAGAGTTCGTAAGATCAAGAAAATCAAGGCAAAGATACGTGTCTGCAAAGGGCAACCGCGCCCACAAGAAGGCGATAGAGTAGTGGTACAGGAAGAGCAAGGGGCTGTGTGCAGGAAGATTATACGCATTCATTGCATCCACCACTACTACACCCCTAAATACCTTGACTATGAAGTGGTATTGTCACAAGAGGCCGTATAAAGCCTGAAGCAGCGTAGGCCCACCCTGGCCCGGCACGCTAGCTCTCCGATAGTGCATCGCGTACCGGCCCAGGCACAACCTCTGTATGTAGTATAGCATAGACGCACAAAGCCGGGTGCTGTCGATCACCCAGCCTATGCTGAACTTCGTAACGTATTGTTACAATAAGGCATACATTCTAGCACTACATGACTGTCTAGTAAATAGACGTTGTAGATTGGAGAATATAAAAAATGGAGATTGACCAGCATTACTTGACACCCGATCAGGTGCCAGGCATCTTTACCATCAGGCGCGTTGCGAACGTGCCAGAAGATAATTATTGCTATCTCACCGTTGATCTGCACGATGAAGAGGAGGTCATCGTCTACAATTATCCGCCAGAGGATGCAGCACTTATTCGCCAGTTTCAAGTACCATGCCGTGCCGTCTTTGAGGACGGCAAGCTGCGAGTCGGTGGGGTGACGCACAACTAAGGAGCAGGTCGGGCGTTTACAATGGAGTTGATATCTTAACGAACACCTGGTAAGTAGTACCATCATAGCGTGCGAATGAACGCCCGACGCTATCACTATAGTGGTATTCCAGGAGGCTGTCAAGGATGCCTTGATTTTTTTATCATCTCAGTATAATATATAAGCATAACATATTGAAAGAAGGGAAAGCTATGCCAACGTTGCGAGATGTGTGGATCGAGAAGGAGATGAACTCAACCCAAGTAGCGGCGGCTGCGGACATCACCGTTGCCACGCTGTACCGAATGAACCGAAAGGAGAAAGACGTGCGATTTAATAAGGTGGTCGCTGTGTGCAAGGTACTCGGTCTTTCGCTGGATCAGTACGCAGCCCTGGACGAGTGCCCGATGTCCAGCCGCTACAGGAGTCAGAAGTGAACCAGGTCATACTAGAGCAGCGCATTCATGAACTTGACGCCATGCTTGCCACCTGGGAGCCGCGCAGCCAGCACGAGCACGAGGCATGCTATCACCTGAGAGAAGCGCGGCAGAGCCTAGTTGAAGAGATTGAGGATCGCCATGCCATCTATGCCGTGTGCAAAGATTACAAAATGTTCATAAATCGGTCACAGTAGGTAAAAGATACTAGGTATTTAATACAATCTTAACCGAAACTCTCTTGACTATTTTGTATGGATATGTTATGTTTCCTTTGCGGTACGCATAGTAACTTGTAAGGTACAATAATCCTCAAAGGAGCAAGCACAGATGGGGCTTTTAATGACAGAAGAGAGAATCTATACCGTCAGAGAGGTGGCGGAGCGGCTGCGTGTACACCCAAAGACGGTACGCAAATTGATTGCGCGTGGCGAGTTGATGAGCTTCAAGGTGCTAGGTGAATATCGCATTAAACAAGGCGCATTGGATCAGTTCATGCGCGAGAAAACACAAGACCAGCAGCCCTAAGTTTCCCGACAGCAGGCTACTGGTCAAGCGAGTTGGGAACCTCACCGTTATTATACGGCACAGTTCCTAGAAAGGCCAACAATGAAACAAGCAAGGTCTCTTACCTGTATATCGCCGGAGGGCGATGAAAACAGTATATCACCTACAATAAACGATGTGCAAGGTGGTATTAGTCGTATATGCGATGCATCGCCCGATGGCATCAAGTGCCAGCATCCAGGCATCCACATGTATACCGTCAATGCTTTGCGCTGGCAAGGCTATCCTGCACAGGAAAAATGGCTCTGTGCTGAATGCTCACAAAGCTTGCAGCGTATGTATCTCAACCAGTATACGCTGGCTGAGTTGGAGGCATTTATCAAGCAAGTACAGGATGGAGGTGAGGCGGCATGAATAGACAGACCCCAGGCGCAGAGTCGCCTATTGGCTACGGAACACGAGTAAAAGTACGACACGAAGGCAGCTTCTTCGATGGCGATACAGGGACCATTGATGGCTATGGACGATGGGGCTATGTAGTGGTGCGGATTGAGAAAAACGGCAAGGTCTTCACGCCTGAGATCAAGCGTGGGTACTTAGTGCGGGCAGAGGTGCAGCCATGACGAAGCGGTATTGCATACGACGCATGCGAGATTATCGCATGCATGGCCTGAATAATACCTGGGCGAATGCGGATTTACGTGAGGTCATCGACATGAAGACGGGCAAGATCGTGGCAGGGCCATATGCCTTGCCACACCTGGCAAGCAGGAAAGCACAAGAACTGAACAGGCGCATGCCAGAGAGCGAGGCGGGCGCATGAGTGAATATACCTACTACGAGCACGGCTATACCATGATACCCGTTCACTACGACGCCTGTGGCTGCGACGCCATACGGCCTATCCTGCACAGCAACTTCTCGCAGCTTGCCCTGGTCAGCACTGATGGCGTCTTGCACAGTACGACGGTATGCCAGAATTGCAGCCCGCTTACCAAGAAGCAGGTGTTTGAACGGTACGAGCGAGAAATGAGGGATGGGAAATGAAGCAGCGTAATCCTAACGTCGATTGGGGCTTTTACGCAACGACGCCGCGCCTCATTCGCACCGCATATAAAGACCTGACACCTGTGCAAAAATGGCTCTATGTGTGCTTAAAAGACCTGTGCGGCGAGGATGGTACGTGCTATCGTACCTTGCGCGTGTTGGCAGAAGAGACAGGTATTTCAACGGGCATGCTTTCAGAGTCGGTACGCAGCTTACACGATGCTGGTCTTATCCATGCCGAGAAAAAGCGGCGCTTTGGCACGACCAGCAAGGAAGTATGGCACATCACCATAGTAGATATCTGGCAAGCCAACGCTACAGCGCATCCAACAAAACGTTCAGCAGGTGAACAAACTATAGAAAATGTTCATTCTGTGAACAATAATGTTCATTCTGTGAACGAAGATACCTTAAAACGTTCAGCAGGTGAACAAAAACGTTCACTGTGTGAAACAGAAGGAATATCATTAAGCAATGACACTATTGAAGAAAGAACAATTGAAGAAGAGAGTGATGCTGTCGCATCACCGCCCGCGCAAAACGTGATCCATTTGCAAGAGCGCATCACGGATAAGTACAAGGCTATCGTCCTTTCTGATAGCCAATCAACTATAGGAAACGCCGAGACTTCCAAGCCTGGGGCTGAACCTCCGCCGGTTGTTCTAGCTCCAACACAGTCTCAGGCGCCGATTGACGAGCCTGCTCCACGACTATTCCCCCTTTCTCCCTCAGTGGAGCAGGCTTCCCCTCAGCAAACTGTTTCACGATCGCGAGCACCGAAAGACGCCGGGACTACTGATAAGGGCAGTGGGTCCCGGCGTCGCGGGGGCAAGAATTCGCAGCCGCCTGCGCCAGTGCTGACAGACCAGCAGCAACACCTCTGGTCGCTCTGGTGCGCGGTGTGGTTTAACGAGGATGTCAAGCCAGAATTGACCGATATCGCACATAAGCATATCTGCAAACTGGCACCGTATATCATCACGATGGAGCAGATGAATAGCCTCACAGAATATGCGAGAAAAGACCTGGAAGCCTCAAGCGGTATCAAGCGCAAGGCAGTACAACTAGGGAACCTTGTGCATTGCTATGCAGGTTGGAAGCAAGCGCAGGCGAAGAAGAACGGGCACAATGGCAGGCCAACGCTTGCAGACGTTGAGCTTGTTGATCCAACGTGGGGCATCTATCGCCGACCTGGGGATAGCCAGGATTGGATTTTGTGGAAAGAGCAGTTGATGTTACCAGACGAGGCCGACGCTGCCGGGTATAATGGCGGCTTCGGCCTGTACGCATAGGGAGTGTAACGATGAACAAACCCAAATTACTCGACCTCTTTTGTGGAGCGGGAGGGGCAGCAGTTGGTTATGCCGATGCAGGCTTTGAGGTAGTTGGTGTGGATATCGCACTACAGCCGCGTTATCCGTATGAGTTTCACCAGGGCGATGCATTGACCTATCCGCTTGATGGCTTTGATGTAATCCATGCAAGCCCCCTCTGCCAGGGTTTTACACAGATGCTCAACTGGAATGAGTGTCACAAAGAAAAATATCCTAACTATATCGGGGCAATACGAGAGCGATTTATTGCGACGGGCAAGCCCTATGTCATCGAAAATGTAGAGGGAGCGCGTGACTTTTTGATCAATCCCATTACGCTTTGTGGGAATATGTTTGGTTTGCGCGTCTATCGACATCGCCTTTTTGAGTGTAACTTTTTTCTGTTTGCTCATTCGCATATCAAGCATCGCATAAAGGCTGCGCGATCTTCCCAGATCGCGCAGCCTGACGAGTTCTGGTGTCCCGTTGGAAACTTTGGGCAAAAGGATCAGGCACAACGGGCGATGGGAATTGATTGGATGAAGACAACAGGAAGTAAAGATAGGGAGATTGCTCAGGCCATCCCACCAGCATATACGCGCTGGATCGGCGAGCAATTAATGGACTACATCAGAAGTGAGTGTCAGTATGAATGACAATCTCGCGTATGACGATCTTCCACCGCAGCCGTTCAATCGGTTCACCTGCCATACCTGCGGCATTGAGATCACTTCAGCGACTATGCACGGATGGGTGCGTAGCGGCTTCGGGCCAGAGACGGGATGGAGGACGCAACTAGAGCCGTGCCCGACTTGCAGCACACCCGCGCAGGCTAGCCGCATTAACGCGCAGGTTGACCGGCTCTTAGGACAATCACGTATCCCGCTCCGCATGGCAGAATGGCAATTCTCCAGCTTGCCCTATGATATCGATGCCAACGCTAAAGCGAAAGCCGTCTTCTTTTCGAGCGGCAATACACAAAAGCACGGCATCTACTTTCATGGCGCAGTTGGGCAAGGCAAAACCGGCCTTGCTATCAGCATCATCCAGGCCGTGATGCGCAGGGGGGAAGATGCCATATTCATCCGGTCGCTTGACTTGATGGATAGGCTGCGTGAATCAATCCACCGTGGCACGCATGAGGGAGACGAAATCTTGCATCTGGCAAAGACAATCAAGTGGCTGGCGCTCGATGACTTAGCCGTTGAGAAGCCCACTGAGTACGTCATCCAGGAGTTGAAAGCCATCGTTGATGCACGGTTCGACAATGATTTATACACCATCGTGACCAGCAACTTTTCGCTTAAAGAGTTAGAGGCATACTGGCGGCCTCCTGATGTGAAAGAAGGTGCGTTCTATCCAGGGCGGCGGGTTGTTGATCGCCTGGCTGAATATGCCGAGGGTGTGAGAGTGAGTGGGCGCAATTTACGATTAGTGAAGGAGATGACTAATGGCAGAACAACGCTATAAATTTCTACAACTCATTGATGACGAGATCGAATCCAACTCAGGGGATTGTGCCTGGAAGCTTGAAGAGTGGCAAGAGCGTGCCGAACCTGTCAGTCTCTGTGAGTCAGGCTTCCACTGCTCAAAAACCATCTATCAGGCATTTACCTATGTGCAAGGCGAAATCCTGGCGCTCGTCGAGGTTGATGGAGAGTGCGTTGAGAGTTCAGATAAAGAAGCCTGGTCTAAAATGCGCCTGCTCAAAGCATGGCACTGGCGCAAAGAAGATAGCGTATCATTCGCCATCTTTGCAGCAGAGCTTGTACTTGAGCATTACGAAAAGCTCTATCCAGACGATATAAGAATACGCGAAGCAATAGAAGTTGCGAAGCAATGGCTAGAAAATCCAACAGAAGAGAATCGGGCGGCGGCGGCGGAGGCGGAGGCGGAGGCGAGGGCGG